>ERZ772799.517-NODE-517-length-14651-cov-4.225130_pt1 | contig 14651 bp, 16 predicted proteins | sample MGYA00511345_ERZ772799 | MGnify/ENA primary metagenome ERZ772799 (study PRJEB29015, sample SAMEA2738037) | human oral metagenome | biome: human oral; feature: human-associated habitat; material: saliva | place: China | collected 2238 ... | reverse complement strand
CGCCCTGGCCGTCGCCAACGTCGCGGTAATCGCTGATCCATTCGACCTTCTGCACCCACTTGACCATCTTGTAGCCGTGCATGGAATCTGCACGCAGGCGCAGGGGTCCGCCGTACACATCCGGCAGGGGCTTATCGTTCATGCCCCACGCCAGGATGGTTTCGTCCTCCATTGCCATGGAAATATCCAGGCACTCGTAGTAGGGTTCGGTCGGGCGGCCGTCGTAGGTGTGGCCCACGTGCCCGTAGGAGGTGACCATCACGTACCGGGCGTTTTCGTCTTTCTCCACGAGGGCGAGTACGTCGCGTAGGCGCACACCTTCCCACTTGGCGATGCCCGTCCACCCCTGCATGCAGGTGTGCATCGTAATGTTCACTTCTTTGCCGAGAGCCTTCAAGTCGTCGATGCTCAGCGACTTCGGCTCCTTCACCAGCCCGCCTAGCTCTAGGCGGTAGTCCACGAATTCGTTCTCGCGCAGGCGGTTCCATTCGGTGCTTTCACGCTCTGTTGGCGGGCGGGTGTTCACCCAGTGGAACGGCGAAATATCGGCATCCGTGAAGGTCTTCTTCTTTACCTGCCGGGAGGTGATGCGGTCAAGGAATACGTTACGGACCGGCTGGGTCAGGCCCCAAATGAAGGTCTGGGTGAACCGCAGGTCACGCAGCGACCAGTACGAGGCGCCTAGCCACAGGGCCACGGCTGCGACCACGCCAACGATCAGCATGGTGACTGCCTGGGCGAATTGGGCGGCGTCAATTTCGTTGTAGCTCTTATTCAGCATCATGTGCGCAATGTTGTATTGCGGGTGCACGATGAACACCAGTGCTACGTGCATGACCGTAAAGACGCAGTAGAACGCCATGCCCAAGAAGTGGATGGAGCGGGCGGTCTGGCGGTTGCGGAACAGCTTGACGTAGCCGGGGAAGCGGCCGCAGAACGCGGGGCTCATAATGGGCCCGGTGGCGATCATCAGCGGCGCCACAATGAACACCACGGTGAAGTACATGAGCTTCTGAAGGGCATCGTACGGCTGGAAGTGCTCAATGGAGGGCACTTGGAAGCCCGCGTAGATTGTGAGCGAGTGCCATGCCTCGGGGAAAATCTCCCAGGAGGTGGGTACGATACGCCGCCACTGCCCGGTTGCGAACAGCAGGGTCACATAGATCAGGCCGTTCACCACCCAAATAACCGTGGCTAGGGCGTGCCATGCGCGTCCCAAACCGATCTGAGCCTTACCGGGTAGCGAAATAAGAGGGGAGAGGCTTCGTTGATCGTCGCGGGCGGTGTATTCGCCGGGGACGGTCGAAACCTTGTCTTTTGTAAAACGGAGCCATTCGGAGCCCGGGGTGCAGTGATTATTCCAGTAAAAGCGCGGGTGGGAGGCGATAACTTCCCAGCCTGAGCGGATGAGGAACCCCATCATCAGAAAGTTAATGAAGTGCGTGATGCGCAGCCAGGCGGGAAAGTCCAGCTCAACACCACTCGAACTCACCATTAAAAGAGTGGTATGCATTTTTCTTCCTTCGATAAATGTACGTGTGTGCAGTGGTGTACAGGTGCGAGCGAGGGAACGGGACGGGGCTTGGTGCGCCCCGGAAATCTGTTTGTGTACCGCCTCCTTTCAGCCGGTGTTCTGCCTTGAACTTTATATGGCCTGGGGAGGGTTCCTGCGCGGGGTGCGCGATGTTTAGGCGCACCCTCGAACTGGTTATGGTGCAGGTCATAAAACCCGTATCGAATGATAGTACGATGCGGCTTTTATTCCCCATGTGCCCTTACATCCATATACTAACTGACAGGTTGTCAGTTACGGAAGATAAGCGTCGTAACACGCCGTAAAATTTGCTTTTAAGACGCGAATTTTTAGAATTTTTATAGGGTTATAGAGACATTAAGGCGGATTTATTAAGGGTATCCTTATTGTGTGAGATAAGGTATTTTTATATTTACTTCATAAACTATTGTAAGTGTAAGTTTTTAATATTCCTGCGGTTTCTTGGGGGCTTGAAACTTTATTCAGAAAATATAAAGATATGCTTTATTCTATAGCATTAAAAATGTATATATTATTATATTTCTTGCCCATAACCCACAGTCAGACAAGACACCCGCACGCCCTAAGCCACAGGGTATACGCCGCCCACAGCCCCGGGCAGGAGGAGCCTGCGTCAAGCCACACGAAACACCACAGGTTCGGCAGCAGTGACCGCCCCCGGCGTATCCAGGCGAGCTGAACCCTATAATGAACGAGATACCGCCCCACCCAGCCTCTAGGAACAATAAATGAGCAGCGAAAAAGACCTCCGAGCTTCTTTCAAAACCTTCATACAGGACCTGCCCCAGCTTGCCGCAGAAAAAGGCCTTGAACAGGTATACGACCTCTACAAATCCAACGGTTACGACAGCTTAACCATAGGGGACAGCCCCCAAAGCCAAGTGGACCTTCTGGCAGAGGGCATGATCCACTGGCGCAATAACGGGTTCTTCCGTCTGGCCGAGCTCTACGACGGGGTGCAGCTGGAACACAACGACGACTACTTCCTGGCGCTCATGAACCTTAACACCCCGCTGCGGCAGGCACTGCTACGCCACGACCAGCAACTACGCGACGAACTGCTGTGGCAGCTGCTCACCGTAGAAGGCACCCCCGAGAACTCGCTCACGAATATAGATAAGTTCATGCCAGGAACCACCTGGCAGGAAGATTTGCTCACCGCCACCCACGAAGGGCTGATCCCCAAAGAACGCCTGCTAGACGCCTGCCTTGACGCATTAGCACGGGACTTCGCCGCCTACCGTGCCGGATGGTTCTCCCGCATGTACACGGCCCTGACCCCCACCGCCGCAGAATCCGCCCAACGGCAGGGTGCGCTCGTGAACCTGCTCGGCTCATCTGTGGGAGCGACCATCACCCTGGCGGTCAAACAACTCTCAGCGGTGCACCGGGCAGGGCTTCTTGACGCTGACCGATTCATCCACGGATGCGCCCCGGCGCTTTTAACAACTAAAGCGAACGCATTAGCGGTACTGAAAATCCTGGAATCTGAACGAGCCACAGGCGGGGACGGGCCGGTCACCGAACTGGCCCTTACCGCGCTGGGACACACCCACCCGCAGGTGCAGGTGGCTGCCGCACAACTACTGGTACGGTGCAATGCAGCCGAAACACTGCACCAGCACGCGCAGAGCCTCAGCCCGGTGGCCCGGCAGGAGCTGGAAGAGGCCGGGCTGCTGGCAAACACAGAAGAAGAAACCGTGCAGCATACGGTGGGCCCCGAAGAACCCTCCTATCCGGTGCCTGCCTCACCCGCGCAGCCAGTAACCCCATTCAGCCAGCAAGACGCCTACGCGCGCACCCTGCACGCCATGCAAGAGGCTGTGCAGGGGCTGGAGAGCGAGCTGCTGTTCCACTGGCTCATGAGTGAAAACTGCGACACCTCAGTGCTGAAACCCCTCACCCGGCAGGCGAAAGAGAGGATACACGAGCACCGTGCAGGGCATCAGATCGCATACCTCATTCTCAGCGCCCTAGAGCCGGAAACCTCAGCTGTACAAGAATATGAGCAGCACCTAGCGCATGAAAAAACACCCGTGAACCAGCGCATCCGGGAAATCGGTGAGCGCCTGCACCAGAAACGCCCATACGCCCTGCTGGCCACCCCCACAGACACCCACGGGTGGGTAGACCCCACAATATTTATGCAGCGGCTAACCCACAATATTTCTACCGGCGCAGACATCCTGGAACAGGATTTTACGCAGGCAATGCTGCGCCTGAACCAGGGCGATCAGGCGACGCACCAGACGCTCATAAACGCCCTGGAAGAAATCAAGCGCACCGCCGATGCCGCGGGCCGATACGCACCATACTTTGCCCGTGCCCGTACCACACTCAAAGACGCGGGGAAGCCTCCTCACATTCTTGAGAACATCCAGGTGAGCTGGAGCTGCCTTGAAAGCGACACGAAACGCCCCAACGGCAAACCCGAAGTCGTGTGGTGGAGCCCCACCGTACACCTGCCCAAAGTACGCGAAGAACACACACCGGAAGAAAAATATCTGCTCACCCTGCACTACGCGGTCATGAGCTGCGAACAGCTGGCCCTCACCTGCCCCTCCTCCACGGCACCCGTGGCAGTCGGCCTGCTAGAACAGTGGGTCTTCTTCAACGAAGAAGGCCACCACTATAGGCACAATATGGCGCGCCTTCTGAGGAGCCACCCGGGCACATGGGACTCTTTGAGTGCGCAGGCGCTCGCGGTACTAGCCAACTCAAAACACCAGGTAGACCGTGCCGGAGCCGCAGAGCTGCTGGCGGACACCCTCGGCGACCGGCTCTCCTACCAAGACGCCATTGCGGGGTTCGCGCAGGCGGCCCCGGCGCTAATGTTCACCCGGTGGGCGCATACCTTCGAGGACATGGCGGCGCTAACCCCGCGCATCACCCTGCGGTTTTTAGACGGGCTGCTGCCACACTGTGAGCGCACCCAGCACGGGATGGGGAAGCTGCTGGGAGTATACACACAGGAATACTTACGTGTTCACGGCGCGAAGCATAGCGCGCATAAATCCCCGCAGCTAAGCCCCGAGATGACCGCATGGTTAAACGGTTTTAAGGGTTCCTCGCAGGCGGCGAAACACGCGCGCACAATCCTTAAAGCTGCTGACTCATAACCCCCGCCTTGAGGTATGAGGCGCAGCCGTGCGCCGTAGATTAGCCCGCCGGTGGTTGTTGTGCGGCACCGGGGGACCCGTCCTTTGGCGCGGTGCTTTTAGCCTCCTGCGCTGGCGGCACCACCGGCAGCATACCTGTTGTCAGGCGCACCTGCGCCGTTTTCCGGGCTTTTAACGCTGCGATCTGCTCCTTCTGCGACGGCTGCTGATCAGCCGATGCGCCCTGCCGCCGGAATGCCCTTTTAATGGCTGCTGCCCACAGCGGGAACAGCAGCACCGTAAACGCCCCACCGGCCACCAGCAGGGAAGCGGTCGCATCCTCAAGCAGCCCACTACCGGTAGCAATAGTTGTTACCGCCACAATAATGGGCAGGCCCGCCGCCGAATACAGGGCCAGCTCAATCTTCTCACTGGTAGAACGCAGCTCCGAACCGGTATCCGTGAAACGCTCAGCCACAAACACCGGCAGCCCGCGGGCCAGCAAAATACCCACCACAACCAGCAGCAGCACCAGCGGGAAACGCGCCACCACCGACGGGTCAATCGTCATGCCGCTCACCACAAAAAAGAGCGGAATCAGAAACGAAAACCCCACCGTCTCAAGGCGGCGCGTCATCAAATGTAACGCCCCCACCGGCGTAAGCGAACGCAAAATAATGCCCGCCGCAAAGGCCCCGAGCACCGCATCCAGCCCAAAAAGCGCCGCGAACATGATGAGGGTGGCCAGCAGAAACATGGCCAGACGCAGGATCGTCTGGCTGGTCGTATTCGCCTCAGCCGCCATAATCTGCCGCAGCCCCGGCACCTTCTCAAACAGGCGGTGCGGAACAATGGCAGTCACCACCGCAACCGCCATAAACCCCAGCAGAATCAGAATCGCCAGCCCCGGCGAATGCGAAGATAACAGCAGCGACATCGCAAAAATCGGGAAAAGCTCGCCAACGGCACCGTGCACCAGCACCGCATTCCCCACCCGGGTACCCGCCGCACCATGCGACTTAAGCATAGGCAGCAGCGTGCCTAAAGCCGTGGAACTCAGCGCAATACCCACCGCAATATAGGTATTAAAACCCTTAGTGAAACCGGTAATGAGCGCCGCCCCCAGCACCCCCAGCCCAAAACACACGCACCAGGTGGTGATAGCGCTGCGACCCTGCCGGCCGCGCAACGATTTCACATCAATCTCAAACCCGGCAATGAGGAACAGCATCCCCAACCCCAGCTCTTTCAGCAGCGGAATACCGCCGTCACTGCCAGAAGCCAGCCCCAGCACATTAGGGCCGATCAGCATCCCAAAAATAAGCAGAAACACAACATCCGGGATGCGTTTGCCAATCAGCCGCGATATAACCGGGGACACCAGCGCCACAAGAGAAACCCAGAAAATAGAAACATACTGGGCGGTACCCTCAACACTGGTGCTTTCGGCGGCGGCACCAGAAGCCACCAGCACCTGCGAAGCACCCGTGACGCCGTGCGCAGCAGCACCGGCGGCGAGCACACCAACCGAGCCAAGCAACCCAGTAACGCCGAACAGCACAGACATGAAACCTCACAAGAAATAGGGCAGGGGGCAAACAGCCAGCCTTAAGTGTGGCACAGCCCCGGCGAGCATGCATATTTACGGGTGCCCCACAGCAGCCTTGCGCATCCGCTTAGACGCGGATATGCCTCAGGATGCTGAGCTAATATATCCTGACTAGTATCTTTAACCTTTAACCCGACGCGCAGCACACACAGCGCACCGGGCTGGGCTGAGGCTCAGCATCTACGTTCTAGTTCGACTACGCAGGCACACAGGAGGCAATATGCCCGCAGAAACCACCGCCAAACGCGAGGCTGGTGTAGATTTAGCTCGCGCATTCGCCCTGCTGCTGCTGGTGATGCCTGTGAGCGTAGCACTGAACCTGGTGCCGGAGAACCGGCTGCACTGGCTGGGCAGCGTGCCGCCCGCCGCGAATACGCTACTTGCTGCACTCCTTGGCATTAGCGCATACCTGTACGCCAGGAGGGTGACGTTTCCCCAATTTTTTGCCAGCACCGTGGTGCGTGCCATCGCATTCTTCGTGCTCGGGTGGCTGCTCGCCCAAGGACGCGCCTACCAGCCGGTGGCAGCCCACACCGAATTTCCGATCCTATACGACCTGCTCATCCCGTTCGCCGTGCTGACCCTGCTCACCACACTGTTCGTATACTCGCCGCTGTGGGTGCAGGCTGCGCTGACGGCGCTCGCGAGCCCCGCCATTCCCTTCACCTACGAGCAGCTGGTAAACCGGGGCTGGGTCGCCGACGACTGGCTGAGCCGCACCATCCCCGCCCTGTTTAACGAGTACACCGGCACCGTGCTGCACAGCGGATTGAAGATGCTCTGGCAGGTGGGGCTGGGCATACTGCTGTGGCGCGCCTACGAGAAGCTGGGCCCTAAAATTGGGGTGCCCGTCGGCCTGCTGGGGCTGGGTGCGGCAGTGCTGTTCTGGGTGAACCCGAAGGCACAGTCGGGGGTGCTGGCGTGGCCTACAACATTGAGCATTGTGGGGGTGGCCGGGGTGCTGTACGTGTGCGCTGAGGCGGCGCGGGTGCTTGCCGGGCGCGGCGCGATACTTGAGCCGTTCGCACGGGTGGGGCGCATGAGTCTGAGCGTATCCATTGTGATACTTCTGGCGGCAGTGCATGGAGGCACCTACCTGGTGCAGCTGGTTGCCGGTGCTGAATACCGTGCCCCGCTGGAAGGTACATGGCTGACATACCTGTACTGGGTGGGGTTCCTGGCGCTGGCCTGGGGTGTGGGTGCGCTTTTCACCTGGCTGTGGCAGAAGCTGCTGAGCAACAGCACGATCTCACGCGGACCGATTGAGTGTGTACTTGCCCTCATGAGCGGGCGGGGGTAAGGCCTGGACTTGGTGGCTACAGCCCTGACGACCTCAGCCTCGTTCGCACAGGCTGACCACACGCGCCCTTGACCCATAAGAGACCGAACGCCTCGATTTATTTGGACGGATGCCCGTGCAGCGAGGCCACTACGAGCACACCCTTACCCTCCGCCCAGGGCGATAACGAGCGTTGCTGCTGCCAGCAGGAGGCTGGTCGGTGTCATCGTCCAGCGTTCGGCGGGGCTGCGCGAGATTGCGTTGAGCGCCACGCTCGCGGCGAAGAACGCGAACATCACCCAGGTCAAGACGATCACCGCTGCACTGTCTCCGGCCGGGAGAACACCCGCACGGCTGAGCAGCAGGGCCGCCAACCCCGCGTACACCGGCACCGACACCGCACTGCCGACGCGGAGCCCGCGCGGCAGAACGCGGTGCTGGCCGCCCCACACGAAACGACCATAGGGAAGGCCCGACGTGGCGAGGATCTGCAGGACGGCAAGCGCCGTCAGCAGTGCGAGCGCGACGACAAGAGCGATGGCGGTCATGCAGTTTCCTTTCGTTGAGCCACCGAACCTGTGAACGCACGTGCCAGGTCGTAACCACTCACGGAACGGGCTGACAGCAGCCCGAGAATCGCGTGCTTCAACTCCATGCCATATAGTCTACCACACACATATAGGACTATGCACCTATGGTTTTGGAATCTACGAGTACACTAGTGCTGCAGTCACCTGTCCAGGGACGGCCCACCATAGCGTGGGCGGCTGCTTATCACAAGGAGGCGGAGAAGCGGGAGTGTCGGGCTAGGAAAAAACCCGAGAAGGCTGAGGCTGCGGGGGGGGGTGCATGTGACTGGGCGCATCAAAGATATGATGATTGTGAGGGGGGGGGAGAACTGTTTCCCGGATGATATTGAGAAGTCTTTGCGAAGGGACTTGCCAATCCTGCGGGGGGCGGCGGTTTGTCGTGTTCCAAAATGCGGAGGACCTTATCTATTGCTTTGTGGAGGAGGCGATTGAGGCTGGCGGTAGCGCGGGTGTTCCAGGTCTTGCTCGGGACGGTGATGATGAGGTTGGCAGCATATAGCGGTCCGGAATCGCGCGTAGCGTGGCGCAAAGCCACAGCCCGTCAGGCATAAGACTCAGCATGGAAAGGAATAGACCTTGGATGAGAAAACCGAAAAAGAGATCCTCGAATCTTTCTTTAAATGGTATTCAGAAACAATAGATCCGTCAGCAGAATTTGATCCAAATGCATGGAGGGTCGCCCCTTACAAGAGCGCCTTCATTGTAGTCCCCAGCGGGGGAGGATACGGGAACTACATGCACGTCATAAAAGGAGAAAACTGCATCGGATTCTCGCCAGCTCTAGCCACCCTCGAGTCAATCTATCAGAAACTCCTCAACCTCGAAAATAAGGAGGATGGAGAATGACGACACCAGAGAAAGCAATGCGGCCCGGAACCGCAGCCAAGTACGGCACCTTGAATGACTTAAAGAAAGCAATTAAGGATTATCCAGAAATCAATTGGGGAGGCTTCCTTTTCTGGGCCATCGGAAACATGGATCTGGCCTCCCGCGTCGAGATTGTCAACTGGATGCTCGATCATGGCGCCGACGCGGCTCAGACTACTCATCACGGCAACCTCAATGCGCTGCATATACTGTTCAGTGGGTCTAAGCATGACTACAGCATGGAGGCAAAGATGCTGCTACGACTTCTCGAAGGCGGAGCAGATATCAACCTCAAGGCGCAAAAGTGGGGGGTACCCCTCTTGATACTCATCAACAACCTGAATATCAAAGATAATGACCTCGGACCATTCTATGATGTAATTTTCTCTTGGCCAGGAATCGACTGGGAAGCCAGAGCAGGAAAAGCGTTCGGCAAACCCGTCACACTGAGGCAGGTCGTCGATCTCGCCGGAAATAGACTACCCGAGATGTGTCGACGAATGCATGAATACCTCGACAACGGTCCGTCTCAACGACCAGACTTGCTGTAAACTTTACTATTTTCACTGGCTCAAGGCCTGCGCAGCACAAAAGGGTTATTCACGAGGTGTAGGTGAAGATATGTCCCGCGACAAATGGATCTGTCCAGATGCCGTAGAACCCATCCCAACACCCTTAGCGTCAAGGTCACGGAAGCCCGGCACCATTGACGCCACATATTGTGAACGCTTCACCACACCGATAACCTAAAAGAAAGACAAGCGATCGAAGCATCATCCCGAACACACCTCGAGGAACGCGAGAAGTTGATGAACGCATTCACACGTGACGATTTCGTGACATGGATGGAACAGCTTGCCCGGCGGTCGTGGCCGATGACCCTCGATGCTTTCACCGATCTTGCCCCGGAACTGGGATGGCATTTCACTGGGTATCAGTACAGCTTCACGGCAGACTTCGCCGTAGGCACACGAAAAGTGGTGGTCATCGACAACAAGGCAGGCGATGTCCACACGATCTCATTTGTTCTGGCCAAACCCGCTCTGGAAGGGGTGGAATTGCTCACCGAGCTGAACGATTTTTTTAGCAGCTATGTTGCAGCCGCCTCGGAAACTTGGGGACCGCCCATACGGACAGTACAGGGAAGAAACCCTGTAGCAGCGTGGACTCTCCCGCAAGCCTGCATCACAGAGATCACCAGAAGCGAAGAAAAAATCCATGCGAAATTTCTCACACCTCAAGGAGCAAGGTTCTACTAGACAACCCTTCTCTTTCATCGCCTGCGAGCAGTATTTAGTGAGGTCTCATGATTTGGCAAGAGTTTGAAGTACATCTTTTCTCCACAATAATAAATTTCACCGCTCGGACGATCTTGATCATTGGCGCATCAAACGAACAAGGGAAAACCGGAGTTCCCTTCGCGCAGTTCGCCGGAATCAATGCCCTGTATGGAGGAAATGCCGACATCGTAGCTGAGATCTGTGGGGAAAACATTCCCAAAGACATGGCAACCTTCACACCCCAACAACGTGATGATCTTCAGCAGCTCGGCTTCACTCCGTCCGACGATGGGATGACATGGCAGCGAAGGCTTCCTTGGCCAGCAATGAGTCATGTCATTTGGGACACGGTTCGGGCAAGCACCCTGCGTCTACGAGACATTGGCGGCATCGAATCACCCGATCAGCTGACTTACAAGGCATGGCGCTACCCCAGCAACAGCACCAAAAATGAAAACGATATCGGTGACAAGAAACTCCGCATTCCCGAACTTGGAATCAGGCGAGAGCAGCAATAATTGCAACATCGCACACTACGGTTAAGCCTTACTCTCCTCCCCGATCCTCTGACGAGGACGGAGCCCACAGTGCGACCAGATTGTCTTGAACGGTTCACTACGGCACTCACCAATGCGGGCGTCGTCTGTATACTTCCCATCCTCGCACAGGAGATCAACAGCCTCCTGACAGAAGATGGAGGAAACCTGCTCGACCGCCCGCCGCGCCCATCCGTATATGCTCTGAACCATTGCAAGTACGAGATCACCATGAGAATGAAACCGGACCCAGGTAGGCCCGAAATTAATTAAAGGAATCAAAACACTGATAAATGAACTAACAACAAGGGAATATGTGACATGGATGGAACGACTGTCGCAGCTGTCATGGCCCATGACGCTTGACTCCTTTACCACGATGGCTCCAGAGCTGGGATGGCATTTCACTGGCTATCAGTACAGCTTCACGGCCGACTTCGCCGCCGGAACACGGGACGTGGTGGTCACCGACAACAGGGAAGGAGACGTCCGATCAATCTCCTTCATTCTAGCCAAGCCCGCCCTGGAAGGCATTGACCTGCGGGCCGCCCTGAACGATTCCTTCATTCACTACATCACCTCTGCTTCACAGGTTTGGGGGAACCCGATCCGAGCCATCCCGGAGAAGAACCCTATGATAGCTTGGTCTCTCCCTCTGGGCGGGACAGCAGAAGTCACCAGGAACGCCAATAAAGTTTACGCAACATTCATCACACCGCAGGGAACACCCCCTGCTAGCATTTACCCGACACGCCACAACCATCGAGAGCTTCCATAATCTGGTCAGATTTTGAAACACGCCTCTTCGTAACGATAACGGATCTCGCGTCACGGACGGTCTTGATCATCGGCGCACGGGATGATCAAGGAAAAACAGGGCTCCCGTTCGTGCAGTTCGCTGGCCTTGATGCTCTGTATGGAGGAAATGCCGACATCGTAGCTGAGATCTGTGGAGAAAACGTTCCCAAAGACATGGCAACCTTCACAGCCCAGCAGCGCAATGATTTGGAACGTCTCGGTTTCGCTCCAGCCGAAGATGGGTCAACAACGTGGCGACAGAATCTCCCTTGGCCCACCCCGAGCCGCATTATCATGAACACCGTTCGAGCAAGCACGCTACGCCTTCGAGACATTGGCGGCATCGAATCACCCGATCAGCTGACTTACAAGGCATGGCGCTACCCCGACAGAACACCAGAATTGGAGCACGACTCTGGGGACATGAATCTTCATATCCCCGAACTCGGTATTCCGCGAGAGTAAAGGATCAGGACGACTCCCAAGAAACCTGTTTTCCCAAGACTTCAACCGCAAACACCAAAGCTGTAAATGCATGACAACTTTGAGAGGGCATGACGGCGATGACAGATTATCTTAGCGGGTTGATCATATTCTTGTATGAGGCTGAGATTCACGTTCACGGCAACAAAGGGCTTGTGAGTTTCCCCCGCACGCGAAACATCAACGACGTCTGCTTCTGGGCAACCAATGACACATGGAATATGGGCTACTCACGCTGGCCCATGGATCCAATAGCAGTTCTCACCACTGCTGATCGTGATGTCTCACTGTGCTGGCTGATCTGCTGCACTGGCAACCTGTATCGCAAGAAGCAGGAATGGTGCTACCTCCTCCCTCTAAACCATTTCCGGATTCGTGAACGGCTGGAAAGTTCCCGAACCCCGCGACGGATAGGCACGTAACGGACTACTGCCGGATAGTGCGGGCGTATTCCTCCATCACGACGCCGGATTCAAAGCTTCGACAACTCACCAGCTCAAAGTTCTGTATGACGGCACCAGCATTACCGAACAGCCGGACACCATCACCAAGGACGACAGGATTGCGTTTGAGAATGAGGCGGTCAATCTCGGGCAGCAGCTCTCCTGCAAGATTTCCACCACCGCAGAGATAGATCGCAAGCCCCTCCTGCTGCTTCAGCTCACGCACAGTCGTGAGCGCGTCAGCGGTGAATGTCACGCCAGCTGGCGGGGTTGTCTCCGAGCGTGTTGCGACGAACTCGCTCAGGTGCGCATAGGGTCGTTCAATACCGGCCGCCCGTGCAATGTCATAACTTGCCCGTCCTTGAATGACCGTGTCGAAGCGATTACCCGGCGGATGCATATCGAGCGCCGCGAGTACATGGGCGGGGAGCGCATCGGCGAAGTCACTCAAGTAGACAGCCATATGGTCCCCTTCAACAGGGAAGGCATCGTAACTACCGTCCGGTGCGGCGATGTAGCCGTCGATAGACACGGCGACGTAGTAAACCAGTTCACGCATCATATCTCCAATCACTACTTTTGTCGTGGTTAACATGACTTTACCACGATATCAGTAGTACATGCGATAGCATGATCACATGGTCCGTAATGCTGAACGACGCACACTGCTCGCCGACGCCGCTGTACGGGTACTCGCTCAACAAGGCTCACGCGGTCTGACGCATCGGGCGATCGACGCCGAGGCGAAAGCACCCAGAGGTACAGCCTCGAACTACTTTGCCTCACGCGATGAAATCATCGATGCGATCCTGCTTCGCATCAGTGAACGTCTGCAGCCGGACCCCGACATCCACGCTGACCTTGCCCAGCGACCTCCCAGTGTTGAGCTATTCACCGAGTACTTGCGCGACATTGTCCACCGGCTGACAGATAACCGTGATGCTGCGATAGCGCTTTTCGAGCTGCGGCTCGAAGCCACCCGCCGCCCGCGCGTCGCGGAGGCGCTCACCATCTGGCGGCGAGCAGGACTTCAAGCCGATATCGAGTTCAACGAGAAGATGGGCCTACCCGGTCGGCCTGCGGACATCACGCTTTTCCACTACGCCCTCGACGGACTGCTTCTTGACCATCTCACCGTTCCTGTGGATGAAACTGTCAACCCTGACGAGGTGGTGAGCGTGCTCGCCCACCGACTTCTCGGCAACTAAGGCAACCCAGCACTTTAAAGTCGCCAACACACTGGGGTCTCCCCAAGCCCTCCAGTTCAACTCTGCTCTGCCGCAAGTAGACGCAGTCTACCAACGACAGATCAAACTGCTGCATTTGGTGTCGCCGCTCAGGGCATGCTTGTCACGCAGATACTCCAGCGTCGGAACGAGGTTCTCAATGGGGCCACTGCGTGCTGCGCATAGGCGCTCGCCCTCATGAGCGGGCGGGGTTAGCCTGGCGGCGTGACGAATACGCTGGCACACACGGTGTCTCTCCGATAATCTGGTGCCTACCAGCCACCAACAGAGAGAAACCAGCCCGTGAAGTACTTTGCATATATAGTAGTGGGAAGGACTGGATATGACGGATTCGATGTCCCCCAAACTCCGCAGTCTTTCGCCGATGATACCGAGCAGCGCCTTACTGAGCCCGACTTTTTGGAGGGTTATAAACGTTATGCCCTCGTGGTGTGGGCGCTGCCTGAGGGCGTGGATCATGTGGATGATGTTCCACATGACTCTGTTGCGCTCTCCAACTATATGCAGTGTGGCGGTTCCACACAGGCGATGACGGTTGAGGTGCGTGTGACCCAGGAAGACGGGTCTTATGAGCATTATGTGGTTGCGCGCAAACCCGTGGCAGACCCGGATGCGTGGACCACTATCACGTATAACAATACGCCCTTACAGGTGCACCCCGAGGAGGTTTTCACCGGCGAGCAGGCGGCACCTGTTTTCCGCGCCTACATTGAGGACGGCGTGATTCCGCCGCGCGAGTTGCTGCGTACACTGGATATTTAGACTTTTGACTCGGCCCAGTGGATGACCCGGGCAGAAGGCACATACAGCAAAACCCCCTGAAGATTACTCTCAGGGGGTTTAGGGTTGGTCGGGATGACAGGATT
>ERZ772799.515-NODE-515-length-14660-cov-4.884697_pt1 | contig 14660 bp, 9 predicted proteins | sample MGYA00511345_ERZ772799 | MGnify/ENA primary metagenome ERZ772799 (study PRJEB29015, sample SAMEA2738037) | human oral metagenome | biome: human oral; feature: human-associated habitat; material: saliva | place: China | collected 2238 ... | reverse complement strand
AAAGTTGCGCTTGCGGCGGTCTTTGTTGAAGGTATTATTTTCATAATCTTATCTTTTTTCAAATTTAGAGAAACGCTTGTAAACGAGGTTCCAAAAAATTTAAAACTCGGCATTACAGTGGGCATAGGGCTCTTCATAACGCTTGTAGGCTTTAAAGGCGCAGGCATCGTAGCGGCTAATAAGGATACACTGGTAAGTCTTGGCAGCGTAAAATCTCCTCAATTGGTTCTCGCGTTTGTGGGCTTGCTGTTTATCGCTGTGCTTCATCACTACAAGATTAAAGGATCAATACTTTGGGGAATATTACTTACGTGGGGACTCGGCATTATAGCTGAAAAGGCAGGTTGGTATGTTGTGGACGTTCAAAACCAAGTGTTTTCATTGATCCCTGACTTTAAGCATGGATTGGTTCCTGCGGCTCCACATGTTGCAGCCTTTGATTTCAGCTTTGTAGCCAATAATTTCATATCGTTTATGGTGGTCGTATTCTCATTCCTGTTTGTAGATTTATTCGATACGGTAGGTACCGTAATCGGAGTGGCTCATAAGGGAAATCTACTTGATAAGGACGGAAAGCTTCCTAAGGTTGGAAGGGTGCTCCTTGCTGATGCGCTTGGGACATGTTTCGGTGCCGTTATGGGTACCTCTACAGTTACAAGCTATGTAGAATCCAGCGCCGGTGTTGCGCAAGGCGGTAGGACCGGGCTTACATCGGTCGTTACGGCTGTGTTATTCATAGCATCGCTTGTGTTATCTCCTATATTTGTAGCTATTCCGGCGTTTGCGGTAGCTCCTGCGCTTATTTTTGTAGGGCTTCTCATGATGGGCGCCGTGACGCATATGGACTTAAGCGATGATGCAGCGGGTATGGTGAGCGGCTTTCTTGCGATAGTGATGATGCCGTTTACGTATTCAATTGCAAACGGAATAATGTTTGGATTGTTGGCGTTCATAATAATTAGAGTGTTCCAGAAGAAGGCAAGGGAGATTCATCCTGTAATGTGGGTGAGTGGAGCGCTATTCTGCTTAAACATAGTTAAGCTTATTTATGAATCCAAGTAAAGGCGCAGGTGAATTTAATATGGCAGAATATGAAATAGAAATAGCGGGAATTAAGAGAAAGTTACCTTTGTATAAGGTGGACGACGATGTACAGATAGCTGCATTTATACTTTTTGGAGATGTGGAAATCACAAAGGCGGCAGCTACGGAATTACTTTCGAAGGCTCCTGAATTTGACCTCATCCTCACAGCTGAAGCAAAGAGCATACCCTTGGTGTATGAGATGTCGCGACAGTCTGAAAACAAAGACTACGTGGTAGCGAGAAAGGGCAAGAAGGTATATATGACGGAGCCTCTGGATGTAACGGTTGAATCCATTACGACACAAAAGGAGCAGCACCTATATCTTGGGCAAGAGGATATTGACAAACTCAGGGGGAAAAATATACTTATAGTAGACGATGTGATAAGCACGGGCGAATCACTTAAGGCTCTTGAGAAGATTGCAAACGAGGCGGATGCCAATGTTACCGCCAAGATGTCAATACTGGTAGAGGGCGATGCTATAGATAGGGACGACGTTATTTCATTGTCAAAGTTATATTTATTCGATGGAGAAGGAAACATTAAGGACTAATGTAGCCCTTGTTTGGAAGCGTATCGAAGTGGTCATAACGAGCCGCACTCGAAATGCGGTAGCCCTTTTGGGCACGTGGGTTCGAATCCCACCGCTTCCGCCAATTTAATAAATAATACCGTCGTTTAAAGTCCGGTCAGACCTTGTACAATTGTAAGGTCTTCACAAGTGAAGGGGAGTACTTAAGATAGGTAAAAGAGCACGAAAAAATATATAATACAGCAAAAACGGTACCGGTTTAGAAGCCAAAATTATGTTGTATCAGAATATTTCTCGAAATGTAATATATGTCTTTACACTTAAGAAGAAAAGGAGTTAATAGAAGGTGAGTGGACTTGTGTTTTGTAGGTAAATACTATAGAATATATTGGTAAAATTTAGCGTATGTAATAGGAGGAAGCAGTATAGAGATACTTAAGAGAATTGAACAATCGTATAAAATTAATCCTGAAAAAATTGCTTTTCATTCCAGAGAAGGCGAGATTACATATAAGGAATTATGGGAAAAATCGGATAAATTGGCTACTTGGATAGTAGGTAAAAAAGGTGAAGATCTTACTCCTATAGTTGTATACGGTCATAAATCTCCGTTTATGCTCGTTTGCTTTTTGGCCTGCGTGAAGGCGGGAAGGGCATATTGCCCGGTGGATTTGTCCATGCCACACGAGAGGATCGCAGCCATAATTAAAAAAGTAGGTAACGATATAGCGTTTGCGACGGAAGAAATACCTTACGAAGTCGAAGAGGCGAAGCTCGTAGACTTCATATCTACAAATGAAATAAATGAGATAATTGATGATGCTTGTTGTGCGAGCGGTAAACACAGCGAAACCCCCGGTGCTGATTCTAAGAAGCGATGTGGCGTGAGTGCAGAAAAAATAGGTAGTGACTACTGGGTAAAGGACGATGATGTTTTTTACATAATATTTACGTCAGGAAGTACGGGAGAGCCGAAAGGAGTCAAGATATCGGCGGCATCGCTAGAAAGCTTTGTGGGCTGGATGGCAGGCATCGCAGGTGAAGACGGCGGTACTTTTTTAAATCAGGCGCCTTTCTCATTCGATCTTTCGGTTATGGATCTGTATACATCTCTTTGTACGGGAGGCACGCTTCAAAGCATAGATAAAGAACTTCAAAGTGATTTTAAAAGTCTCATGGAATATTTAAAAGAGGCGGATATAAATTATTGGGTATCAACACCTTCGTTTGTGGATTTTTGCTTTTCAGAACCGCTATTTAACGGTGATACATTGGGTGATATTAAAAAATTTCTTTTCTGCGGAGAAAAGCTTACAAAGGAGACTGCAGCAGGGTTGTTTGAGCGATTTGAGAATGCTGAAATAATAAATACGTACGGGCCCACAGAAGCAACCGTTGCGGTCACCTCAATAAAGATAGAAAAAGAAATGTTGAGTATTTCACGTGACCTTCCTATAGGAGTTCCGAAGCTCGGCACGGAGCTTCGAGTAATAGATGAGAGCTTAAAAGAGGTAGCCCCGCCTCAAAAGGGTGAGCTCATGATAGTAGGAGATACCGTGAGTTTCGGTTATTTTAACGATGAAGAGAAAACGTCAAAAATGTTTTCTGAGCTTGAGATCGATGGCAAAACGGTGCGTGCATACAGGACAGGCGATGAAGGTTACATAGAAGATGACGGGAATTACTATATTACGGGGAGAATAGACCAACAGATAAAATTGCACGGCTACAGAATAGAGCTTGGCGATATAGAGCAAAATCTTTTAAAGATAGACGGCATCAGCGGAGCTGCTGTAGTACCTAAGGAAAGCGAAGGTAAGATAAAGCATTTGGTGGCCTTTATTGTAAAAAAAGGCAGTAGCGGTGATTTCAGCGAGCGAAAAATGGTAAAGACAGAACTTAAAAACATGCTTCCAAGCTACATGGTACCTAAGAAAATAGAATTTGTAAGCACCCTACCCCTTACGGGTAACGGTAAGCTTGATCGTAAAAAGCTAAGGGAGATGGTGTAGTGGAACTGTTCAGCGGAGTAATATTTTTCTTAAGCCTCGCAGCGGCTGCTATACCTGCGTTTATACTCGGAAGAAGGCAGATAAAGCTTAAGTATTACAGTTTTGTGGTATCGCTCGTGTTTATTTACTTCGCTATGAGCACGAGGCCGGTAGCGCTTATATATTTGGGTTTGTATTGTATTCTGCAGTACATCATAGTGCAGGTTTTTGCATACAGAAGGAGGAAGTTCGGCAAATCGGGATTGGCATATTTCATAGCCATAGTACTTTCATTGGCTCCGCTTGCTACTTATAAAATCCTTGAGGCGGGAGCGAATCCATATAAGATATTCGCCTTTCTCGGCATTTCATACCTCACCTTTAAGAGTTTACAGATAATCATAGAGATTCATGACGGATTGATAGAAAAGGTAAAAACGTTTGATTTCTTCTACTTCCTGTTGTTTTTCCCTGCGCTTATTTCAGGGCCAATAGACAGGAGCAGGCGCTTTAATGAAGACATAAATACAGTGATGTCCAAGGAGGAATACACTGAACTTTTCGGTGACGGGCTTTTAAAGATATGCAAGGGACTCTTTTATAAGTTCGTGCTTGCAACGGCATCTTTTCAGCTGATAACAATACTTGGCTCGGATGATGACTGGGTATCAATGCTCATAAACATGTATTCTTATGGCATATACCTCTTCTTTGATTTTGCGGGATATAGCCTTATGGCTATCGGCGTGAGCAATTTGTTCGGCGTAAAGACACCTGTAAACTTCAATAAGCCATTTATCAGCAAGGATATCAGAGAATTTTGGGACAGGTGGCACATCACTCTTTCATATTGGTTTAGAGATTATGTTTTCTCAAGGATCACGATGCGATTTGTGAGGAACAAATGGTTTAAGAGTAAGATCACCATATCGTCTGTAGGATTTATAATAAATATGACTATAATGGGTATTTGGCACGGTTTATCGCTTCATTACATCTTGTATGGTGTATACCATGGAATATTGCTGGCTCTTACAAACTGGTATCAGAAGAAATCGAAGCTCTATAAGAAAAATAAAAAGAAAAAGTGGTTTATTGCGCTGCAAACTTTTGTTACAATAAATCTTGTTATGTTTGGCTTTTTCATTTTCTCCGGCAGATTCACGGAAATTATGGGATGGTCGTGGGAAATACTGCTAAATTGGATAAAGCATGTATAGAGAATACGGAGGAAGATCATGGAAGAGAAGTTGTTAGATATTTTAGCCGAGATTTGTGGCGATGACATCGTAAAGGAAGATAGAGATATAAACATAGTAGAAGAAGATCTGATGGATTCATTGGATTTTACGGAGTTGCTGGTAGAAATAGAAGCGAATTTCGGGGTTTCTATACCTCCTACAGAGGTTACGAGAGAGGATATGGATACACCTAACAAGATTATTGCGCTTATAAAATCCAAGCAATAGAGGAACTTATGAAGAAAATTCTGGCATTCCTAACAAGTCTATTAATCTTGTGCCTTATAGTTGCACTTCTTCACGAATTCCTGCCGAAAAGCTCACTTGTAAATAACAGAGAATTCGGCGGGTGGTGTAGCATGTATAAAGATATGTCCGCAAGGGCTATAGGGCAAAACATGCAGGAGGATTCCATGTTGGTTATGGGGTCTTCCGAGTTTGACCATGGCCAGAAAGAATTTTATCATCCGAGGAACTTTTTTAGGAACACGAATTTTTCTCCCATGATAGTAGGGAGCGCATATAATCAAAGCCTCAACCATGCGATCACCATGGGTGCTATAGCGCCTTATGCGGCAAACAATAAAGCCGTATTGTTGTTGTCCATGCCTTGGTTTTATCCAAAAGGGGTGCCTCCGCAGAAGTTTGCGTGGAGATTTTCAGAAGGGACCTTCAATACCTTCCTTCAAAATGAAGATATTCCTTTTAAGTTAAGAAAAAATGTAGCGAAAAGAGTTCTTAAACTGCTGAAGAAGGGTGATCCTCAGATGGAATACAATGCGAGGGTGGCGTATAAGGTACTTATGCAGAAAAAATCCAGTAAATTCGAGAAGGTGTATTTTAATGTGAGGAGTACATTCGTAGCGGATAGAGAGACGGTCTCTGTGATGACGGATATGTTTCGTGCCGGTATAAAACCAAAGGACAGGTATAAGGTATACAAGAAGAAAATAAAAAAAGCTGAGTGGCGAAGGGTCATAAATAAGGCAAGCCGTGAGAGTTACGACTATAATAACAAGTACAATATGGATAATAAATTCTGGAAGTATATTTATTCCAGAAAGGAGCCTTTAATAAAGAATGCGCACAGGAGAAAGAACTTCAAGAAGTCGCCGGAGTTTAAAGATTTTATCTATTTTCTTAAGATCTGCAAGGCTACTAAGATAAGGCCGCTCATCGTGATGCTGCCTGTAAACGGCAAGTGGTACGATGTTGCAGGGCTAAAAAAGAGCAGGCGTGACAAATACCAAAGGAAGATACGAAAGATATGCAAAAAGTATAAGGTGAAGGTAATTGATTTTAAGAAATACGATTACAAGCCAAATATAATAAAGGACGTAGTGCACATTTGGAAGGAAGGATGGCTTAGGGTAAATGAAAAAATTTATAGATATTATATGCAAGGTTAAGTCACACGGCTTTGTAGAGTATTTAAAATACGTGGGTATCTTTTCATTCCTTATAATAGGGGTGTATGTTTTTATGCTTTTTGCAGGGATGGCTACCACCTCAGGCTTCACATATGCGGAATTTTAACGTAAGATCATGAAATTTATAAAAATATAGTGTTATGAATAGAGCCCCGAATGAGGGGCTTTTATTTTTTTTGTTTAATACTATGTTTAAAAAAATTAGAAGTGACTGTATAAGTCGTTTGAGCCGATACTTATGAAGTTGTTTTTTTTTGAGAAGATGGCTGCCTGCTGCAGCCCTGCAGTTAAATTATATTTACACAGATTTTTTTGAAAGGTCATAATTAAGTAGTACAAGAGAATAAAGCTATGGTAGTTTAAGAAAATGTTTAGGAAAAACTATTTTTAAAGGGTGTGTGTTACATATGTCGGATAATGGATGTGGATAGGGATATAAGGTGTTGACAGGGCACCTGAGGTTATAATATAATAACTGCATGAAATAAATGCGGTTATTTTTTTATTATTGCTGCAATAAACGGTAATCTTTAATGAAATACAATTTCATTTGAGGAAGCGAATGCGGCAGAAGGAGGTAGAAGGTATGGAGAAAGGAAAGAACAAATCCCTGCTAAAAAGAGTGAAGCCGTATATGGGAAAGCGTGCAGGGTTTCCATATATTGCTATAGCCTTAGGGGCTATTTCATCGGTGCTGCTCATAGTGCCGTTCTTGTATGTCTATAAGATCGTAAGGTTGCTCATATTGGAGGATTTTAATTTGGTGCAGGATCAAATTAAATCATATGCGATGTATGCAATGGGATTTATGATAGCGTATATAATAGCGTATTTTGCAGCGCTTATGTTTGCGCATTTTGCAGCGTTTAAGGTGGAAATAAACATACAGAAAACGGCCTTTAAGAGGCTTATGAATATGCCTCTTGGATACTTTGATGTACACGAAACGGGAGCTATACGAAAGACGATTAATGACGGAGCGGCGACCACTCATGAATTTTTTGCGCATCAATTGCCGGATCTCGGGGCATCCATTGTAGGAGTAATCGCAACCATTGTGATAATACTCTATACTGATTGGAAACTCGGTATAATCTGTCTCTTGCCGCTGGTACTCGGGATGCTGGGAATGAGTATTCTCATGAAGCTTGTATCTAAGGACTTCATGAAGCAGTATATGGATTCGCTTGAAGAGATGAGCGGGCAGGCTACGGAATATATCAGGGGTATGCCGGTCATCAAGACGTTCGGGCAAAGTATATATAGCTTCAGGTTGTTTTACAAGATGATATCGAATTACACGGAAAAGGTGGTAGCCTATACAAAATCGTGGAAGCATTCATATACAATCTATACGGTGCTTATGAGCGCTATACCGCTCTTCTTAGTACCTGTAGTCATATATATGATGGAAGGGAGTGCAAATCCGCTGATACTTATAGTGGACTTTATCTTGTTCCTATTGCTGGCACCGAATATCACAATATTTACAATGCGCAGCATGAATGTGAACCAGATTCAGCTTCAGACGATGAACGCATTGGATAAGATAGATGAAGCCCTCACATATGACGATATGAAAGAAGAAGCGGCAGGCTACGATAAGAATACGCAGAAGTTCGACAGCTTGGAATTTGACAAAGTATCGTTTGCATATAATAAAGAAGATAAGGATGTGCTCCATGATATCAGTTTTAAATTGAATACAGGCGAACCTCTTGCGCTTGTAGGGAATTCAGGAAGCGGTAAAACCACCATAGCAAGGCTATGCGCAAGGTTTTGGGATGCCGGAAGCGGTAGCGTTAAGGTAGGCGGAATGGATATTAGAAGCATTCCGAAAAAGGACCTAATGGACAACATATCCTTTGTGTTTCAAAACAGCTATATGTTTGAAGGAACGCTACGTGAAAACATAGTTTTCGGACAGGAGAATGTATCGGAAGAAGCCTTGAATGCAGCCATAGACAAGTCAAGGTCACGTGAAATCGTAGACAAGCTGCCGGACGGCCTCGATACGGTGCTCGGATCAAAGGGTACGTATTTTTCCGTTGGAGAAAAGCAGAGGATAGCTCTTGCAAGAGCATTTATAAAGGATGCTCCTATAATAATTTTGGATGAGGCGACGGCGTTCGCAGACCCTGAAAACGAAGAGCAGATATTGGCAGCTCTGTCCGATTTAAAGGCAGGTAAGACCACGATAATGATAGCTCACAGGCTGAACAGCGTTAAAGGTATGGATAGAATCCTCGTTATAGAAGAAGGCAGGATCACAGAAGACGGGTCCTTCAATGCTCTGATAGAGAAAGATGGAAGGTTTAAGGCGATGTGGGATGAGTATGTGAGCACGATTGCATGGACTGTAGGTTCGAGCAAAAATACAGGAAAGGAGGCAGAGTAATGATTAAGTATTTCATGAAAAAATTCAGAATTTCTGAATCAGGGGCAAAAAATCTTATGAAGGGCGGCATAAATTCGGCAGTGCTGGATATTATTAAGATTGCTCCGGTTATAATGGCGTTTATGTTTTTAGACGAATTTTTAAATCCTTTCTTAAGCACGGGGGTAATGCCTACAGGCAGTATTCAAAAGTATGTAGTGGTAGGAATAGGGATATGCATAGTATTTTATTTTGTAGCTCTTAAAGCATACAACAGCACCTATGTGGCTATTTATTCTGAAAGTAAAAATACGAGGATAAATCTTGCAGAAACACTTAGAAAGCTCCCGCTATCGTTTTTTGCAAAAAGAGATGTTGCGGATTTGGCAGCTACAATAATGTCGGATGTGACCATAATAGAGCAGCTATTCTCACATAATATGCCTCAGCTCATAGGGTCTATCATAAGTACGGCACTTTTTGTGATTATGATGCTGGTATATAATTTCAAGCTCACTCTTTCGCTGATCGTGGTGGTGCCGATAGCGGTTTTATGTTTTGCGCTGGCATTAAATTGGATGAAAAGAGGTTCTAAGGAGCTTACAAACATACAGATAAGCATTCATAACGAGGTGCAGGAGTGTTTGGACGGTGTCTATGAAATTAAGGCATATAATAGAGAAGAAGACTTTTCAAAAAAAGTTGACAAAAAGCTTGATAAGTATGAAAAAAGGTTGGGTCAACTTGAGCTTTGGGGCGGATGTATAGTAAATGCGTCTTCCGTAATTTTAAAGCTCGCTTTAATTACGGTAACGTTTGTAGGTATTCATCTTGTAGCGCAGGGCGAAGCGACGCTATTTGAGCTTATAGTCTATATCATAATAGCGGGGAGGATATTCGATTCCATATTGCTCGTGCTTACTAATTTAGCCCTCATGCTTGTTATAAATGCGAGGACGGAAAGGCTTGCGGGCGTTCTGGATGTGAAGCAGCAAACGGGACGTGAGGATTTCAATCCAAATAATTTTGATATTGAATTTAAGGATGTGAAATTTGCCTACGAAGAGGATAAGGAGACCATAAAGGATGTTTCTTTTACAGCCAAGCAGGGAGAGGTAACGGCGCTCATAGGGCCGTCAGGCGGTGGAAAGAGTACCATCGCAAAGCTTGCAGCCAGATTTTGGGATATACAGGATGGAAAAATAACGATAGGTGGAGAAGATATTTCGGAAATTGATCCCGAGGCTTTATTGAAGCATTTTTCTATAGTTTTCCAGGATGTTACGTTATTCGATAACAGCATATTGGAGAATATAAGGGTCGGCAAAAAAGATGCTACTGATGAAGAGGTATTGGCAGTTGCAAAGCTTGCAGAATGTGATGAGTTTGTAAGTAAGCTTGCGGATGGCTACAATACTCAAGTCGGAGAAAACGGTGCCAGACTCTCAGGAGGCGAGAGACAGCGTATTTCAATAGCGAGGGCAATGCTTAAGGATGCGGAGATAATACTTTTGGATGAGGCCACTGCATCGCTAGATGCCGAAAATGAAAGTAAGATACAAAAGGCGCTCAGCAGGCTCATAGAGAATAAGACGGTCGTTATAATTGCGCATAGGATGAGAACGGTAAAAAATGCCGATAAACTTGTTGTGATATCTGACGGCAAGATCGTAGAAAGCGGAGTGCCTGAAGAGCTGCTTTCGCATGATAGTTTCTTCAGCAAAATGAGCAAGAAGCAGAGCATGGCGGTCTAAGAAAGCCACTGCCTACATTTGCGGAAAAGTGGTTGACTACACTTTCCTATATATTTATTGCCTGAGATCAGGCAAAGAGGTTTTTGTACCCCCCCCGAAAGTGAGGGGGGGCTTGCTACAATGGGTAAATTCCTGGCATTCAAGCTTGAAGCTTTGGAAGCTGATAATACTAAGTTGGTTGAATACGGTAACAGCTTTGCATTCATGATGGGAGCAGTTGATAAGCTAAGCGCAAAGGTGAATAAGAAGAGTCGAGTACTTAACATTAAGTTCAAGGCTATGAAGCTAAGATAGTTATAGGCGGTAAGGTTAAGACGATAAAGCTTAAGAAAGCTCCCTAACGGGAGCTTTCTTATCATTATTAAAATTTATTTTTTAAGCTGGCATTGGCGCAGTTTTTAATAGATAAGTGATTTTAAAGCGCACGCCTTAGCTCAAAGTCTAATACCATGGTCTCGGGAATACACGCAATGCTTATGAGTTATTTTGTATAAAACACATAAAAACTCTTTGCTCTCTTCTAAAATCATCGGGGTGATGCCAATTGATTTTTATGATAATTTCGAAATAAATGAACCTATATTTATGTATTTCACCCGCATTTCATGATATTATCATAGATATTGTATTTTGTAAGTAATAAATTTATGGAGAGTGTTGTTAGGAGGTTGGTAATGAAGAACTCAGAATTAAACAGAAAGAATGCAGGTGCTACAGGTATTGCATATAAGGCATGTGTATGGATACTCAGCATCATGCTCGTGGTGACAGGTATGGCACCGAGCTTTGCAAGGAATACAAAGGCGGATAACAGCAGTGATATAAAGACTGCACAAGCAGGAAGTGATAAGACACCTGATTCCGCTGATAAACAGCGCAAAGATAAAGCGCAGAACGTAAAAGCGTCGGATTCTAAAAATACTTCTAAAAAGAATAAGGATGATAGAAAGGCGGATAGCAATAAGGAATCAAACATCAAACCGAAGCAGGTTACAACGCTAAAAGATCAAGTAGCTTCAAAGGCTCATGAGGTTGTATCTAACGGTTATTCTTCATATTATAAACACCTTCGAAAAAACTCCTCTAATTTACAACGAATAAGATCAGAAAAAGAATCAAACCTTTCTTTAAAAAACAAGGCAGCAAATTCAATCAAACAAGGAGCACCTTTTGCAAAACTCCACAAATCTCAAAGTAAAAAGAAAGTTAAGAGTGCTTCAAAGGAAAAGGATGGCGATGGAAAGAAGAATAAATTTGTTAGAAAGGGGAAAAATAAAAAATATTATATATCCGGGGATCACAATATTTATGCTATATATGAACCGCCGGAAAATCATGCCAATTCTGCGATCACAATTCACTCAAACAAAGATCCGTATGGTAGGGCTTACTTTATTGATCGTAAAAAATTTCTGGACATGATGGAAGATGTAAATAGTGATACTCTTTTTGTTGGAAATATGTATATTAAAGACAGGGTGTACTTACCGGAAAATAGCGAGATGTTATTTCAGTCGTTTACTGGAAATCTAGTGAACGCCGATATGTTTGATACTAGTTTTGTAAAGAATATGTCACACATGTTTCATAACGCAAGTACTCCTGCCAGTATTGATGTATCTAATTGGAATGTGTCAAAAGTAAAGTATACGACAAGTATGTTTTCGAATGCGGAGAGAATTGATCCGGATGTATCGAATTGGGAGATGAAAAGTGTACAGAATGCGAAAAATATGTTTAAAAACTCAAATATATCGAAAGCAGACCTCAGGCGTTGGAGTATATATGCTATAACCAAAGATATGTTTGCCGGTTGCAAAAATTTAAGATACATCAAAACTCCTGAAGGATTTAAAGCAAATGTTAAGGATATAAATCAGAATTTTAAAGTAATGCGACTTGAAAAGGGCTATAATCCTGTAAAAGAGCATGAATCAATAAACTTTAATCAGGAATTTACTATTAATAGTAGCGGTAATAATAAATATGCATATAATATATATCGAAAAGACACGCATGTAGGTGTAACCTTTCGCTTTGGGAGCGCAGATACGGCGGCATACCGAAACCATGAAATAGCAGAAAAAGGCAGAACCATAAATGATACACGTGGTAGATTACCTGAAATTGCTCCACGAAAACACAATGTAAACTTTTTGGGATGGTCTAAGAGTAACAATGCTTCAAAATCTGATTTTAACCAACATACAATCGTGGATAAAGATATAGATGTATTTCCTGTATTTTCAAAGTTTCACTTCGAAAATGATAAATTTCCATTAAATTATGAAGACACTGTATTTGCGAAGCTAAGTGGTGACGGTAATTTGGATATAGAAACGAGCAAAAATAATGGCCAGATGTATGCAATAGATCGCAGGAAATGGAATGACATGGTAAAGGTAACAGGAGGTGAGTGGACAAATTCAGACTGGGGCAATTCAGTAATTACCGGGAACATAACAGTTTCGCCTTGGGTGCAGTTCCCGAATGACAGTTCATTTTTGTTCAATAAATTTAAAGGAAACTCAGTAAAATGTTGGGGTAGTGCTACGATTATAGCAGAGAATATGAACCAAATGTTTTCGAAAAGTAGAGTTCAAGTAGTAGACATGAAACACTGTGATATTAGAGACGGTGCAAAAATGTTTAATATGTTTGAACAATGCGTGTATTTGGAATGTCTTAGACTTCCTGCGGGGCTTAAAACGCTGGTAAGTAGTGCAAGAGGAAAGTTCAAGATAGTAAAGACTAAAGAGGGAGCAGAACCGATAGTAGAGCATGTGGACAAGGAGATAAAGTACGGGTTTACAATTAATGAGAGCGGCGATAGCGGTGCAGCATATAATATATATAGAACAGACAATTATGTAGGTGTAACATTTGATAAAAATAACGGAGATACTTCAGCACATAGAAATCACATAGTATTCTTAAAAGGCTTGAATTTAAGGCAAGCATATGAACGCTTACCTTTCAACCAGCCTAAAAAAGAACAGCATCACTTTTTAGGGTGGTCAACTAGTAGAAAAGCTACTGAGCCTGATTTTAATAATGATACTGCTGTTAACAAAGATATGGTTGTGTACGCTGTGTTCAAACGATACGGATATTATTTAGATGAGTTTAAAAATATAGAAGCTGCGATAGGAGATGACGGCAATATAAATATCAATGTATTAAATCCAAATGGTAACAGAGATCTGGACAAATGGAAATGGCGGCTATTTGTAGGAGCAATGGGTGGTAGCATTTCAGGTAATGTGTGGGAAAGCTCACCATTTGAAGGTAATATAACGGTTACCGGTGAGGTTAATTTGTGTCAGGATGCTAGTCATATGTTTTACGGATTTAAAGGGGAGCTGATAGGAGCTGAAAAAATAAATACTTCAAAAACAGCGAACATGAACTGTATGTTCGAAAAAACAACAAAAGCAAACCCAAACGTAACAAATTGGGATATGTCAAGCGTGGAGAATGCGCAACTTATGTTTGAGGGAGCAGCATCGGCAACCCCTGATGTGTCAAAGTGGAATGTGTCAAAACTGACCAATGCGGAGAGGATGTTCAGGAGTAGCGGGATTAGAAAATTAGATCTCAGTAAATGGAACGCAAGTGCAATTAAGGACTCTTCTTATATGTTGTCGGGCTGTTACGCTTTAGAATATCTTAAAACTCCTAAGGGACTTAAGATGGACGTAGGAGGAGAAATTAATAATGATTTTAAGGTTGTAAGGCTTAAGAAAGGAAGTGAAGCTACTGTAGAGCATGAATCTGTAAATTTAAATTCAAAGATTTCTATTAATGATAGTAGCGATAAGGATGTAACATACAATATATATCGCAAAGATAAGTATGTCGGAGTAACGTTTGATAAAAACGGAGGAGACACATCAGCGTATATAAACCATCATATTGTAAAAAAGGGTCTAAGCATAAAGGATTCACAAGAAACATTGCCTGCGGAGGCACCTAAAAGGGAAGGACGAAAATTTTTCGGTTGGGCAAAGAATCCAACCTCGGAGGATTCTGATTTTGACGAAGATACTATTGTAAATAATGATACTACTGTATATGCTACTTGGAATGATTCTGAAATTCCGCTAAATAGTACAGGCAATGTTAAGGCTAAAATAGGAAACGATGGCAATATAATTATTAGTGTAAAAAGACCAAAGCGTGACAGAAACATAAAGCGAGAGAAGTGGATAGACATGGTAAAGGAATTAGGCGGCACAAATTCAGATTT
>ERZ772799.511-NODE-511-length-14719-cov-3.639798_pt1 | contig 14719 bp, 19 predicted proteins | sample MGYA00511345_ERZ772799 | MGnify/ENA primary metagenome ERZ772799 (study PRJEB29015, sample SAMEA2738037) | human oral metagenome | biome: human oral; feature: human-associated habitat; material: saliva | place: China | collected 2238 ... | reverse complement strand
CCGCCTGCCTCTTGAGCTGCGGAGCCGACCGCCGCGAAGATTCCGACCACCTGTTGCAGGACTCGGAATAGGTCTCGCGCTGTTGCTATCGCTGCGTTGAATGCCTGGACGGCGGCATCTGAGTTTGCCCAATCGCGGAAACCCTCGGCAAACCGGTTGAATCCCTCTGCGAGGGAGGGGAGTGCCCCGGCTCCGATTTCTGAAATTTTGATGAGACCGGCGATGAAATTGCCGAATCCCTCACCAGCGATATTTACCGCGTCTGCAACGTTTCTGAAAATGCCATCGAGAGAGCTGATGTTCCCGGACACAGCGATGTCGGCGGCGCGCGCCCAGTCGGTGAATTGCAGGGCGATCTCTCCGAGTCCAGTGCTCAGTGACGGAAGCAGGGTCTCTACCATATGTCGCAGGGGCGCTTCGGCTTGAGACCAAAAATTACCCGACATGGTGTTTTTCAGCTCTTGGAATTTCGGTGCTAGGTCGCCTAGATATTTCCCTGTGTCTGCCAGGACGGTTATCAGTGTCCCCGCGCCTGCTGCTGCCCCTAAGAAAAGCCCCGGTAGCGCGAGCGCGGCCGGAGCAACTGCGATTAGTCCTGCACCGAGTGAGAATATGCTTCCGGTGAGGGAGATTAGGGCTGCGGATAGTCCTGCACCTGCGATAGCGAGACCGGATACCTTGGGGGTAAGGGTGTCGATATTTTTGATGAGGTTAGTTGCGCCGGTTCTGATGTTGTTGAGAGCGCGGCCGCCGGAGAGGCTTGCTAGTGTTGCTTCGGCTGCGGCGAAAGCGCTCATGTTGATTTTGGGGATTATTTCTGCGATGCGGGAGCGTTGCAGGATAGCGAGTGATGCTGCTGCTTTTACGGTGTCTGCATCTGCATTGATGGTGGCTTTTCGTGCATCCGAGAGTTTATCGAGGTCGTGTTTTGCCTTTTCGATGTCTGCATCGGCGTTTACGGTTGCCCTAATTGCGCGGGTTAGGGCGGTGAGTGCTCGGTGAGCGCGGCCGGTGTCTGCGTCGGCGGTTACGACGATGTTTCGGTTTTGAAAGAGCTTGTTGATGCGGTCGAGAGAGCCGCTTTCGTGTACCTCTGCCTCGATTTTGCTCTTTCGGTCGCGGGCGGTTTCGGCGAGGCGTTGTGCTGCGCGGGTTACGTCGGCGTTTACTGTGACTTTTGCACTGAGTCGTGATAGTGATGCCTGGATGCGGGCGAGCGCTTCGCGGTCGAGGATGGGTGCGATGCGGATTTTTCCGACGGTGGATTTTTCGATCCGGTCGAGTGTGGTTTTGAGGTCTTGGCGGAATCGGGAGGTGTCTGGGAATACCCTTACGCCAATTTTGTTAGCCATCTATATTTTTCCTCCCGATTCCGGGTCTTTAAATATTCTTGAAGAATTCGCCTAGTTTCATTTCGCGGACGCTGCGGGGTCGCTGGACTTGTTTGACCGTTTTTATGTGTTGCTCCGGTAGGGTGACGTATTCGTCTTTTCGGAGTTTTTTCCCCTTTGCTTGCGCGTTGAGGTTGTTGAGAATCCCCGCGAGCAGGTATGTGTCTGTTGCCCATCCGATGTTCGTGTTGGAGCCTAGTAGCTCCGCGCGCCACCGTGATTTTGGGTCTGTTTTGAGCCATTCGACGGCTGCATAGGCGCGGGAGATTTGGCGGCTGCTGTTGAGGTCTTCGACGATTATTCCTTTTAGGGATAGCTCGAAGTCCAGCATGGGGTGTTTGTCACATAGGTCGCGGAGAGCCTTTATTTTCCCAGGGCGTCGGAGAGTCCCTGTGCCAGTACGATTCCCTTTTCCTGTGCGCCGGGGCCGGAAAGGAATTCATCGAGTGCGTCGCGGTCGATAGCGAAGTGGTCGATCATGAAGTCGATCAGGTCTGCGAAGGCGATGAAGTCTAGGCTGGATGCTTTGATAGCGTCTTTTTCGCCTGCACGGGCAGCTTCTAGTGCTTCCTCATTGACTGCTTTCATGAGGATTGAGCTGAATCGTAGCTGTTCTGCGGCGCGGATGGTCTTGAGCGGTCGAATCAAGTGTGCGCCGTCGATGTCTTCAAAACGGATAGGGGTAGCTGCTTCGACGTTCTGGTTCTCGGTTGCCATTGTTTTCTTTCTCCTATTCGGTGAGTACTTGTTGTTGGGGTGCCCGGCGTGGCTCGTGGCGGTTCCACGCCGGGCAAGGCTAGGTAGCTGCGGGTTATGCTGCTACTGCATTCGCGTTATAGGGTCGCGGCTCGAAAATCTCGGCAATATCGCCGTGAGAGTCCGGGAGGATAGCTGCCTTGAGCGGTACTTCGGTGAAGTTTTCCAGATCGAACTTCGGGAAATCACCTGCGATAGTGGTGTTCTTGAATTCCACACCGGCGATGTCGAGACCGTCCTCAGTGATGATGAGGATTGCTTTCTTTGCCTCTAGGACCTTGTCGATTACCTTGTACGACTTCTTTTTGGAGTCGTATGAGCCACCGAAGAATGCCAGCTCGAAGGTTTCCTTTGAGAGGTTCACGCTGTTGATGGTTGCGGTAATCTCACGGTCGGAACGCACAGAGCGAGCTTTCTTACGGTCCCAGGTGCGCTTGTATTCGATTTCGCCGCCCTCGGATTCGATCTCAACGACGTTTTCGCCGGAGGTGTCTCCGATCCAAGTCCAGCCTGTTCCCCAAGTCGTTTTGTCGGAGAATTTGAACTTGTCAATGTTGGGCAGCTCGGTTCCAGGCTCAGCAACGAAAACGTGACCGTAGCCGGAAATGTAGAGCTTCGATTCACTGATGGATTCTGCCATCTGCGCCGTCCTTTCTAACGGTTAGGGTCGCGGCGCGCGATGACGCGAGCGACTGCTGAATATTGGTGAATAGCGCCGCCACTCACCGGAGCAGACGTCACAGAAACAGGCTCTTGCGTGATAGTCACCCGCGTAAACCAGGAATCCGGTTGAGACGGCGGGCGTTCGCCAACAGAGTCCATGAGAGCCGATAACACCGCATCGCAGGTGTCTCGCGCAGCCACACGTGAGGATGCGAGCGCCGTGAATGTTATGTTTGCGGCGGTTCCTCGGCCGGTGCGGGGGGCGTTGGATACGGATGCGGGGGAGTCGATCTCGTAGATGATGGCAGGCAGGTTTTTAGGCGAGAGCGTGTCTGTGAGTGCTCCGGCGAGTAGGCGGCTTTTGCCGACTTTGCCATTTAGAAGTGCATAGGTGAGGGCTTGTATATCGGTTGTGAGCGGCACGAGCTAGTCCTTATTAGTCTTGGAATTTTGCGGCTGTCTTGCCGAACACGTGATGTCCTGGCACCCATATTGTTGTTCCTTGGATGATGTGTCCGAACTCGATGGAGGGGGCGGCTGGATCATCCGAGTAAATGATTTGGTCGGCTACTCCTTGGCTGGTGATGTGCACTTTGCGCTTGATGGAGCGAGCGAAGTCTCCGGTGTCTTTGGGGGCGAGCGATCTAGCGGTTTTTGCTATGTCGCGGGCGTTGGCTGCGAATTCGTCGGTGTCGGCTGCGATGCGGGCTGCTTCAAGCTCGACGCTTTTATCGACGTGCGCCATTTATGCCACCTCTGAGTCGTTGGAGACTGCGTAAATTTTGGTGTGTCCCGTTGTTCCTGACATTCGGGATTGGAGTGCTTCGCCTCGTTGCTCGAAGTTCCTGCCTTCGATGACGATGCGTGAGTATGGGCCGCCTATCCACTGTTTGTTTCCGTGTTCTTGCGGCCAATATTTAATGCGGAGTACCGTTGATGTGCCTAGCCCTGCTAGGCGGGTGAGTTCTTCGGCGGAGACCGGTTGCACGTTGCATTGGTAGACGGTGGGTGTCTCGGAGAGTTGCGAGACGGTCTCGCCGTACTTGTCGGTTGTTTTGATGCGGGGGTAGACGGTTACCTGGTGTTTTCCGGTGCGGAGCGTCATAAGTCTCTCCTATGGGGTGGTCCAGAGGTATCCGCTAGTGAGTTTCCGCATTTGAATTTGTACTGAAAATCGAGGTCGGGGCGTCCTGCACCTAGACCGTATTTCTGTTGTGCGTATCCGTCGGTCTCGGGGGCGGTTGAGTGCACTCCGCCGATGCCTATAGCGTCGCGGATTTTAGCCCAATCTGCGGCGAGAATGTCGATGAGACCGGAGGCGACCATGTAGTTCAGCTGATATGAGTAGCCGTCTTCTGTCTCGGAACGGTAGATGCCATTGTTCTCGGCTCGGAGGACACGGGCGACTGCCTCGGCTTCAATGTCACGGATGAGATCGAAGATGATGGGGTCGCCCGCAAGCACGTCCAAATTCCGGTGTCGAGCGCGTATGATGATTTCTGCCCGGTTGATAAGTGCAGGGATGTAGCGCTCTTCGTCGCCTCGGAGGTCGCGGCGAAGAGCTGCTTGCACATCGGCTATTTGCGCGATTGACATGGAGGCACCTGGCCTATTCGTCTTCGTCGCTAGAGGCTGTCTTCTTGGCGCGGCTCTTAGGGGCTGGTTTCTCGTCCGCCGGGGTCTCGACGATTTCCTCCCATACTGCGGGGAGTTCACGGCCGTCTTCGACGCTTACGATTGTCCCGGTGTTGCGGTTTTTGAATCGTGCCATGTTTTACCTCCTATTAGGCGGCTACTGCGGCCTGTACCTTGTCTTCGTAAGCGACAAATGCGCCGGTGTCCTTGATGACCCACCCGAAAATTGCCTCGACAAGAATTGCTTCCATGTTGTTCTGCCAGAGGTTAATCGACTGACCGCCGTCCATGATGGTCGCCTGGTCGGTGCGGCTAAAGGTGATGTCTTCCGCGAAGCCGTACATCAGCTGCGAGAAGTCACCGCCAAAAGCGCGTACCTTCGTGTCTTCGGACTGGCCGATCTTGCCAGAGACAGCACGGGAGTAGTCGATAGGCAGACCGTGAAGCGTGCCTGCACCCTGCTTGAGGTCGATGGACGGCGCGTAAATCGGGCGACCGAGAGCGTCGGTCTGAGAAAGAAGTTCTGGTGCGAGGCGCTTGTCAGCTGCGAACGCGGTCATGTCGAAGTCCTGGGTCTCATGCCCTACCACAAGCGCATAGCCGGAGAGAATGTCGGTTGAGATGCCGCCGTTCTCCTTCTTCGCGGTGCCAAGCTCAACGCGGTTCTTAGTCTGGTTCACATATTCGACGCCGGAAATGGTCTGCCCATTTACAGCGTTCTTGCCGTGCAGGACAGCAAGGTCGAATGCGCGGGTGATAGCGCCTGCCATCTGTGACTGAATGAATTCGAGCAGACCCAGAGGGTTCGCCATACGGGCTTCTTTAGACCAATAGGCAATAGCGGCCGCCTTGATAGGCTTCATAACCTTAGTGCCAACAGTCAGATTAGTTACTGGCTTTGGCTGTCCTTCGCCGACGATTCCAGCCTGCGGCTGCCCGGTCTGCACTGCCAGCGCCGTGCCAGTAATCGGCATAGGGACATTCTTTGCCAGCTTTCGGACTACCGAGTCCTCGGTAACCTGCTGGATAATCTCTTTCGCCATCGGCTTCGGAAGAAGGCCGGAGGTGTTAAGAGAATCGAGAGTAAAGCTGTTCGCCATATCTCTCATTCCTTTCTATAGGTGATGGTGAATTATGCAAATATGCATAACTGTTAGCCGAAAATAGTCTTTAACCATTCCTCTTTAGTGTTAGAGTCTGATTTTCCGCCCTGTGCGGGGTTCACAGGGAAAGATTTCTTTGATTCTCCGGCGTCAAATTTCGACTTTAGGGTCTTGATGTTCTCTTCGATCGACTCGGAGTCGGAACCGGGGATGAATTCAAGCAGGTCTAGATCAAGACCGGCGGATGCGAGCGCACGGAGCTTTAGGTTTTCCAGCTTCGCGGCGTCGAGTTCTGCGGATAGATTGGAGTCTTCTGGGGTTTTGGTTTCTTCCTGAGGTTTCTCTTCTTTAGTTGGTTCCTCAGGTGCTTTCGTAGGCTCAGCTTCCGGTTTTTCTTTGAGTTTGGTGTTTTCGGCGCGGAGGTTCTGGATGAGTTTCCATGCGCGGGCGGCGTCGAATTCTTCGCCGTCTTTTTCCCAGGGTGGTTTCTCTGCTGAGGGGTCTACGGCTTGCTCGGTAGCTTCTTCGGCTACGTCGTGGTTTTCTTGGATGTCTTCTTTAGGCATATCTTCCTTCTTCGGTGATGGTAAAAACGTGTTTTGCAGTGCTTTTGGCTAGTTTTTACGTCTCTTTGCGCGAGTCTGAGCTTGCTTGCTCACGCGGATAAGATCGTCGTAGACTGCATCAACATGGCGTTCATCTGTGGTGTCTACGAGGTTGAGATTTGCGGCTTCGTCACCTTTGTTTGAGACAAGGGTGTCGAGCGGTGTTTCTTTCATCGCCTGTTCTAGCCAAGAGACGGGAGACTTACCCGCGTATTTTTCTGGATTCTTCTCAACATCCTCAAGCGTTGAATCGTAGAACTTGCTCAATCGCTCATAGTCCCTTTTGCCGACCCAATTATCGGATTTGAAGACTGGAACCACGAGGCAGTCGCATGAGTCATGAAATTTATCCATGTTCTCTAGCCGGTATTTATCCCGGCGAGCGCGGGATGTAGCGGCGGAGCCTCGGCGGCCGCGTTTTCCTGCGGCGACTTGTTTCCGGCCGCCGCGGTAGGTAGCTGCGAGTTTTGAGGTATAGACGGGGCCGCGTGATGCGAGCATGACGCAGAATCCACAGTTTTCAGCTCCGGTTAGGACACGCGCCCATCCAATCGGATATGCCTTAGGCGAGGGCTGGTATCCTTCCTCCCTGTCTTTGTCTTCGAGCGCGTTCTCGGTTTCTTCTATGAGTTTGTCGAGTTCGTCGAATCCTTCGAGCAGGACGGGATAGGTATCTGCGGATACTTGGTCGGAGATGGGAATATAGTTATCCAGTTCCGGGTTCGGGACAGCCCGGATGACTTGGCGGCGGGCCGCCATTCGTACATGCCGTTCCATCGCGTCCACGAGCGTTGAATCGGAGGCATTTGAGTACTCGCGGAAGAGCGTTTTGACAGCCTGGTACGTGTACTCTCCCATTGGTGGGATGTATGCATCATATCCGTGTTCTTCCGCTGCGTCCTCTAGCATCTGGTTACCAATATGAGCTGCTTGTTTGCGGGCTTCCTGTATGGTCTCCCAGATTCTCGGTATTGCGGCTTCTACTTGTCGCGGATCAGCACGGTTTATGTAGGTTAGTGTCCGTAGCATGTCCGATCGGAACGGGTTCAGCAAAGAGGCGAGGGCGCGGAGATAGAAAGCTGGGTTTAGCACAGCGCTATGCTCCTATCTCTGCACGTCCTCGTTGGTCTGTGCGGTCTTCGCGGGCGATCTGTTCAGGTGATAAGCCGAGGTATTCACGGGCGGTTTCGGCGGAGATGACCCCCTGCGCTTGGGCCTGCAACATGAGGGCGTTCCGGGAGCTGATGGAGGCGACTGCTGGGTCGCGCCACCTAGCTTCTAGCGTCTCTATGTTTTCGACGTGCACACCGGAGATCGCGAGCACCATGCGAGCGATGTCTTCTACTGCATCACCAAAAATATGCTGTTTCAGCTCGGCGCGGGAGATGAGACGATCTTTTGCGGATCGCATTGCCTCGGCGCTGGCCGGGTTGGACTCGGCATTGACGCCCATCATGAACGGCGGGATGCCAGTCATAGCGGATACCTGCTGCGCATAGAGCTTGAAGCTGTTGATGATCTGGTTTAGGTCTGCCCCTGGAATAGCACCTGCTTTAGCGTCGCTAGGGCCGATCAAGAAGTTACCGAAGTACGCTTTTATTTTTGACTGTAGGTTTCCGTTTTCATCGACAAATTGGTCTTCTACACCGTCGCCGAAAAGGTATTTGGTCGGCATCGACAGCATCTCTTGCGCTACTTGCAGGTTGGTAAGCGAGCGCGATGCTGCGTCGATGAGGTCGTGGATGTCTTCTATTTCGGAGCGTCCAGGTTCGCCGATGCGCTTGATGTTTGCTATTTCGACAATGGGAATTCCGGGGTATCGGTCACTAAAATCTTGGCGTTCTACGAGGGTTTTCACGCCGTTTTCTTTGCGGTATATTTCGATTACGCCGGGCTTGTATATTTGGCTGTATCCGGTGTTCCCTGCGGCGAATTTCTGAACCGCTTTGATGATTTTCCCCGTATGGTCGCGGGTTACTTTGATGTCGCGGCCTTTGTGCACGGTGAGACGTGGAATGTCTGAATCCGGGCGTCCACCGGCGACTACAAAAGCCGAGCCGGTAACTAATGCCTCGGTTATCCCTAGCGTCAGCAAGGTATCGAAGTTATTCGCCTGTAGGATACGCCGTAGTTCGTGCGGCGGTTCCCCATCGGCGAGGGTAAAACCTTCAAGCACGAGGGCTTCCACGAGAATATCGACGGAGAGTTTTCCCCACCTGACAGGCATCTCTAGGACACGGACATTCGGCGGGAGGGAGACGCCGAGAGCTGCTAGGCGACGTTCGCCGTTATAGTAGGCTTCACCGTCGATATGGCCTATAAAATTGCCCATGAGGTGCCTCCCTTCTTTTTCTCTTTGTTCATAAGTGCGTCGTAGGCGATTGTGCACGCTACGAGCGGGGAAATATCTTGTGTCCGATCATCTCGCGTCCAATACCACAGCTCTCCGTTGCCTTTGGAACGGCGACACGCATTTACAGCTTCGTCCAGCTCTTCCTGCCCTATATGGCGGATTGAGCTAGATGCGAGCGCGTCGTAGAATGCGCCGCATGCTTGCGTGTATTCGCGGTGTGTTAGACCTGTTAAGAACCGTTTCTGTTTGGGGTCTTTTGCGAGCACTTCGGCGGTCTGAGATGCACCGGCGTAGGCTGTTGCTACCGGTTTCCACTTCTCGCGTAGCTCTTTGAGACGTCCAGGTACCCAGTCGGTTCCGATGCGGCGGTCGATAACCTCGACATGCACGTTTCCATCCGGGCGGAGTGCGGCGACCGAGATGGTTGATACGTCGCGAAGTGGGGTAACGTCCACACCGAAAGCGAGCGTATTGCCTGGCACCGAGCTGGTATCGCGGGTGTTTGCCCAAAATTGGGCTGGGATCGCGGAGGTTCCACCGAGTTTTGCCCAAATTCCTAGCCGCTCACGTTTGAAAGATTCATCGTCCATTGAGCGGCGCTCGGACTCGATGAATTCTTCGCTAATGCGCAGCCCTAGCGCTGGGTTCGCGAGCGCCCACATGTTTTTGTCTGTGGGGTCTGCATCATCGGGCGCGGACCATTCGTAGAAGGCGAGGTGTTCTTCGCCGTCTGGGTTGAGAGCGCGTGTGCGGAGGTCTGCTAGGACGTCGCTGTCGGGGAATCCTGCGGAGGATGTGTACCAAACTTGAGTCGATGAGTGCATCGACTTCGAGGCTAGTGTCGGGAGCATTGCGGAGACCACGGAGCGAGGGAGGTCGTATGCTTCGTCGAAGACTACGAGGTTCGCTGTGTATCCACGCATCGAGCCGCGTGAGCGAGCTTTGAAAAGCAGGCGGTTTCCGTTTTGCGTCTCGAAGGACATGCCGCTGTTTCCGGTTTTGATTCCCGACATGGTAGCTTGCGGGTCGCCTTTGTATCCGAGCATGTACTCGACAAGTTCGCTGTTTCGGATTAGGTGCTCTAAACGCTGTTGATGTTCGACGGCGGTTCCGAATAGGTGCGCCGTGTGTAGGATCGTTTTCTCTCCGAATAGGAATAGCCCGGCGAGTTCGCGAGCTTCTAGGATGGAGCCTTTGCCGTTCTGTCGTGCGACGATAACGCCGACGTCGGTTGCTTTCCAAGCCCCGTTTACGCGCTCACCGAGGGAGCCGCGTAGGACGTATTCTTGCCATTCGTCGAGGATGAGACCGGCTACTGCGGCTAGGTCTATGGCATCGTCTCCTGCGGTTGTGAAATAGAGCGGTGTGACGTCAATGCGTGGTGTCTGGGAGCCGATAAGGTGACTCACTTATCGGCTCCCTTCCTGATTGTTGAGTGAAAATCTACCGACGCAGGTCTAGCCTGTCGAGACAGATCGCGATTCCGCCCGCTCGACTAGCCTGCTGTCGGCAAGCATATATAACCGGCCGGGGTGCATGCTTCCCCGGCCGGGTTCCTTCACGCCGGTTCGGGCTTTCACCGAACGCCGACACCGCTCCACAGCGGCCGCTCCATCCTGAGCTACGGCGCTACTCCTTTTACCCTTCTTGCGCAGCGCGGGCGGCGGCTTCGATGCGCTCTTGGCGCTTCTTTGCCAACATGTCGAGAGCAGATTCGCCTTCCGGTTTCGCTGCTGCTGTCAATCGGGTTAGTTCTTCAATGGTTTCCTGTTCTGCTTTAGCGAGCGCGGCAACATCGCGGGGGTTTGCAACGATGAGGGCGGAACGTACACGGTGTAGTCGCCACCGGGCGGATTCTACTGCGTCCTCAAAAGTTGGTACGGGCACTTCTTGGACGTGTCCGTAAGCGACAAGCTGGTTTACGATTACGCACCCGTCGGGTGCTTTCTTGTTGAGTCGTGCTTGTGTCGCTACTTCGATGCGCTCTATGTTTTCCGGTGCGAATGCGGCGCGTGCCTGTGCTGCTTTTTCGCGTTGCTTGCGGGAGTGTTCTCGTGCGGCTTCCTGGCAGGGGGCGCATGCCTGTTCGTTCGCTCGTTTATGCCTTTTGTAGGCGGCCCATGTGCCATGTTCGGCGAGTTTACGGGGCATATTTTCACCTCCAATATGCGGGTAAATGCTCGATATTGGAGCGGGAAACCTAATATATGGCCTGTGGGGGGATGTGACTATGACCGAAGGGACTCACACGGGGGTGGGGGAGGGGTAACCCCTGGGTATCTCCCGATGCGTTGGGAATCGCGGGCGGCGGGAATTACCAGCGGCGCGAGGTGGACGGGGGATGTACCTGTGTTTTTAGGCGTTTTTTCCCGCGACTTGAATTACATTTGCGATGTGCTGGTGCGAGGTTCCCAAGCAAGTCGCCGCCGTTGGCGATTGCGTCGAGGTGGTCTGCTGTGAAAGCTAGAGGGTGTGTGTACGGTAGGGTGAAGTCGAAGTGTTCGCCGCAGAGGTGGCAAGGTTTGTTGTTGTTGATGGCGTCTTGCTTCAATGCGGCTGCGTGTTTGCGGTATTCACGATCATTGTATTTCGTTGTCACTGCTCTCACCTGCTCGTATGAAGGCCCGGCTCATAGGGAAAAGAGTACAAACTCTATGAGCCGGGCCGTTATAGTAATCACCGATAGCATGGAAAGAATTCAACTGCCCCAACCACAGAGCAGGTTCACGTCAGTGCCTATCGTACTCAGCTAAGCTATCTGCGGGCATAGCTCAGGTGAGCACATATAAGATAGACCATCCACAACGATTATGCAAATATGCATAATCTGTTTCTATTCTGTGCACTCTGGCACGTAGGAAACACCTACTACCTTGCCGTGTTCATCGCGCTCGGAACGCAAGTGATAAGCACGGAGATGGTTCAACGATACTCGATCTATCCGGTGCATCATGTCGGTTGCCAGCAAGGTATCGTCACCACCAACCTCCATAAACGTATCTACATATTTGCGCCCGTGATACAGGTCTAACCCAAATTCATACCCATCTAATACGAGACTTAGACCCATCTCCTCGATCATCTCGCGCTCAGTCTGGGATGCACTATGCTCATATTTAGCTTGATGTTCGAGGGCTACCTCAAGAGCATAATCGCCTGGCAGCCAGTCAGATACCCACCCGCAAAGCAAGCACCGAGCCTCGTACTCAACACGTGCACCCCCATGCTCGCGAGCATATCTATCCTGCCACTCCGGGCAATCACCAAAAACAGGATCAGACTTTACCCGCACGATATGCGGATTATTTCTACGCATTAGCAATCTTACCTTTCAAATACCCCGCCATAACGTCCGGGCTAACCAAATTCAAAATCTCATCGCGTTTCCATGTGCTCGTGCAACAGCGGCAATCAACACCGTCCACACGATCACCCTGCCATATCGCCCACATTGCAGGCTCTCGAACCAGCTCACCATCTAAATTTAACCGAGTTATGTCCCGCTGTGTGCATATTGGGCAGCTCAGCTCAGGTAATGGAGTCGCACGGATCGGATTCAAAAGTTCGATAATCGAACTACACCATGCGCCGGATTTCAGTATCAGCTGTTCTAACTGCTCATCTGAGAAATCCGGTATGAGCTTGTAAAGCCCCTCAACTACTTGTTTTAGCGGTTCTTTTGAATTCACAAACGCTGTTAAATCAGTGCGAATTTCTACCATCAGATCAAGAACGGCAAGAGAAGCCGGAGCAGAATTAGAGCCGCGGCCGCCGCCACCTGATTCACCTGATGGAAACATAGCGTCTTCAAGCTGCGCCAATAAGGGAAGCTCGCCGGTAGAAGTCTGTTTTGTCAGTCTATCCAGATTCGTGCGAACAGTATCAAGCAATACTGTGTTTTCCATTTCTCTCTTCTCCTTCTAGCTGCTCAGGTCTGCAACGATTTGTTCCCAATCGGACGGCCGCCAAATGCACGCATCTTGACCGGTCGCCGTGAGCATCTGAATCCACCTAAGCTGTTCTTCCGATACCCGACCTTTTTCGCGCTTTAACTCCCGAAACACAGTTCGTCGCTTCTTCGGGTTTACCAAAACCAAATCTGGAAATCCCGCAGGCGATCGGCGTGAATCGTGCGTATGATAATGTTCCCATCCTGTCGCACGAGCAAGGTTGATAACTCTGCTCTGAAACTCAGACTCCGAAAGTTGTTCATTAGCAAGTTTCTTATAATCCACAGCTTTCACTCTTTATCCTTTCTTTCTGCACCGTTTACCGCGTTTCCGGCGAACAGTACTCTTTTCCTTGGTGCATAGGTTCCCCGCTTGCGCGGGGTCACCGACCCTTACCGACCCGACCCGACCAGGCGTAACCAAATCCGTCGGAGTCGCTTTTTGGAGGAACTTGCCGGTATTTGCCAAATCAACAGTGTTCAATGATTGCCCCTCTGATTCGACTGGATCGATAGGACGCTCGACAGGCGCGCCTGCGCCCGGTGCATCAACCCTCTCACCAACCATCTCAGCAGGACGCTCAACAGAAACTATTTTCGTCTCCGGTGCATCTACCGCGTCATTAGCTGGATCGATGGGACGCTCGACAGGCGCGCCTGCGCCCGGTGCATCAACCCTCTCACCAACAGATGACTCAATGTCAGCTATGAACATATTTATTTGGTTTTCCTCAACTGCTGCCCAAGCCGGAGGCGGTGCGGTCGATACGCTACTGCCTGGTGGCTCCGAAGACCCCGGAGGCGGTGCTTTTGGCTTTCCTCTCGGTTTATCTTTCTTCGCCGATGGGAGCACATGGTTGTGTGTTCGCATCAGATTGGCGTGTTCATTGAGAAAATTTGCTGTCGCGTCGCTGTACCAGGGGTTTTGTGGTGCTGGTAGTAGCTGCGATAAGTCGTTGTCTGAATTTTGGCTGTCTTTCCTGGATGAATTGCAGCCACGGCATGAGACCACCATATCGTCGGGTGATTTGGCGGCTACGCCTGGATGTAGGTGGTCGTAGGTTCCTCCGCGTGCTCCGCGTTTGTCGTTCCAATAGACCACGTGCCCGCACCATCGGCATGCGTCACCGTCGCGCTCTCGGATCGGTACAACGAGTTTTGAGTCGCGAGTGTCGTTACGCTGCTGATTTGCCCATTCACGTTGCTCTTTTGAGACCATGTGAATCAGCTCTGGGTCTTCAATGAGCTTGTAAGCGATTGCTCCGGTCTGTTGGTTTTTGATTTGCTCAAAATATCCGCAGTACTCGGCGGCCGCGGCAAGCTGCTTACCACGGGCGACGCCCGCAACTTGGAAGATTGTGCCAAGCTCGATGATAGAGTCTCCCTCATGAGCGGCGCACATTGTGGCTGCCATTGCCACAAAACCGAAAAGCTCTAATTTTAGGGATTCCGTTGCATTAGGAAGTTCTAGGGAGCGCAAGACGACTGGATGCATAGATGCGGTGTCGCCAATGCGGAGCCAGCTCATGCGCATTCCTCTTTTCCATCTGAATTGTTCGTGATTACTATGCAATAAAGCATAATGCAATGTCTTATTTTATGCAAATTTGAATATCCAGGCGGCTAGGGCATACCTGTGGCTGCTTGCCGCCTGGATTTCGCACCGTCTAGTTGTTCTCTGCGATGATATTGATAGCTGCCTGGATAAAGGTGATTATGAGCAGGGTAGCGAATGCAGTTCCTACGGCTCCTGCCAGGAAGAAGGTGAATACTTTCGCCCATGTTTCGCCGTATAGGTTTATGAATCTGTCAAGGCGTTCTGATATTTGGTGTTTGTCTTTCATGGTCTTCCTCTCTTTATCGGAGTAGTGGCTTTAGCGGCGACTCTGGGATGGTGAAAGTACATGTGATGTTGTGGATAGTTAGGTTACCTTTTATCTTTCCGGTCTCACATGCCTCCGCTAGGATTTCCAGATCGCTAGGTGTGTAAGCTATCAGTGCTGATGGTGCAGGGGCGGGGTATTTCCCTGGTCTTCCGGTTGGATCGTAGAATTTTACCCGACCTTCGAGCCATAGGATTCCAGAGGCTACAGGGAATACATACTGTTGCCAGTATTTAGTGTCGGTCCTTGCGAAGATGAACGCTATGCCCACGCCGCCGTTTTTAGCATGCTCTGCCATTTTCCGCATCCAACGATCTATGCCGCGGCCGTAGGGCGGGTTTAGCCATACCCTCCCCTCCCAATGCTGTGCCAGCCCGTCTT
>ERZ772799.510-NODE-510-length-14732-cov-5.721742_pt1 | contig 14732 bp, 10 predicted proteins | sample MGYA00511345_ERZ772799 | MGnify/ENA primary metagenome ERZ772799 (study PRJEB29015, sample SAMEA2738037) | human oral metagenome | biome: human oral; feature: human-associated habitat; material: saliva | place: China | collected 2238 ... | reverse complement strand
GATTGTACAAGCGTGTGGTTTTTTCATTTCAACAAAATTTCCAACTTGATACATAGTTAATCTCCTTTTTCCTTTTCGATTATATCATAAAAGAGGCGAGCTAGGCTCAACCTCTTTCCATTAATTTGTGCGAACTGGCGTGATGAGCTGCATGAAATCTTCATCTGTATCAGCTGGAACCAGAGTAAATGGACGAACTGCTGAAATAAAGCTGATTGTAACTTTTTCGCTATTCAAAGCTTTTAGTGCCTCAATCAAATAAGTTGGGTTGAAACTAATTGTCAAATCAGCACCACTTACATTTTCAGTATCAATTTCTTCGTTTACTTTCCCTACTTCTGGAGAATGAACATGGGCACTTACAACTCCTTCTTTGATTTCTAATTTAACAGTACCATTTTGTGTCGCACTTGATAAGAGGCGAGCACGTTCCATAGACTGGCGTAGTTTAGCAACATCAAAAGTCACTGTTGTATTGAAATCTGTTGGAATCAATCGATCGGTATCTGGATAATTTCCTTCTAAGAGACGTGTGTAGAAGCTAATATTTTCACTTCTAAAGAGAATTTGATTATTGGCGAAGAAAATCTCTACTGTTTCGATATCATCCGTAAAAACAGCTGAAAATTCGCGTAGCGAACGACTTGGGATGACAACATCAAAATCATCACTATTTTTTTCAAGAGTCAACTTTTTCTGACTAAGACGGTGAGAGTCTGTCGCAACTGTTTTTAATTCTTTATGATTGCTCAAAACAAAATGTACCCCCGTCAAAATAGGACGGCTTTCTTGGGTACTAGCTGCAAAAGCTGTTTCATTGATAATCTTTTTAAGAAGTTTTGTTTCAAGAACCAAAGGATTGCTTGCAGAAATTTCCTGAATACGTGGATATTGCTCACTATCTTTTCCTTTAAGAGTAATCTCTGATTTTCCACTAGTTAAGACAATTTGCTTTTGCTCAATCTCTTTAAAATCAAGTGTTACATCTGGAAGACTTGAAACAACATTGATAAAGAAAGAAGCTTCCAGTAGAACTGAACCTAAAGAGTTAATCAAGAGACCTGCATTTTCATTTTTTTGCGAGATAAAATTTTCGATTGAGATTTGACCATTTGATCCAATCAAGGTAATTCCTTCATTGGTAACATCAATTTTTACAGTCGATAAAATAGGAATTGCATTCTTTGAGCTAATAGCTCTCTTTGTTGTATTTAAGGCTTGTAAAAATAAGTTTTTATTAATTGAAAAATGAATCATGGATTCTCCTTTATTCTTTTTATTATTAGAAGGATAATAGTAATAATAGAGCGTGTGAAATCTGTGGAAAAACACTTGTAATCAAGAAAACTCAAGGACAGAGCCTTGTTTAAAAGATGTGGATAAATAAGAGCCTTTTTGAAAAGTTATCCACAAGTTATTTAATTTTCTTTTTGATGTTCTCAATTTCTATACGTAAATTATCATCTGTTTCAAGCATGGATTTGATTTTTCCATGAGCGTGAATGACTGTTGTGTGGTCTTTACCACCAAACTCTTTTCCAATCTTAGGAAGGCTATTATCAGTCATTTCTCTGGCTAGATACATGGCAACTTGACGGGCTAAAACGATATTTTGAACACGTCTGGTTCCCTTCATTTCCTTGACACTAACACCATAGAAGTTTCCAACTTCTGTCTGGATTTTATCAATTGGAATCACGATCATTTTGCTGACGTCTTGTTTACGAGCACGAATAGCTTCAGCTGCAATGTCAACTGTGATATCGTTAATCTTTTTGACTTTGGCCATTAGGCTGATATCGTTGAGTGCTCCCTCGAGTTCTCGCACGTTAGAATCAAACTGTCCAGCCAAATATTCGAGTGTATCATTCTGAAAATGATAGTTGAGATGTTCAGTCTTACTCTGTAAAATAGCAATACGTGTTTCAAAATCAGGTGGTGTGATATCTGTCGTTAATCCCCACGAGAAGCGCGTGACCAGACGTTCAGGTAGACTCTCTAAATGTTCAGGTCTACGGTCACTCGTTAAAACAATCTGTTTATTATTATTGTGAAGGGCGTTAAATGTATTGAAAAACTCTTCCTGAGTTTGTACTTTCTTTCCACTAAGTGATTGAATATCATCAATGAGTAGGAGGTCTAAACTACGGTAAGTTTTCTTGAATTTTTCCATATCATTAAGTCTCAAATGCTCTAGGAATTCATTAATGAAACTTTCAGCAGGTATGTATTTTACACGCGCATTTGGGCTCTTTTTTAGAATTTCATTTCCAAGGGCATTTAACAGGTGAGTTTTTCCAAGTCCAGGCCCTCCGTAGATAAATAGAGGATTGTAAGTTAATCCTGGATCTTCAGAAACAGCCAAAGCAGCAGACTTAGCCCAAACATTACCATCCCCTTGAACAAAATTATCGAAAGTATACTTTTCCTTCAGTCCAGTTTCAGAATATGGAATAGTGGATGGAATTGGTTGATAATCGTTGCCAGGTTCAGACTCGAAAGATACTTGTGAGCTAGCTTCTTCAACTTTCGTGAAGATATAATGAGCTTTTATTTCAGTATCATAGATTTCAAAACCTGCTGCTAAAAGCATTCCATTGATATTTCGTTCCCAGAATATCTGCATTTCATCGCGGGGTAAGAAAATCGTTGCAGTATTCTCTTCAACTTTAACCAGTTTTGCGTCTAAAATATAGAAATCATAAACTGACTGAGTTAATTTATCATGTGCAAGTTCTAAAAGACGATTCCAAAATTGTTTTTCCTTCAATGATTTCCTCCTCCTTTACTATAGAATTTAAAAGGTTTATTGATAGAATCATTTTACCATAGATAAGATTATTTTTCCACAAGTTGTGGAAAACAATTAACAATGTTTTTAACTGTTATCCACAAAATGTGGATAACTAAGAAAATTTCTGAAATACTGGGCTTTTAAAAACTAAAATGCAGTGGATAACTATGTTCGTTAAGAATACTAAAATAACAGCCTTATTTCAGGCTGTTAATAAATTGTTGGTATTCTTCTTGGTTATGGAAGGAAATTGAGATTTTACCGCTATCTTTTTTTTGAAGGCTAATCTGAACATCTAATCCGAGTATTTTTTTCAATTTTTGTTCTTCCTCTTTGACAAAGTTGTCTTTTTCCTTTTTGCTGCTCTTCCTAGTTTTTTGTAGTATTTGTTCAACTTGTCGAACAGAGAGATTTTCTGTTTGAATGCGATGCAAGAGTGTATCTTGTCTGTCGCTTGATAATTGAATGAGGAGTCTAGCATGAGCTTGGGAAAGTTTTCCACTTTCAACCTCTATAAGGATATGTTTAGGTAGCCCTAACAATCGAACTAGGTTTGTAATATAAGGTCGAGATTTTCCCATTTTTTCAGCAATTTCTGTGTGGGTAAAACCTTTATCAATTAAGGATTGATATGCTTTAGCTTCCTCGATAGGATTTAAATTTTCTCGTTGGAGATTCTCAATGATAGAATGAAGCATCATATCTTGATCAGAAAGTTGCTTAACAATGACTGGAACTTCTGAAAGTCCAGCAGCTATTGAAGCACGATACCGTCTTTCTCCAGCTAGAATTTCATATCCAAGTACTGGAGATTTTCTAACGATAATAGGCTGAATCAAGCCGTTTTCCTTAATAGATTGTGCCAGTTCTTGAATTTTTTCTTCTGAAAATTCCTTACGAGGTTGATAGGGATTTTTTTGAATATCTTTTATTTGAACAATTTTAAATTCTTCCATAATTCTACATTAACACAACTTAGATATTCTGTAAAGCAACTTTACATATCTGTAAACTATTGTTCCAAATCACTAGTACTCTTATCTAATTTAATGGTAGTTGTTTCTTCCTTACCATCACGGTAGTAAGTAACAGTCATACTGTCTCCAATAGAATGACTATATAGAGCACTTTGCAATTCAGTAGTGGAAGAAATAGCTTTATCATCCACTTTTGTAATGACGTCATATTGTTGTAGATGTCCATTGGCAGGCATACTAGTTATAACAGAACGAACAACTACTCCTGCAGTGACACTTGATGGTACATTCAATCTTTGTAAATCAGTGCTACTAAGATTTGAAAGGTTGACCATTTGAATACCCAAGGCTGGTCGAGTGACTTTTCCATTCTTTTCCAATTGATTGATAATATTGATGGCATCGTTTGAAGGAATGGCAAAACCAAGTCCTTCCACAGACGTTCCACCGTTTGTGGCGATTTTACTAGATGTAATTCCGATTACTTGTCCCTGAATATTGATTAAGGGACCGCCAGAGTTTCCAGGGTTGATGGCTGTATCTGTTTGGATAGCCTTTGTAGAGATAGCTTGTCCATCTTCAGATTTTAAAGAAACATTTCTATTCAAACTAGACACGATACCCTGTGTAACGGTATTGGCGTACTCAGAACCTAGAGGGCTTCCGATTGCAATGGCAGTCTCTCCGACTGTTAGTTGATCAGAATCTCCAAATTCGGCTACTGTAGTCACCTTATCTGCAGCAATTTTTACAACTGCAATGTCAGAATAAGTATCAGAACCAACAATTTCACCTGGAACTTTGGTTCCGTCAGCTAAACGAATATCCACTTTTTTAGCTCCACTGATAACGTGAGTATTGGTTACGAGGTAAGCAAAGTTACCTTCTTTTTTATAAATAACTCCAGAACCTTCACTCGATACTTGCTCAGTATTTGTATCTGTATCAGTTTCTGCAGATCCAAATAAACTATTTTGGGAGTTTGCAGAGTAAGTAATGACAGATACCACAGCATCTTTAACTTTATCGACTGCCTGTGTGGTTGAGTTTTCATTTTTTACAGCTGTTTTGCTGACAGTGGTGGTATTTGTTGGACTAGTGTTTTGTTTTTGACTTAGTTGCAATGTCGTAAAACTACCTAAAACACCACTAAAAAAGCTAATGAGAATGACTAATAAAAGTTGTCCCCATTTTTTGGAACTAGTTTGTAAGTTTTTCATAGAAGCCTCCATGTTTTTTTTTAATCAATGAAAGTATAAAATAGCTAGCTTAATCCAAGCTTAAAGAAAGAAAGTTTTTCACAACTTGTGGATAACTTTCGAAAACCTGTGAATTTGTTGAATTTTTTCAAAATCTTCTCTGTGAATAAGATGTGAAATTGAGTGTGAATATGTTAGAATAGAAGAATGAAAATTAAAGTGGTAACAGTTGGAAAACTGAAAGAAAAATATCTCAAAGATGGCATAGCAGAATATTCCAAAAGGATTTCACGCTTTGCTAATTTAGAAATGATTGAGTTGACAGATGAAAAAACACCAGATCGAGCCAGCGAATCTGAAAATCAAAAGATTTTGGAGTTGGAAGGGAACCGCATTCTTGCTAAAGTAGGGGAACGTGATTTTGTAGTTGTTTTAGCTATTGAAGGAACAACTTTTTCTTCTGAAGAGTTCAGCAAGCAACTTGAAAGAGCTTCTATCAATGGATTTTCGACAATCACTTTTATCATTGGTGGGAGTTTAGGACTCTCTCCAGAGGTGAAAAAGAGAGCCAATCTCTCTGTTAGTTTTGGGAGATTGACGCTTCCTCATCAACTGATGAGACTAGTCTTAGTAGAACAAATCTATAGAGCATTTTCGATTCAACAAGGCTCACCTTATCACAAATAGATGATTGACTAAGCTAGCTTTTTTTGATAAGATAGATTAGTAAGGTCTCATAGCTCAGCTGGATAGAGCATTCGCCTTCTAAGCGAACGGTCGCAGGTTCGAATCCTGCTGGGATCAGTGTTAAATCGTAAGCTGGGAAAAAATCCCAGCTTTTTTTGTAAAAAGTTGACATTTCAGAATAAAATTTGAGCATTTGAGAAATAATTCTCTATAGGTATCGTAGATTTTATATAATATTTTTGTAAGTTAATTTACAAGAAAAACATTATAGGAGTTTATATTATGAAAAAGAATACAGATTTTGCTCAAATGAAAGATTTCCAAGAATTGAATGAAAAAGAACTGCAGGAAATCAGAGGTGGGGAATGGATACCTCCATATACAATAAATAATTTTCTTTTTCCAAAAAGAAAGTAAGTAAAAATAAAGGTGGGAAATAATGAATTTATTCGGATTAGTAATTGCTATTGTTTATGTTTTTATTATTAGTAAAATTCATGAATGGGTTTGTAAAGCAACTAGAAAAGACCAATATTTTTTTAGTCTTTATATATTTCTAATACCATTAGTATTAGAAATAATTCTCTATTTCTTGAAATTAGATAGTTTTAGTTTGTCTAAATTTTTATTTCCTTTCCTCCTATTTGGTTACTTTGTTGGATTTAAGAAGTATGAGAAGTCTAAGGGAATTTTTATCAGTCTATTATTTTCTCTTTTATATAATAGTACTAATAACTTTTTATCAGTAACCTTATCATCTATTACAGGAGATGAGTTTGCATTGAAGTATAACAATTATTTTTCTCTATTTATCCTGATCTTAACTTATTTGGTTATTAAAGTTGTTGTGTCTTATTTCCATCTCGAATTTAAATATTTTGATAAAGACTATCTATATCCTTTTCTGAAGAAAGTGCTCTTTGCATTTATTTTTCTACACGTTGTCTCTTTCACTTCAGATATTGTGAGTACGATTCGTCACTTAAATGGTTTTGGAAGTATTTTATCATCCATTGTTTTTGTTGGCCTACTTTTGACTTTTTTCTCCATGAATTCTCATAAAGTTCAGATAGAAAAAGAGATTGAATTGGAACAAAAGAAGTTTGAGCAAAAACATTTACAAACTTACACGGATGAGATTGTTTCCTTATATAATGAAATTCGTGGTTTTCGTCATGACTATACAGGCATGCTTGTCAGCTTAAGAATGGCGATCGAAAGTAAAGATTTACAAGAGATTGACAGAGTTTACAGTGAAGTTCTTGTAAAGGCAAATCAAAAATTACGTTCAGACAAGTATACCTATTTCGATTTGAACAATATTGAGGATTCAGCACTTCGTAGTTTGATTGCCCAATCTATTGTCAATGCGAAAACTAATGATGTAGAGTACACATTAGAGGTAAAAGATATTATTACACCTTTGTCTATGGAATTGTTAGATTTGGTGCGCGTGATGAGTGTTCTGCTCAATAATGCCGTTGAGGGAGCAGTTGAAAGCTATCAGAAACAACTAGAGGTAGCTATCATAAAGTTGGATCTTGAAACCTTAGTTGTCATCCAAAACTCTTGTAAAAAAAGAAAGGTAAAATCCGAAGATTTATTTGAATTAGGATTTTCAACTAAAGGAAGACATAGAGGACTTGGACTTAATAATGTTAAAGAAATTTTAGGAAAATATGACAATGTTATTTTAGAAACAGAAATTGATAATGATGTATTTAAACAAGTGATTAGATTTAAGAGGGAACTGATATGAAAGTATTAATTTTAGAAGATATTATAGAACACCAAGTAAGGTTGGAAACAACTCTAAATAAAATTTCTAAGGAAACAAATATTCCTATCTCCTATAAAACAACAGGAAAAGTAAGAGAGTTTATGGAATATGTAGAGCATGATGAAGTCAATCAGCTTTATTTTCTAGATATTGATATCAATGGGATTGAGAGAAAAGGATTTGAGGTTGCTCAATTTATTCGTCATCGCAATCCTTATGCTATTATTGTTTTTATTACAAGTCGATCTGAATTTGCTACTTTGACTTATAAATACAAAGTTTCAGCATTGGATTTCATTGATAAAGAAACCAGTGATCAAGTTTTTAAAAATAGAGTTGCCGACTGTGTGCTTTACACTAAGACTACTTTACTTGAAAACCAATCAGTCGTTGATTATTTTGATTATAGTTATAAAGGAAATGATCTTTGTATTCCTTATCATGATATTCTCTACATTGAGACAACTGGAACTTCTCATAAATTACGAATTGTAGGTAAGAATTTTGCCAAAGAATTCTATGGAACAATGACAGATATTCAAGAAAAGGATAAGGAAACCCAACGTTTTTATCTAGCTCACAAGTCATTTTTAGTCAATATCGGTAATGTGAGAGAAATTGATCGTAAAAAAATGGAAGTTGTATTTTATGAAGATCATCGTTGTCCTATCTCTCGCCTAAAAACTAAAAAATTGAGAGAACTAATGGCTAAAAACCAAAAAAAGTAATTGACAATTTTTGATAAATTGATATAATGGTTATATCTGCTACAGGTAGAGGGTCCGTTGGTTAAGAAATCGTCTTTTCATAGCGGTAACACGGGTTCGAATTCCGTACGGACTATTTAATCCGCCATAGCTCAGTTGGTAGTAGCGCATGACTGTTAATCATGATGTCGTAGGTTCGAGTCCTACTGGCGGAGTCAGATGAAAGGAACACTAATTTGGTGTTCCTTTTTTTGATTCTTTGTTCGATGTAATGAGGGGAGGCATACCTAACATACGGAGAGATAATGATTTTTGTCCTAAAATAAAACTAAGAAAATTGTATTGCCTTAGCCTAATAAGAACAACAAAATAGGCTCCATAATATCCATAGGGGTTTGATTCCCTATAACTATTATAGAGCTTTTTATTAATTTGTATCCCCTAACATTTTCATTAAAAAGTCCGTGATTTCTTGTGGACTTTCTTTTTTTCCGTGGGCAATCCAGGTTTGACAGACTCCAAAGAGAGCATTTGTTAAGTAGACGCTACTGTATTCTAATTCTATTTCATTTAGTTTGAGTTGCATAAAACGTTTTTGAAGGTCCGTGCTCAGTAGGATGTGAAGCTTATTTCGCAGGAAATTTTGAATTTCCTTGGTTCCATTTTCAGATAAAAGAGCTGCTAGGAGTGGTTCTGATTCCAAGTATTCAAATACTTCTAGAATAGCATCTCGTTTGTGATTAGCATGTTTTTGAAAGATATATTCGAAGGTATGAAATAGTTTACTTTGGTAATGTTCAATCATGTCGTATTTATCTTTGTAATGAGTATAGAAACTGGAGCGGCTAATTCCAGCTTTTTGCGCTAATTTAACAGTTGTAATCTGATCGAATGGTTGTTCCATCAATAATTCTACCATAGCATTTTCGATAATGCGCTTGGTTTTTAATCGTTTATTACTTTCTTGCATGTTCCCTCCAGATGAACAATTTTAGACAATGTGTTTAAAAATAGATTTTTTTATCTTGTCTTTTTAATTTTTTTATGTATAATCTATTATATCAGAAATTTAGACAAGTAGTTTAAAAAAAGGAGACAATATGTTTAAAGAATGGAAAGCAATCTTTAAAAAACCGACATTTATTATTGTCATGATAGGAATTTCCTTAATTCCAGCTCTTTACAATATCATTTTCTTATCATCAATGTGGGATCCATACGGTAAACTTTCGGAGTTACCTGTAGCAATTGTTAATAAGGATCAAGCTGCTACTTATAATGATGAAAAACTCACTATTGGTGAAGACATGGTGTCTAATTTAAAAGATAGTGATAGTCTGGATTTTCATTTTGTAGATGAAGGTGAGGGAGAAAGAGGACTGCGGGATGGAGATTATTACATGGTTGTAACGTTGCCAAGTAATCTTTCTGAGAAAGCTTCTTCTATTCTTACAAATCATCCTGAACAGATGACGATTGACTATCAGACATCAAGTGGTCATAGTTTTATTGCAAGCAAGATGAGTGATTCTGCCATGACACAAATCAAACAGACTGTGGCTACTAATGTTACTCAATCTTATACCAAAGCTTTATTTGAGAAGATGGGTGATTTAAAACTTGGTTTATCTCAAGCGGCAAATGCAAGTTTACAGTTGGCTGATGGTTCTAATAAGCTTTCTGATGGTAGTCAAACCTTATCAACCAATCTTCAAACCCTAGCTCAATCAAGTCTCATATTTTCTAATGGTGCTGATCAATTATCTACAGGATTAGGAAGCTATACAGCTGGCGTAAATCAGTTAAATCTTGGTCTTGGTAATTTTAATACTGGTTTAAATCAATATACAGGCGCTATTTCACAAATCGATAATGGATTAAAACAACTGAACTCAAAGACACCAGCTCTGGTATCAGGATTGACTCAACTTGATGCAGGCACACAAGCCTATACAGGTGGTGTTTCTCAACTTAATTCAGGATTAAATCAATTTTCACTTGGTATTGATACTTATACAAATAGAGTTCAAAGTCTATCATCAGGTGCAAATCAGATTTCTAAACAATCAGAGACTCTACGTACAGGATTAACACAACTTAATCAAGGAATTCAAGAACTGTCTAGTCAATTAAGTTTATCAACTCAACAAAGAGATCAGATTCATCAATTAGTTTCTGGCTTGGAGCAACTGAATCATGATATTCAAACGTCAGACACAGGAGAAATAACAGAGTTAACAAATCAGCTTTCTAGTAGTCTATCAACGATTGCAAATTCAGCACAAAGCATCGTTACTTCAAATCAATCTGAAAAAGAAACTACTTTATCAGCTATTCAATCTACGAGTGCTTATCAAAGCTTAACTCCTGACCAACAGGCAGAGATAACTTCTGTGGTTTCTAATCAATCATCTTCTACTAGTGAGTCAGCACGAACAATTTTAACTACAGTTCAAACGTTACAATCTTCTTTAGAGAATGTAAATAATCAAGCAAATAGCCTTAGTCGCTTAAAAACAAGTTCAGCGAAATTGTTGCCAACTACTACTGCTACCTTGACAAGTTTGTCAAGTGGATTAACACAGATTCAAACAGCAATTGATGGTCAGTTATTGCCAGCTAGTCAAACTCTATCTGGTATTGACAGCTATACAAAATCTGTAGACCAAGTAGCTTTAGGAGCAAGTCAGTTGAGTTCGAAAAATTCGAACTTGACAGGAAGTTTCAATAAGTTGCTACAAGGCTCTAATCAGTTAACAGAAAAATCTTCTACATTGATAGGTGCTACTGCTAAATTAGCAGCGAATGGGCCAGAATTAGCAACAGGAATTGATAAACTTGCATCAGGTGTCAACCAAGTAAACAATAAAACATCAGATTTAACTGCTGGATTTAATCAATTACAAGCGGGTTCTCAACAATTAGCTGATAAATCAGACCAGCTAGTTTCAGGAGCAAATAAACTGGCTAATGGTTCTGAAAAAATAGCTAGTGGAGCAGATCAACTTGCTCAAGGATCTGAAATTTTACAATCAGGACTTGGAAAATTAAGTGATGGTTCAAGTCAATTAAATCAAGGTTTGACAGAGGCTGAGGGGCAATTGCAACAGGCTTCAACTGAACCAACAAATGCAGACTTACTGGCTGATCCTTTAAGTATTTCAAAAACTGATGCGGATCAAGTAGCTGTTAATGGGATTGCCATGGCTCCTTATATGATATCAGTTGCTCTTTTTGTTGCTGCTATTTCAACTAATATGATTTTTGCTAAATTGCCTTCTGGGCGCCATCCAGAAAGTCGCTGGGCTTGGTTTAAGTCTCGCTTTGAAATTAACGGTATCATTGCTGGTTTGGCAGGAGTATTAGTTTATGGTGGAGTACATTTAATTGGACTTACTGCAGTACATGAATTCAAAACCTTAGCTTTGATCATTTTAACTAGCCTTGCTTTCATGGCGATGGTAACAGCATTGACAACCTGGAATTCTCGCCTAGGCGCTTTCTTCTCCTTAATTTTATTACTCCTTCAATTAGCATCAAGTGCAGGAACTTATCCTTTAGCTTTAACGAATCAATTCTTTAAAACTATTAACCCATGGTTACCAATGAGTTATTCAGTTTCAGGTTTACGACAAACCATTTCTATGACAGGCAATATTCATAGTCAGATTATTTTCCTTATCTTTACAGTAATGATTTTTGTTGCTTTAGGAATGCTTGCCTACCAACCTAAAAAAGCTGAAGAAGACTAAAAACAATCGACCAATTCGGTCGATTGTTTTTTTATCTAGAATATTTTTTTCTTTGAATATCATAAAAAATAAAGACAATAATAGCTATAAGAGAACAACTTGCACCAGCAACAAATCCTTTTGGTATAAAGGAAAGGGTAATAGTTCCTTCACCTTCAGGAACATCAATTTTCATAAATCCAGTTTGTGCCTGTTGAATTTGTAATTTTTTACCATTTTGATAAGCAGACCATCCTTGATCGTATGGAATGGTGAAAAAGATCGATGTCTCATTCTTTACCTTATAATTTACAGTGACTTTATTTTTATAAGAGCTCACCTCTACTGGATTTTCTTTTATTTTGCGTATAGCCTCCGTATATTTCTTAGTATCTAAGCGATAGAAAGTTGGAGATTCAAATGATACTTGAGCATTTCCTGGGAACTTAACCTGGATATCAAAAGTTTGTTTATGTTCTGCATATCCAAGATTAAAAAATGTAAAAGCATTATCTGTGGTAAAGGATTTTTTTTCACCATTGACAATGATGTCAACTTGCTTTTTCTTATCATTTGAAAAATTTAGCTTGGTCATGGAAAGGTAAACCTGACTATTATCAGGTACTTCAATACTGTAGCTGATAGTTGCATCTTCAGTATCAGTTCCGTTTAGATTGACAACGTTGTCACCAGAGTCTGTATGATGATTTATCGGATAAAAGTACTCTTCATTTAAGCCAGCAATTTGATTTAAAAATTGAGTTTGGTTATCAAGAGTATGGTCATTAAAAGTGACATCTTTGTAAAGAGACTGTGTAGCAAAAGCAATTGGGAGAGCGAATTGATTTTTATAAAGGGTTAGATTATTTTTTTGATAGCTTGGATGAAAACCGAATTTATCTGGATAGGTTTCAGAAATATTGTAGCTGATTCCAAATAAACTATCTGCAATGATAGTATTATTTGCATAACGAAGATTAAGGTTGGTACCTGAAGATTTAAAACCCAACTTATCTAACGTTGTACTTGCAGAACGATTACGAACAGATGAAAATTGTGAGATGCCATTGTAGTTAAATTTCATGCTATCGTTTCCAGTTTGAGTTTGTAACTTTTCAGTTCGTGTAAATGTATCTGGCTGCTGTTTGATATACTCCAAAATAGCTTCCATACTTGGAATATCTTTATCATAGGTACTACGAGAAGCAAATCCCCATTCTTTCGTAATTCCATTTAGTTGAGATGGAGCATTAAAACTAACTTCACTTACTGTAAAGATCAAAATAAGAATTGAAAAGATCTTTAGAGAAATAATTTTTCGGATAAGTGCTAATAACAATAGTAAGTATACCACTAAGAACTCAATCGTTAAGAGTATATTTAATTTAGTTAGAAATGAATAATGATTTTTAAAATAAATGGTTGCCAGATAGCCAAATAAAAGGAAGGTTATTGAGAATAAAATATTCCATAATTTGATATCTTTAAATCTATCTAAAACTTCCGCAGATATATAAATCAAAAGAGTAGAGAAAATCCACGCATAGCGATGAAGAAACATATTTGGCGCGTGCATTCCTTGCCAAAATAGATCTAAGGCTTCTAGATAAAAACTAGCAATGATGATAATGAGTAGAGTTGCATAGCATAGTTTCACGTGAAACTTAATTGATTTTAATGTAAAGAATACAATTGTTAAGATAAAAGGAAGGAGGCCTACAAAAATCATTGGGATAGAACCATATTTAGTTGTATCGAAAGCACCAATAAATTGTTTAGCGAATAGATCTAGATACCAACTGGCATCTGTTTTTATTTTTGTAATAGCGGTTAGTTTTTCACCATGAGTTCTTAAATCAAAAAAGGTTGGGAGTGTCATGATGAAACTTGTTAAACCAGCGAGTAAGGATGTTAGGAAAAAATCAAGGAAAGAATACTTGCGACTTTTAAAATCCCAGGAAAGTTGGCAAAAATACCAAACTACCAAAAACAGGGCAGTCATATAACCAAAATAGTAGTTTTGGATAAATAAGATTGACAAACTTGTAAAGTATAGAATACGTTTTTTTTCCGTTATGAGTAGATGTAAACCAGTTAAAATTAAGGGAATTAAAATAAAAACATCTAACCAGGTTTTAATCTCAAGTTGACTAACTGTAAAGCTCATTAAAGCATATGAGGTAGATAAAGATAATCTGAGTGGGGCTGATAGATTTTTGAATATTATACTCAAGCTAAAAAAGGTTGACAGACCTATCAAGCCAAATTTTAACAAGGTTGACAGATAGACTGCATCTGGCATGCTTGATACATCAAAAAAATAAACAAGAGGTGATAGAAAACTACCAAGGTAATAACTGGACAAGGCATAAAAATTGAGACCTAGACCGCTGGTAAAAGTATAAAATAGACTATCACTCCCATGTAAAATATTACGAAGATTAAGATCAAAAATAACATATTGATGAAATCCATCCCCTAATAAAGGTGAAGTATCACTTTTCCAGTAGATACCTTGAGAAAGATAGACTCCGAACATAATTACTAGGGGAATGATGAAAGAAATAAAATAGGTCCAATAGTTTCTAAAAAATGTTTTCATGTTACCTCATAGAATGATAGAAAACTCAGTTGGTTAATCCAACTGAGTTTTAAAGTATTATTTAGTCTTTCCAAAGTTCTTTGACTTTTGCTTGTACTTCAGCATTTTCTAAGAATTCATCATAGGTTTCATCAATACGGTCGATTACACCGTTTTTAGATAGGACAATAATGTGGTTAGCCAATGTTTGAATGAATTCATGGTCATGACTGGCAAAGATGATTGATTCTTTAAAGTTTTTCAATCCATCGTTCA
>ERZ772799.501-NODE-501-length-14842-cov-3.706837_pt1 | contig 14842 bp, 10 predicted proteins | sample MGYA00511345_ERZ772799 | MGnify/ENA primary metagenome ERZ772799 (study PRJEB29015, sample SAMEA2738037) | human oral metagenome | biome: human oral; feature: human-associated habitat; material: saliva | place: China | collected 2238 ... | reverse complement strand
TAGATTCTTTTCCACTAGCTCTTGTCCAGATTAAAAACTAAAAATATGCAGCGCTTTAAAATTGATCCGTTTATTATCGGCATTGTCTCTTGCGCAGTACTGGGACTGATAATTCCTGTGCCCAGCGCCGTGGCCAAGGTGCTAGATGAAATAAAGATCTGGGCTATTGCCCTACTGTTCTTCCTCTATGGCGCCCGTCTGCGTAGCCGTGACGTGCTCAAAGAGTTGCGTTCGTGGAGGCTACAGGGCGCTATTTTGCTGGCCACCTTCGCACTGTGCCCGCTGCTGGCTTGGGCTACTAGCACCGCCTTTTCGCCGTTGGTGGGCCACACTTTGGCACTGGGGTTACTGTTTGTGGGCTTGCTGCCTTCCACGGTGCAGTCCTCAGTGACGATGACGTCGATTGCGCGCGGCAATATTGCCGCCTCAGTATGCGCCGCCACTATCTCCACTATTGCCGGGGTGGTACTCACCCCACTGCTGGCCTTGCTGTTCTTGGGCCAGGGCGGACAGATTAATGCCTCTGGACTAGTGGATGTGTTTGTACAAATTGTGGTGCCCTTTGCCCTGGGCCAGTTGGTTGAACCTAAGGCGGGTAACTATGTGCGCCGCCACAAGATGGTTTTGCGTCAATATGACCAGGCGGTTATTTGGCTGATTGTGTTTGCAGCTATGAGCGAGTCTATGCGCCTGCATGTTTGGACCGCCGTGAAAGCCTGGCAAATTGGGCTAATGCTAGTGGCTATTGTGGTGGAGTTGGCGCTGACCTTGACCTGCACCTGGTACCTAGGCAAACCCCTCAAATTTACTTACGGCGACCGAGTTTCACTACTCATGTGCGGCTCAAAGAAATCTTTAACTACCGGCCTACCTTTAGCTGGCGCCATGTTCTCCCCCGCCATAGCAGCTACCGTGGCCGTCCCTATGATCTGTTTCCACCAGCTACAGCTACTTATTTGCTCAGCTTTAGCCAGCTGGCTCGAAGCCCACCTAGCCCCTCCCCTACAAGAGGCCAAGTAAATTAACTGTCCACATACAGCAAGGAGGCCCCGGCAAAATGCCGAGGCCTCCTTAACTTTTAGCTACTAGCCCTTAACCGCACCGGCGGTCAGACCAGAAACAATGTACTTCTGCAGGTACTGGAACAGCAGCACCACGGGCACAGCTGCGATTACCGCACCAGCAGCGAAGATACCCCACGGGGCGTTACGTGCGTCCGAAGCCCAGGCGTACATACCCACAGCCAGCGTGTACTGGTCTTGAGTCTGCAGCACTACGCGGGCAATCACGAAGTCGCCGAAGGAGGAGATGAAGCTCAGCAGCCCCACCACGGCCAGTACCGGCAGCACCAGCGGCATGATGATGGTCCAGAAGGTCTGGGCGTGCGAGGCGCCGTCGATCTCCGCAGCCTCATCGAGCTCACGCGGAATGGAGTTGAAGAAACCGTAGAGCAGGAAGGTGTTGCTACCCAGCGCACCACCCAGGTACACGCAGATCAGACCTAGCTTCGAGTTCAGACCCAGAGCCGGGAATACATCCTGCAGGCCCAGCAGCAACAGGAACAGTGCCACGAAGGCCAGCATCTGCGGGAACATCTGGATCAGCAGCAGGCCGGTCAGAGTGCCGCGACGGCCACGGAAACGGAAACGGCTAAAGGCGTAGGCCGCAGCCGCACCCATCAGCACGGTACCCACAGCGGTCACAGAAGACACGATCAGCGAGTTGAGGATCCAGGACCAGAACACGGAGTACTTACCCGCGCCCAGGGCGGTGAAGTTTTCGAACATGGTGGAGAACTGGAAGTTCTTGAACAGTCCACCGGTCAAAGTGGCGCGCGGCGTTAGAGCCACCGAAACCACGTAGATAAGTGGCACTAGGCAGTAGATAACTGCCAACACGCCCACAATGTGGCGCCAGCCTACTTCTTGCCACCAGCGCTTGCCGGTGATGGCAGTGTGCAGCTTGGGCTGATTTTTCTTGGTCTTAGCCATCACAGTTCCTCCAGTGCCTTAGTACGGCGGAAGCCGAGCCAGGCGATTACGCCCACCACCACGAAGATGAAGATAGACATGGCTGATGCCAGGCCGTAGTTGGGCGAGCCACCGGCGAAGGCAATCTTGTAAACCATGGAGATAAGCACGTCGGTTTCACCAACGGGAACCGAAATGTTCTTGTAGTTGGGGCCACCACCCGTGAGCATGTAGATCAACGAGAAGTTGTTGAAGTTGAATGCGAAGGAGGCAATCAGCAGCGGCACAGTGGACTGTAGTACCAGTGGCAGCTTAACTGACCAGAAGGTACGCAGACCGGTAGCACCGTCCATCTTGGCAGCCTCTTCCACATCGCTGGGCAGGGACTGCAGGGCACCCAAGCACACCAGGAACATGTACGGGAAACCGAGCCACAGGTTCACGCCCAGGATCGAGAGCTTGGCCAGCCAGCCGTCTTCGAGCCACGGAATGTGGGCACCGCCGAAGAAGAACTGGTTGATGAAACCGAAGTCCTTGTTGAGCATACCGTGCCATACCAGCGTGGATAGGAAGGCCGGGAAGGCGTAGGGCAGGATCAGCAGCGACTGGTAGATCTTGCGGCCCTTTACGCGCTTGTCATGGAAGACCATGGCCAGGAACAGACCCAGCGCGAAGGTGGACAGCACCGACACCAGGGAGAACACGAAGGACCAGATCAGTGCCTTAACGAAAGGCCCTGCCAGCTCCGAGCCGGTGAACATTTCGGTGTAGTTCTTGGTGCCTACGAATACGCGCCAACCGGGCTTGAGCTCAACGCCGCTAGCGTCTTTGAAGACACCGGTCTTGTTGTCAGCCTGGTAGACCGCACCGGTGTGGGTGTTGGTCAGCTTGTCGCTCTTAGTGTCGTAGCTGTAGATGGACTTGGCCAGGTAACCGTGGGTGCCGTCGGTGGTCTTGTAGTGACCGTCGGCAGCCTTATCGCTAACCGGAACCTGTAGCTTAGCTACCTCGTCCTGACGGGCTACGATCTGATCGAAGGTTAGGATCTTGTGGCCCTTAACCGAGGTAATGGCGGTGGCGGTGGACTTACCGTCAACGTCCTTTAGCTTGGTCTTGGCGTCACCGATCATAAGCTTGCCGGTTTTTGCGTCACGGATTACCAGCTGTAGTTTGTCACCGTTTTCGACGACGGCGGTGGGCACGGTGGGTGCACCCTCGGCTCGCTGCTCACCGGCAGCCAGGATCGAGTTGACGGCGTCGTCCTTGGTGGAGTTGTGGCCCTGACCGTAGTTGGTCAGCGACACGTAACCGGTGTAGCCCATTACGAACACCTGGTAGACCAGCAGGAATACCATGCCAGGAACCAGGTACTTGGCGGGCAGCATCCGCTTGGAGAAGTAAACCCAGTTGATGATGATTAGCCCGATCACCATGGTGACGGCGATGGCGGTAGAGCCAGCAGTCCAGGCAGCGAATAGGCCATAGACGCCTAGGGCGTCGATGAGCATCATCAAAACTAGTTTGGCAATGAAGCCAGGGCGCATAACGTCGCGCGCATGTGAAGGCGAATAGCTCGCCTGCTTCTTAGTGTCAGCCATTATCCGCACTCACTTCTTGAACTTGGACTCGATGTTTTTAATCATGGCATTCCATGCAGCCTGGGGAGCCTGGCTACCGTTGGCGATATCGACCTCGGTGGTGCCCCAGTAGTCCCATACGTAACCCATTTCCGGAATTGCCGGCATGGGCACGCCTTCACCGGCCACCTGAGCGAAGGACTTAATGTCTGGGTCGGTAACTTCCTTGGCTACTTCCTTCATAGCCGGTACGCGACCACCAAGCTTCTGCAGCTTGGCCTGAGCCGCCTTGGTCTGCAAGAACTCGAAGAACTTAGCTACCAGCACCGGGTTCTTAGTCTTGGAGGACTGGTAGAACATCTGTACACCAACGAAGGGCCGAGCCGGCTGCCCACCAGCGGAAGGAATGGGCAGGATGGTGATGTCCATGTTGGCCTTGCGGAAGTCAGTGACGTTCCAGGGACCGGTCACAATGTAGGGTGACTGGCCGTTGAGGAAGGCTTCCTTGGCGATGTCAGAGGTGATGGAGGGGTTGAAGATACCAGCCTTACCCTGGGTACGCAGCCAGTTAGCGTAGTTCTGGCCGTTTTGGCCACCTAGTGCCAGCTGGTTGGTGTAGGAGCCATCCTTACCCTGTTTGAATACGGGAGCACCAAACGAGGTCTGGAAGGCGTAGAAGTGGTAGGGGTCGCCCTTGTCACCCATCTGCACGATGAAGGGGTACTTAACACCAGCGCTCTTACCGGCGCTAATCATTTCATCGAAGGTCTTGGGGGTGGCGGTGGTGAGCTTGTTGTTACGCACCAATGCCACAGACTCTACTGAGTAGGGCACGCCGTAGGTCTGACCGTCATAGGTTACGCCCGCAATGGCAGCCTCGGAGAACTTGTCCTTGTTCTCACCTAGGTCTACGGGGGCAACTACACCGTTGGAGACTAGGGAACCTAGCTTGTCGTGAGCCATTACGGTGACGTCAGGGCCTTTGCCAGTGGGAACCTGCGTAATGAATTCCTGGTCCATGTTCGACTCGGACTTTTGGACCACATTGACCTTAATGCCGCTGGAGGCAGTGAAGTCTTTCGCCAGTTCCTGAATCTGGGTATATCGCGTATCATCAGCCCAGACAGTAAGTACAGCTGTACTTGCGTCAGACTGGTTTTTAGTAGCGCCAGTTGAGCCACCACAGGCAGCCAGCGAGGCTGTCATGATCATGGCTACAAGCGCCGCTATGCCACGTCGCATGTCAACTCCTGTTGTTGCGTGTCGCCCTACTCCCGTTAGCGGCCGACTTAAACCCCACTGTAAACGTCCTGAAACGTTTCTGCAACAGTTTTTTTAAAGATTTTTAATTGCTATATTGGTTAGGTAAGTTTCCCCTGAAATAGCCCCGCATTTAGAGAGGGTCTTCAATGTCGAAGCAACGCACTCGCATGACAGACATTGCCGCACGTGCGCAGGTTTCTACTGCAACCGTTTCGCGTGTCTTCAATGGGGTGGGCCAAGTTTCCGAAGCAACTAGGGCTAAAGTACTTACCGCTATTGATGAGTTGGGCTATGAACGCCCTGTACTAGAGCTTACCAGCAGATTACCTAATGTGGGCGTAATTTTACCTGAGCTGACCAACCCAATTTTTGCGGCCTTCGCCCATAACCTACAAAACGCCATTGCCGCGTCTGGCGGGGTGGCCATGCTACGTTCACAAACTCCCGGCGCTACCTCAGAACTAGACCATCTTGAGTCACTTATTGCTCATGATGTTGACGGCATTATTTTTGTCTCCGGCCGTCACGCTGATTATTTAGGCGATCTTAACCGCTATCAGGATTTAACGGATCGACGTATTCCGTTCGTTACTATTAATGGTGCCCGCCCAGAGATTGCCGCCCCAGACTTTTCTACTGGCGACGCCGCCGGGATCCGCGCTGCGATAGGTCACCTGGCCCAGCTTGGGCACAGCAATATTGCTCTGCTGACCGGCCGTTCCCATGTGGTTCCCTCAGCCCGGAAGTTAGCTGCCTTCCGTGAGGTTATGGACGAGCTATTTGACGTAGAAAACCCGTTAACGGCAGAGACTTTCTACACCTATGAGGCTGCGGCGGCGGCTACTGGCCCGCTTATTCGCGCCGGTGCCACGGCAGTGGTGTGCGGTTCTGACATGCAGGCGCTGGGGGTAATTCGGGCTTTGCGCGACGCCGGATTAAGCGTTCCCGACGACGTCTCAGTAGTGGGTTATGACGACACCTTCCTTATGAGCCACGTGGATCCGTCCCTAACTACTGTGCGTCAACCGGTTAACGCCATTACTAACGCGGCCGTGCAAACCCTGTTTGACGCTATAGGTTCAGCCCGCACGCTTGTCCATGAGGATTACGTTTACAATCCTGACCTGGTGGTACGCTCCTCTACCGCGCCAATGCGACCGCGTTCCTAAACTCCGTGGGCCTGACTGTTTTGCGCGCGGGCGGCGTTGTAGCGCCCTAGGGTTTCTAGCGCCGCGCACACTATCCCGGCTGCGCACACGAGCACCAGCCAAGAGTTTGCGGTTAGCGCTGCCAGGTCAAAAAAGCCGCGTAGCGGCGCCAACAACACCACAGCTAAAGCAGCGGCGCTCATTATGACCACTAGCACGGCCCGCCACCACACCCAAGGGCGCGCCGTCAAAGACAGCAGCCACAGTCCCCCGGCCACAAGCACCAGGGTGCATACCGAACTGATTTGGTTACGGTTGGACCCCATCAAAATCAGGGTTAGCCGCGCACACAGCACCCCAACCACCACAATCACGCCGGCGGGCACAGACAATCGCAGCACGCGAGCCAAGAAACCAGCGCGGTAACGCTGATTAGTGGGCGCCAGTGCCAGCACAAAGGCTGGAATACCAATGGTTAGTGAAGAAACAATGGTCAGCTGACGCGGCAGGAAGGGATAAACAAACCCAGTTATAGCCACTACTGCTGCCAGCAGCGCCGCCCAGGTGGTTTTGGTTAGGAACAGTGAGGCTACGCGTTCCATATTGGCAATTACGCGCCTACCTTCAGCCACCACTGAGGGCAGGGCATCAAATTGGGAGTTAAGTAGCACCAGGCGCGAAACTGCTTTAGTAGCTGGGGCCGCATTCCCCATAGCAATACCCAGGTCAGCGTCTTTAAGTGCCAAAGCATCGTTGACGCCGTCGCCGGTCATGGCCACGGTGTGACCGCGAGATTTAAGGGCGTTAACGAAGGCACGTTTTTGTTCCGGGGTTACGCGCCCAAACACGGTGTGTTTTTCGAGCACGTCAGCTAAAGCCTGGGTGTCTTCAATAGCGGGCAGGGTGCGGGCATCAACCCCAACCGGTTCGCCACCGTCGGGGTTACGTAAACCCAGGTGCGCGGCAATAGCAGCCACAGTAACCGGATTGTCACCGCTAATTACTCGTACTGCCACGCCTTGGCGCTTGAAATAATCCAGGGTTTGGGCGGCGTCGGGACGCACCTGCTCAGCTAGCACCACCAGCAGGGCGGCGGTTAGATCTTTTGGTAGCGTGGGGTTTTCACTTTGATCTAGTGCCTGGTTTGAGTGGGCTAGCACCAGCACACGTTTACCCGTGCCCGCCAGAGCTTTGACTCGCTCTAGTGCGGCGTTGTCAGTGCTGCCTGAGCCAGTGCCGTCAGAGTCCGCATTGTCCGCCTCCGTGCTGCCTGAGCCAGTGCTACCAGCCAGTACGATTTCGGGGGCTCCCAAAACATAGGCGCCAGCTTGGGTTTGCACTGCCGACCATTTACGGGCGGAGTTAAAGGCAATAGCGTAGCGGGCCTGGGCTGGTTCAAGGCCAGTTAGTCCAGCAGCAATAGCGCTGCCGGTAGCGTTAACCTCACTGCCACCCACCAGATAGGCCAAGGCGGCCCGAGCGGCGTCGTCGGCACTGGCCGGGACGACGGCGCCAGAGCCAGTCCCAGCGCTACCCCCAGCGGCGGCGTCGGCACTAACCTTGCCAGCAGCGAGACTGCCACCATCACCATCAGCGCAAGCAGAACCCAAGCAGCTTTCAATATGGTCAAGCTCCACCGCGCCGCTAGTGAGCGTACCGGTCTTATCCAGGCACAGCATGTCCACGCGCGCCAGCACCTCAACCGCCGGCAATTCTTGCACCAGCACCTTACGTCGGGCCAAAGTCATGGCTGCCGCCGCGAAGTTAACCGAAGTTAGCAGCACCAGTCCCTGAGGCACCATACCCACCACTCCGGCCACGGCCAACACCACCGCAGCCTTCCACTGGCCACTGTCAAGTGAGCCGCTAATACCGCCTGCAACCCGCAGCTGCGACCACAGCAGCAGCAGCGTCATGGGCACAATAACCCAAGAAATCCAGGTCAGCACCCGGTTAGTGCCCTCTTGTAGCTCGCTGGTGACCACTGAATATTTACGGGCCTCCATAGCCAAACGGTTAGCGTAGGAGTGCTCCCCCACCGCTGTGACGCGGATACGGGCGCTACCGCCAATCACTGTGGTGCCGCTTAAAACCTGATCATTTTCGTGCTTACGCACCGCCACCGACTCGCCGGTAAGAATCGACTCATCAATTTCGCAGCCATTAGAGCTAAGCACCTGGCCATCTGCGGGCACTTGATCGCCGCTACGCAGCTCCAGCAACTCCCCTAGTACTACCTGGGAAACCTCAATGTCTTTAGCTTCCCCATCGCGAATAACATGCGCCGCTGGGGCCGCTAACACCGCCAAATTATCCAGAGCGCGTTTAGCTCGCAGCTCCGCAATAGTGCCGGTAAGCGTATTTAGTAGCAACACAAAACCGAATACGGCATCCTGCCAAGAGCCCACCACCAGCACCACCACCACGGCGCTAGCCAAGATCGCGTTAAAAATCGTAAATACGTTCGCCCGCAAAATCGCGACTATAGAGCGCGAAGAAGAGTTATCAAACTCGTTAGTTTCGTCTGCGGCGCGCGCGTGGGCCACCTGTTTAAAACTAAGCCCTTGAGCTAAATAAAGCTCGTCTACTGCAGGCGGCGTATAGGAAGCGTGACCCACTCGCGCACTCATATTTTTCCTCTCTGTCAGCTTCAGCTGGCTTCTAGCCTCAGCCAGTTAGCTTTTAGTCTCGGCCAGTTAGCACCCTCAGCCAGTTAGCTTTTAGACTCAGTCAGCCAGCACCCTCAGTCAGTTAGCTTCAGTCAGCTTCAGGAATGTGACGGCGGACAGACTCGGCGCTAACCGCCTGGCTTAGCGGTCCCTGCTTGCGCTGCATAGCGCGCGTGGCCAGCAGCGACGCTACCGCCGTAACCACCAGCGTCACCACAATCACTGCCAGAGAAAGCAGGTTAGAAGGCTCGGGCACAATCTCAATGGGCTTGCCGGAGTTAAGGAAAGGCAGGTCGTTTTCGTGCAGGGCGTGGTTGATCAGCTTGAAACCAATGAAGCTCAAAATCACGGCCAAGCCGTAAGACAGGTAAATCAGGCGCTCCAGCAGCCCGTCAATCAAGAAGAACAGCTGGCGCAAGCCCAGCAGCGAGAAAGCGTTAGCGGCCATCACCAGGTAGGGCTCCTGGGTTAAACCGAAAATCGCGGGGATAGAGTCAAAAGCGAACATCAAGTCTGCGCTCCCCAAAGCGATAATCACCAGCAGCAGCGGGGTGATCATCAGCCGGCCACCGTGGCTAATAACCAGGCGGTTACCTACAAAACCTTCAGTGGTGGGCACCAGTTTACGCACCCAAGCGGTGAAGGTGTTTTCGTGGTACTCCTCGTCTTCACCCTCATCCTTTTTGTGTGCGCCTTCACGTACCTGGTTGATAGCGGTGTAAATCAAGAACGCGCCAAACAGGTAGAAAACCCAGCTGAACTGGGAGATCAGCACCGCACCCAAGGCAATAAAGACAAAGCGCAGCACCAGGGCAATGATGATGCCGTACATCAGGGCTTTTTGCTGGTATTCACGCGGCACCCTGAAGGCACCCAAAATAATGATAAAAACGAACAGGTTATCTACACTCAAAGACCACTCGGTGAGCCAGCCGGCATAGAACTGGCCCGCATATTGGCCCCCGTAAATGGCCCACACCAGCACCCCAAACAGCACTGCCAGGCTGATATAGCCAATAGACCAGGTGGTGGCTTCTTTCATGGTGGGGGCGTGCGGCTTGCGCACATGGCCCACAATGTCCACCGTAATCAGCGCAACGATGATGGTGATTAGGCCAATCCAGCCAAGCAAATGGACGTGCACTTAGGTGCTCCTCCGGTACGTGTCGCAGGTATCGAAGGTCTCCTCCCGCCCGCTTAGCTGGGCCCGCGACGCCGGGCTTGCCTGCTGCAAACCGTGATGACGACGTCGTTGTTAGTGGAAGTACTCCCCTTATGGTCACTGTTAACTATACCGCGAGCGCGGGTGGGTTTTGGTGGTGGGTTTCTGTGGGGTTTGTTTGTGGTTTGGGTTACTTTTGTGGGTTTTGGTTTGTGGTGTGTTGTGTTTGGGGGTGGGTTTAGCTGACTTGGTTTATGGTGCGGAGTTCTTTTTTGAGGTCTTTTAGTTCGTCGCGTAGGCGGGCGGCGAGTTCGAATTGGAGGTTGGTGGCGGCGGTGTGCATTTGTTGGGTGAGTTCTTCGATGAGGTTGGTTAGGTCTGTGGTGGTTGCGTTGGGTTTGGGGGTGTCGTGGTGGGTTTTGGTGTTTTTGGGTTGGGTGGTTTTGTGGTTGTTGCGGTAGCCGGTGGCGAGGAGGTCTTGGGTGTCGATGTCTTCGCGGGCGAGCATGTCGGTGACGTCGGCGATTTTTTTGCGTAGGGGTTGGGGGTTGATGCCGTGTTTTTTGTTGTAGGCGATTTGTTTGGTGCGGCGGCGTTGGGTTTCTTCGATGGCTTGTTGCATGGCGGGGGTGATTTTGTCGGCGTACATGTGTACTTCGCCGCTGACGTTGCGGGCGGCGCGGCCGATGGTTTGGATGAGTGAGGTGGTTGAGCGTAGGAAGCCTTCTTTGTCGGCGTCGAGGATGGCGACTAGGGAGACTTCGGGTAGGTCTAGGCCTTCGCGTAGGAGGTTGATTCCTACTAGTACGTCGTAGGTGCCTTGGCGTAGTTCTCGTAGGAGTTCTACGCGGCGTAGGGTGTCTACGTCTGAGTGTAGGTATTCGACGCGGATGCCTCGGTCTGCCATGTAGGTGGTTAGGTCTTCGGCCATGCGTTTGGTGAGGGTGGTGATGAGGATTCTTTCGTTTTTGTTTATGCGTTGGCGGACTTGGTTGAGGATGTCGTCGATTTGGCCTTGGGTGGGTTTGACGATGATTTTGGGGTCTACTAGTCCGGTGGGGCGGATGATTTGTTCTACGGGGGTGTCTGAGCGTTGTTGTTCGTATTTGCCGGGGGTGGCGGATAGGTAGAGGGTTTGGCCGATGCGTTGTTCGAATTCGTTGAATTTGAGGGGGCGGTTGTCGGCGGCGGAGGGTAGGCGGAAGCCGTGGTCGATGAGGATGCGTTTGCGTGAGGCGTCACCTTCGTACATGGCGCCGATTTGGGGGATGGTGACGTGGGATTCGTCGATGACTAGTAGGAAGTCGTCTGGGAAGTAGTCGAGGAGGGTGTGGGGTGGTTGGCCGGGTTGGCGGCCGTCGATGTGCATGGAGTAGTTTTCGATGCCTGAGCAGATGCCTACTTGTTGGAGCATTTCGAGGTCGTAGGTGGTGCGCATTTTGAGGCGTTGGGCTTCGAGGAGTTTGTTTTGTTTTTGGAGTTCTTTGAGGCGTTGGGTAAGTTCGGTTTCGATGCCTTGGATGGCTTGTTTCATGCGTTGTTCGCCGGCTACGTAGTGGGAGGCGGGGAAGATGTAGACGTTGTTGGTTTGGTTGATTACGTTGCCGGTGATGGGGTGGAGGGTGGCTAGGTTTTCGATTTCGTCGCCGAACATTTCGATGCGGATGGCGAGTTCTTCGTACATGGGGATGATTTCGATGGTGTCGCCGCGTACTCTAAAGGTGCCTCGGGTGAAGTCGATGTCGTTGCGGGTGTATTGCATGGCGACGAATTTGTGTAGGAGGGTGTCGCGGTCGATTTCTTGGCCTACTTGGAGGGGTACCATGCGGGCTACGTATTCTTCGGGGGTGCCTAGGCCGTAGATGCAGGAGACTGAGGCGACGACGACGGTGTCGCGGCGGGTTAGTAGGGAGTTGGTGGCGCTGTGGCGTAGGCGTTCTACTTCGTCGTTGATGGAGGAGTCTTTTTCGATGAAGGTGTCGGTTTGGGGGATGTAGGCTTCGGGTTGGTAGTAGTCGTAGTAGGAGACGAAGTATTCGACGGCGTTGTTGGGTAGGAGCTGGCGGAATTCTGCTGCCATTTGGGCGGCGAGGGTTTTGTTGGGTTCGAGGATGAGGGTGGGGCGTTGGATTTGTTCGATTAGCCAGGCAGTGGTGGCTGATTTGCCGGTGCCGGTGGCGCCTAGGAGGATGATGTCTTTTTCGCCTGCGTTTAGGCGTTTGGTGATTTCGGCGATGGCTTGGGGTTGGTCGCCGCTGGGTTGGTAGGGGCTGATTACTTTGAAGGGGTTTTGGGCGCGGCGTAGGTCTGGCATGGCCCTATTTTATGGGGGGTTTGGGTGGGGGTGGTGGTTTTATTCTGGGCGCGCAGCCCTGTGGCTTGGGTTGGGGTTTGGGGTTGTGGTGGTTTGGGTTAGGGCGTTGATGGCTTGCCAGACTTTTTTGGTTTGGGTTTGTAGTTCAGCGGGGGTGGTGTTGTTGGTGATGATCCAGTGGTGGGGGGCTTGGGCGGCGATGCGGCGGCGTTGGGTGTCGCTGGCTTGGTTGGCGATGCGGGCTTTGGCTTGGGTGGGGTTTAGGCCGCGTTTGTTTAGGCGTTGTAGGCGGGTGTTTAGTTCGGTTTCTACTACGACGACGCCGTCGTAGGGCGGTAGGTTACCCTCTAGGGCTTGTTCGGCTAGTAGGGGCACGTCGTAGATGGCGATGGGGGTTTTAGCTTGGGTTAGCTGGCTCCAGGCTTGGGCGGCGATTAGGGGGTGGGTGATGTTTTCTAGGTCGGTGCGGGCGGTGGGGTTGGTGAAGACGATTTTAGCTAGGGCGCCCCGGTTTAGTTGGCCGCTTTCATCAATAATGTTGGCCCCGAAACGCTTAGCTACCTGGGTTAGGGCTTTGCTGCCTGGGGCTAGTAGGTTGTGGGCGATTTGGTCGGCGTCGACGACGGTGGCCCCCCAGGTGGCGAAGAGTTTAGCGACGCTAGTTTTTCCGCTACCGATCCCCCCGGTGAGGCCGACAATGAAAACCATTAGTTTTCTTCCACCCAGGCGGCCAGTGTGGCAGCTAGTTTAGGTACGTCCACGTCGGTGGGTACATGTAAAAACCCGGCTTTAGCCCCATAGGTTTTAGTGGCTTGGATGGCGCTGTAAAGCGTGGTGTTACAAACATAGGTGCCTGCATGCCAGGAGATAGCGGCGTCAAAGCCAGCGTTTTTTAGCTTTCCTAGCAGGGCGGCGGTGTTGATGGTGGCAAACAGGCCGTCGGCGTCGGCGGGGTCTACCGCAGAGCGGGTGGGGCTAAAACCACTGTTGTCTTGACCTTCTTGCTCGTTAACCGCGATGCGTTCAACATGCAGCTGCCTGGCGGCAGCGTAAAGCCCGCAAGATAAAACAATCTGGGGGCGTTTAGCTTCAATCAGGGCCTGGATACGTCCGCGAGCGCCGGTGAAGGTTACTGGTAGTAGCTGTGCTTCTAGGCCCCTGCCAGAGTATTTGGTTTGTAGGAGCTCTACTAGGGCCTGGGTGGGGTTTACCGGGTTGGGGCCAAAGGGTTCAAATCCGGTGATAAGCGCGCGCGTCATGGTTTCACCCTAGCACCGCTTAGTTAACTAGCTGTAGTGGTTAGACTGGTTGTGGTTTCACCTGGCTATAAGTGCTTACCCTTTTGATCTAGATGCTCCCCCCGGGTGTGGTTTAGCTGTTTTGGGTTAGTTGGGTGACGAAGTTTTTGATTAGCGCCTGTACTTGCCTCCAGGTTTTAGTGTTTGGGGCGCTAAGCAGGCCGTGTACTGTGCCGGGGGGCATGTGTAGTTCTACCTGGGCGCCGCCGTCGACTAGTTCAAAAGCCCAGGTTTGGCCTTCGTCGCGTAGCGGGTCGGCGGGGTTGATGAACACGATCACTGGCGGCATTTTTTTAGCTAGTGCCCGCGCGCAGGGGTAAGGGGTGAAGCTTTGGGTGTCTGGGGCGTAATGGTGCCAGGCGTGGGTGGCGGCGGTTTTAGTCCATACTGGCCCGCGCGAGTATTGGTTGTAGGAGGCGGTTTTTAGGCGTGGGTCTAGGCAGGGTTCTAAAGCGATAAAGCCACTTACCCCAAGCGGTTTTTGGTTTTGGATGAGGCGGGCTAGTGTTTGGTAGCCAAGGCCAGCCCCGGCTGAGTCACCGTAAATAAACACGGGCACACCGTAGGTGGCGGCGCGTTCTAAAACTGCCTCGCATTGGGTGGCGGCGTGGGGGTATTTGGCTTCTGGTGCCAGGGTGTAGTTGGGGCTTAGCACCACGGCGTCAAGTAGATCGGCTAGCTCTAAGTTACGGGCGTCGTCGAACCTGGCCCGGCCGCAAACGTAACCGCCCCCATGTAGCGACACCACCACGCAGCGCGGGGAGCGTCCTTTACGCGACAAGATGCGCAGCTCTATTGCCGCGCTGCTTTGAGCCCCCGCTTCTACCGGCAGCTGGGTTACCTCAACTAGGTGGCCTACCTCTAGTGGGGCCTGGGCGCCTAGTAGTTTGTCGCCGCGTTCACGTAGCGCCTGTACCTGCCAGGTGGTTTGGGCTGGGATACCTTTCACCAGGGACGCTATTTCGGGGGCAATATAGGGGGCCGGGGCCGGCTTGGGTAGGGCGGCGAGGAAAGAGTTAACCGCCTGCTGGAATTTTTCGCTTTTATCGCGCCGCACGCAGTGGGTGGCGCCGCTAATCAAGGCCGTGTGCAGGTGGGGGTTAGCGTATGTGGCTAGCTTCTCTAGGCCCGCCTGGCCGAGCAAAACGTCGGGGCCGTCACCGGTTAACACCAAGGTGGGTACTTGTAGCTCTTTGATTATTTCGCGCCCAGCCAGGCCCACCACCCCGGTGGCGATGAAGTCGCGGTCCACCTGGGTTTTGGCCTGCGCCCAGGGCCCGTATTCGCTTAGCGGCCAGTTGCGATAAGCCTGCTTGGCTAGCAGTAGGTTAGCGATGGCGCCGCTTTGGTCGCGGCTGATGCGTTCAAGGCCGCCCACAGACTCCCCCGCATTGTTTTTGTAGGTTGCCTCCTGGGTGGGGGTGAGCAGGGCGGGGTCTTC
>ERZ772799.498-NODE-498-length-14877-cov-3.920051_pt1 | contig 14877 bp, 19 predicted proteins | sample MGYA00511345_ERZ772799 | MGnify/ENA primary metagenome ERZ772799 (study PRJEB29015, sample SAMEA2738037) | human oral metagenome | biome: human oral; feature: human-associated habitat; material: saliva | place: China | collected 2238 ... | reverse complement strand
GTCAGTTGGGGAAACCAAAACACCCCTATGAATAAGCCCCACTGTCTCGAAATCGAGAAGAAAATGTTGGGTGACGACGTGGGTGTGACTCATCTGCCGAGGCTTACCTCACGAGTGCTTCTGGAGACTGTGTGGCCATGGAGAAGGGTCTGCTTCTCGGATCTGCAATTGGAGATTGCGAACTGGATGTAAAACCCTTGAAAAGTGGGCTCCGATCGCGCTCCGTGCAGGATGTGAGAAAGGGGTTTTGGTTAATCAACCAAATGGAATATTCAGGCGCCAACGATGTGGCTACATTGATGATGGTTTGCCAAGGTGTGGCACGCCCGCTTTCCGCGCCCAACACATCCTGAGGATGCACGCATGCTCACTCGTTCACCGTACCCCGGACTGTCTCGGGTGGTCGCCATGGTGGTGGCTCTACTCATCATTTTCCCGGTCGCTGCGTGTGGGGGAGGTGATGTTCCTGGGAAGGTCGACCCGCCGCTCTCGGCGTCAGAGGTCAAGGGCAAGAAATATCAGGACGTTGTCACTCGTTTCGAGAACGCCGGGTTCACCAACGTCACGACCGAGGCGGTCGCAGACCTTGTCATTGGGTTGTTTGCTGGTGATGAGGAGGTGAAGGATGTGTCAATCGCCGGTGATTCCGATTACACCGCGAATGAGAAATTCGCCCCGGATGTCCCAGTGGTCATCCGTTACCACACTTTCCCGGCGAAAGAGTCGGCAACGCCCGAGGCGGCAGAGACCCCGACGGATCAACCAACCCCGTCCTCGAGTCCGCAATCTTCCACTGCTCCCACGCCTGAAGAAGAGCCCTCCGCCTCGGATGCGACGTCTACGCCAGGAATCCTGACTGCGGAGAACAACTCGGATCTGGCGGCTCTGCTGAGCCTCAAGGATCCGGGTGATCCCTCGGTTGCCGCTTTTGCCAGCAAGTACCAAGGGCGGATAATTGAATTCGACGGATGCGTCATGGTTATTACTCGGCACGGATCAACGAAAACTCGCTTCGATTACCTGCTGTCCGCGGGGAATTACGATCCGGACAGTGCGCTGGGACCGAACTTCCAGTTCTTCGACATCAACTACTACGACTTCCATTTTCCCGCCGACAAATCGCCGGGCAGTGTTCCTTCTGGAACCAATCTCCGCTTCACAGCCGAAGTGGGGAAGTACGACAGCAAAACGACTCTGTTCCAGCTCCGACCGGTGAAAACAAGCGTGCGGTGAGTCAGGAATCCGTTGCGTGACATTACGGAAGGCCTGCACGCCAAACCCTGTGCGCTCGCTCTTTGGCAGAGTCGCTGGCGATTGACGCTGGGCGCGAACCAAGATTCGCCACAGCGTCTTGTAGCACGAGCGCTACGCTTGTGTGTCATGAGTGACACCGAGCCGCGGATCAGGAGCCTGTCCCAGCGTGAGTTGCGCAATGAGTCTGGGCGGGTCCTTCGCGCGGTGGGCGAAGGCCAGTCCTTCATCCTGACCAACAGCGGGGTGCCCGTGGGGAGAATCGTGCCGCTCGACGAGCCTGCACCCACGTTGCGAATCGTCCGCCCGGCACGGCGTCGGGGAGGGTGGGCGGAGTTGGGAATCGCGCGGAGAACCGACGCGAGGAGGCTCTCGGAGATTCTCGACGAGCTGCGTGAGGACAGCCTGTGACTCCGGGCGCGATCGTGTACGTCGACACGTCTGCCCTCGGTGTCCTGCTGATCGAGCAACCCGAGAGCAATGCTCTGGTCGAGTGGCTCGACCAGACCGCGGACGTGCTGGTTTCCTGTGATCTGGTCGAAACCGAGCTGCGTCGCATCGCTGTCAGTGAGGGCATCGATCAGGGTGCCGTGACTCGGATTCTCGACGGGGTTGGGCTGGCCGCTCTTGACCGGGCGGTTTACCGCGGCGCGGCTCTGCTGCTCATGCCATACCTGCGGACTCTCGATGCGTTGCACCTCGAAGCAGCGATGCGACTCGATGCCGCCGCGGTTCTCACCTACGACCACAGACTCGGTAAGGCGGCCCGGGTCGTGGGGCTTCAGGTGATCGCACCCGGAACAGCGCACGTGTGAAAGTCGGTGAACGGGACGAAGGAACAGCGGGGCGCGCGATCACATTCTCCGACGAGGCCAGCCGGTGAGTGTTGCGAAGCCGCGGTCGTCATCGTCCAAGGACGCCTTGCGCTGGTCGCTGGAAATGCTCGTGGTCGCCCGCCTGTCTGTGAGTCGCATCGCCGACGCCCTCAAACTCGCTTGGAACACCGCCGAGGCGCAGCCCTCGGCTTCCGTACCCACATTCGCTACACCGCCCGATCACTGCTGGAAGCTGGCGGAATCAGACCCGGTCTATCCCCTGAGCTGTGAAGAGACGCTTTCAGTTCTTTGATAAATCGGATAACTGGTGGCGCGGCATCCGATGCTGAAACTGCGGCGATGGGGGGATGCGTGGGAAGGCCTTGGATATTATGAACCTGGACTGCTGGCCCGTCTTCCTCGGCTGCTGAATGCGCAATCAAAGCACACCCCAAGCCTGCCGAAACCATCTCGCGAATACTGGTTGGGCTATGCGTCTCGAACGCTACCTTTGGTGTCGCATTAACCATGCTGAATGCTTCGTCCAGCAAGCGTCGCAATCCACTACCTGAGGGCAGGCAGACAAATGGCTCGTTCATCACGTCAGCCAGCGATGTCACATGTGAAACTCCTGAAAGTGGGGTGATCAGGGCCAAGTGTTCTTTTGCAATCTCGGTGCGGTGGAAACCTTCCCGTTCCCACTCTCTCTCCACGGGCCCAATCGCGACATCGAGTCGGCCCTGTCGAAGTTCTTCCAGCAACTCGGCAATGAGTCCTGTTCGCAGTGACACCGTCACTCCCGGATATCTCACTCGGAATCGGCTCATCATGCGTACGAGGTTGAAATTACCAAGGAGTGGTGTAGCGGCGAGTCTGATATGTCCAGTGGATACGGAACGGAATGAATGTATGAGTCGTTCTCCTTCGTCAAGATTTGCCAAGGCCCGGCGCACGTAAGGCAAGAACGACTCGCCGGCGGCACTGAGGGAAACTGATCGAGATCGGTGCAGCAAAGTCACCCCCAGAGTCTGTTCTAGCCGTTTGATGTGGGTGGAAACAACTGGCTGGGCCACATGAAGATCGATTGCCGCCTTTGTGAATCCGCCGCATCGCACGATCGCCTCGAATGATCTCAGATAACGCAATTCCACCTCTCCATAGTAAAACGATATGGGAAGTATGTCTAATTTGTCTTGGACGTATCGATGGGTATGTGGGTATCGTCCAAGCATGGCATTCATCAAATCCGCAGATTCAACCATTCGACACTTGGGAAACTTGGAAACCTCATCCTTGGGGTTTGGTTGCATGGGTCTTTCTCAGGGGTACGGCCCTACTGATGACAGCGAGTCCTTGAGCGCTCTCCACGCTGCCATCGACTCCGGTATCACGATGCTCGACACGGCCATGAGCTACGGGCAGGGCCACAATGAAAAACTTGTTGGTAAAGCTGTGTCCACCACCACGGTGGCGCGCGACGATCTCTGCATCGCAACGAAATTTGGCATCGTCAGGCGTGAAGATGGAGTTCAACTGGACGCTCATCCCAGTCGCATCGCTTCCTACTGCGAGGCATCCTTGCGCCGCTTGGGAACAGACGTCATCGATCTGTACTACCTGCATCGTGTGGACCCACGAGTGGCGATCGAAGAGTCCGTCGCAGCGATGGCTGAACTGGTTACCCAGGGAAAAGTTCGTTATCTGGGAGTTTCGGAGGTCACGCCTGATGAGCTGAGACGCGCTCATGCCATTCATCCCATTGCGGCGGTACAGATGGAGTGGTCGCTCATGTGGCGTGAACCGGAGGCCAGCATCGTGCCCACAGCCCGAGAGCTTGGAGTTGGGCTCGTGCCATACAGCCCTCTGGGTCGTGGACTACTGGGTGGTTGGCTTGATGCCGCTACTGTCGCCGACAGTCCTTTTCGAGCGAACGACCCCAGATTTAATGGTGAGCATCTCGCTGCAAACCTGAAACAGGTCGAAGCTCTGACTCGGCTTGCAAGGTCCTGGGGCATGACGACGGCTCAGGTTGCTCTTGCGTGGTTGTTGTCGCAGGGCGATGACGTCGTCCCCATCCCAGGAACGCGGAGGCCAGATCGCGTGAAGGAGAACGCAGCCATCATGCACTCCCGGCTCACTGTGGAGAGCCTCAGAGCGTTGGTTGCTGCTGTTCCTGACAACACATGGGAAGGAGACCGCGCCTCCTTCGCCGTTCCTGTCACAACTCGACCATCCCAGCGCCACAGCTGAGCCGAGGACGCACGGTGGTCTTCTGATGCCGACGTGCCCCGGAAAAGCCCGCCGGAGCCGGATCAATTGATGGATTCGGCTCCGGTCGTGGTGTGTCGTTGCTTCAAGCCGCCAGGAGTGCAGGTGGTTGATCGAGATGGAGCAGGACCGCGGACGTGCTGGTTTCCTGTGATCTGGTCGAAACCGAGCTGCGTCGCATCGCTGTCAGGGAGGGGATCGATCAGGGCGTCGTGACTTGGATTCTCGACGGGGTTGGGTTGGCCGCTCTTGACCGGGCGGTTTACCGCGGCGCAGGTCTGTTGCTCATGCCATACCTGCGGACTCTCGATGTGTTGCATCTCGAAGCAGCGATGCGACTCGATGTCACCGCGGTTCTCACCTACGACCACAGGCTCGGCGAGGCGGCCCGGGTCGTGGGGCTTCAGGTGATCGCACCCGGAACAGCGCATACGTGAAGGTCGGTGATCGGGCAGCGTTCACGGTCGGCCGGCACGGACAGAGCCAGCCTGCTGCGTCCTGCGGTACCTGCGGAGGAACAACCACGCGAGCCCACCGATCAACAACAGCCCCAGGCAGAAGCGGAAAGCGTTCTTCACAAGGATCAGGGTATGAGGCCGTCAGATCAGTTTGATCAGGAGTCTGTGCGCAGGATGTGCCGGCCAGCAAGGTATCGTTGCTTGAGGTGCCAGCCATGGCGATCTCATCCACTACTCCCGGGAACGGCTGTGGAAGGACCTGCCAGCGGTTGCGCTGGACTTTGACCAGGACCCCGAAGGAAAGCATCGAGGTATCGTGAGCACCACACTGATCCTGATCCGGCATGGCGAAACCAGACTGAACGCGCTCGGGGTGTTCCAGGGGCAGCTGGACGAGCCACTCAACGATGTAGGCCTCGGACAGGCCCGGGCGGTCGCGGCATCGATGGCAGCTCTCGAACCGGACGCGATCTATGCGTCCGATCTTCTGCGAGCCACACAGACCGCCGACGAGATCGCAAAGCTGACCGGCCACGAGGTGCACACCGACGAAAGGCTTCGGGAGATCCACTGCGGTTCCTGGCATGGACGCAGCATCGACGAGGTGTCACAGGAGTTCCCCCAACTCGTCGAGTTTCGCCGCAGCGGACAGGACTTCCGACGCTCGGATACCGGCGAGACCGCGGCTGAGGTGGCCGATCGTGTGTGCGAGGCGCTGTTCGAGATCATCAAGGACAACAAGAACCAGACCGTCATGATCGTCAGCCATGGCCTGGCCATCCGGGTCGGGATCGCCCGGCTGCTGGGCCTGCCCGACGAGCTGTCGACGAAACTCGGCACCTTGCAGAACTGCCGCTACGCCCTGGTCAGCCATTCCAAGCGGAGGGTTCGCCTGTCGGCCTACAACCTTCCCGGTTAGTCCGCCGGGATCGGCAGCTTCCCTGACGTTGGACCCGGGCAGGGCCGATCTGCTGCTTCGGATACGGTGTGGCGCGTTTCCACTGCGAAGCGTGGGCAGGAAGGTGTGCTCGAAATCAGTGAGTCACTACACCGTTTTCATGGGGTGGTCTGGCGTCGGCTCCTCCGTGCGATCGGCTGGCAAGGGAAGCGCACGGCCTTCAACGCCTCGTGAGCGGCGTCGGGTCGGAAAGGTCATCGCCTGGTGGCGCGGGGTGGTCGGTGACGCCGAGGCGTTTCACTGCGGCTGGGATCAAGACAGCGCCGGAAGCGATGATCACCGCACACGTAGCGCAGGCCAGTAGCCAGCTTCCCGATTCGTAGAGGAAGCCGGCGGCGAGGGAACCAATGGTTGCCCCGGCAAGACACGCCGCCTCGTAGAGGCCCAACCCGCGACCGAGATACGTGCTGCCCGCTGCCTCGGCGATCACGGACTGTTCCACCGGAATCACGCAGGACCACGTGACTGCGGAGAGCGCCCAGAGCGCTGCGATCCACGGCGGATTCGGTGCAAAGGCAAGGACGACGGCGAACAGTGCGCTCGCCGCGGAACCGAGCATCAGCATCCTGCGGCGACCGAACCGCACGACCAGGCGGTGCAGATGGGGCGGGAGGAGGCTCATCGCGACGGCTCCGGGCAGAAACACGTAGGCGACCTGCACCGCCCCGAGATGGAATCCGCGCTGCAGGTGCAGGATCAGCAGCAGACTGATCGTCGTCTCCGCGGTCATCGTGGCCACCACGGCCGCGAGCATCGGTCGCAGCCTGGCGCCGAGCCCCCGAAGTGACATGCCCGACAACTCCGTGCCGGCGAGCGCGTCGTCTGGTGCGTCGCGCCGTGGCAGGCTGACAAGCTCCAGGGCGGCTGCGAGGCAGCACGCGGCGACGCCGGCGAACATCCATTGGTATCCGGCAGCGGACAGCAGAAAGATCGCGGGCACCATGATCACCCAGCCCCCGGTTTCTTCTGCGGCCACCAGCTTCGCGAACACGCCCGAGTCCTCGGGCAGGCGCTCGCCGACGATCGCCCGGATCGCCACCCACAGGAGGGCCTCGGCCACGCCGGTCACGATCGCGGCGATCAGCGCCAGCGGCAGGCCCGTTGCCAAGGCGTAGAGTCCGCATCCGACCGCGAACACCCCCGCACCTGCGCCGGCGATGACGCCTCGATCCATGCGGTCCACGACCACACCGGCGAACGGGCGAACCACGAACGTCGCCAGCGCGTTCGCTGCGACCAGCAATCCGGTCTGCCACGGGGGCAGGCCAAGTATCGCGCCGGCGAATAGGGGAAGAACGAACTGGATGGCTTGATCCACGCCGCTGGCGAGTATCGCGCCGTTCAGCGTCTGGCGTTCCCGCGACGGTGCTGGGGTGTCGGGAGAAGACATCAGCCCTCCAAGTTGTTAATACGATCGTGCTAGTAAAAGTTATGGTAACACGAATGCGCTACCATGGAGGATGCCCAAACTCATTGATCACGACCGGCGCAGGGAGGAGATCGCAGAGGCGACCTGGCGGGTGATCCATGCCCAGGGCATCAGCGGGGTTTCCATCCGCACCGTCGCGGCGGAGGCCGGGATCTCCACCGGCTCGCTCAGGCATGTCTTCCCCAGCAAGGCCGATCTGCTCGTGCATGCAACGGAGCTGGTGGGGCGGCGCGCCCAGGGGCGGATCGAGGAGCATCTGGACGAACCGGATCCTCGTGCGCTCGTCCTCGCCGTCATCAAGGAGCTTCTGCCCCTCGATGCCGAACGGCGGGCCGAGATGGAGGTCAACGTCGCGCTCATAGCCGAGGCCCCCGGTGACGAGCGCGTCAAGGAGGTCCTGGATGTGGCCCATGCAACGGTCCGGGACGCCTGCCGCCACATGGTCGCCCACCTTCACCGGGCCGGGCTCGCCGCGCCGGACCTCGACGTCGAAGAGGCAACAACACTCCTGCACGGGCTGGTGGACGGGCTCGCCATCCACATGCTCGTCAACCCGGATCCCGCCTTCGAGCGACAGGCCCTCCGCATGATCGAAACCACCATCGACGGACTGTGACCAACCCGGTTGCGCAACACTCAACGTCGTATATCGCCTCTGAAAGGGGAAATTCGGAGTTGAGCGTTGCGCAACCGTGATTCCTCCTCAAGGACCTTGTGGGCGTGTAGGGAGAACAGCAACGAAGCGCTATGACCGGTACTGTTATCCCGTACCACTTTCAGGGGAGGGGTGGCCGTGTCCATCAGCGCCAGCGAGGCCCGCAGGACGTTGTTCCCGCTCATCGAGCAGGTCAACGACGATCGCACTGCCGTCGAGATCGTTTCCCGCAAGGGGAACGCCGTTCTCATGTCCGCCGATGAATACGCTGCGTGGCAGGAGACGGCCTACCTGTTCCGTTCCCCCGCCAATGCCCGCAGGCTGCTTGACGCCTACGAGAGGGCTCGGGAGGGGCGGACCGAGGAACACGATCTCATTCGGGGGAACTGAGGTGCGCCTGGCGTGGGATCCCTCGGCCTGGGAGGATTACACGTACTGGCAGACCCCGGATCGCCGGATTCTCAGGCGGATCAACACGCTCATCGACGCCTGTCTCCGCGACCCCTTCGGTGGGATCGGGAAACCCGAACAACTCAGGTATGGAGCAACTGGGGCGTGGTCGCGGCGCATCACAGAGGAGCATCGGCTCGTGTATCTCGTCGACGGAGACGACCTGGTGATCCTTCAGGCTCGCTACCACTACTGAGTCCAGCATCTTGCGGTCGGGGTGGATGGCCTCGAACTGATAATGGGCCAACGCCATGACCACGAGTGGGTTCACGCTGTGGTCGCTCGTGCAGGAACTTCTCCCACGAGCTCAGGCGATCCAGAATGACCTCACGCCCCTCGGCGGGACGTGTCGAAATTTGGGTGATTTTTCGACACGTTGTGCGGACGTGTCGATGATGTGTACACGTTCCCTTCTGGCTCCGAGGTCTTTATGATCCAGTGGCAGGGGCTCTCGATGCGCCTCTTGCGGGCGATGTGACATCATGTTTGATATCACTTGAGGGAGGTGGCTGCGCTGGCATCCATCGTTGTTCGAGGCTCGCGACATCCTGACCAAGGGTGTGACCCGTCCCAATGTCGGCTTGGCCCTCATGCAGGCCCTGACCTGATGCCGGTTCAGGCGCGGAGCAGGACTTCACCATGGACGACGACGAACCAGCCGTCCTCGCTGGCGCCCCACTGCCGCCAGGCCTCAGCCATCGTCTCCAGGTCGCTTGTCGTGGCCAGGCCGAGTTCTACCGCCCGCGGGCCGAACGAGGTCAGGCACCGCTCCGCCCAGGTGCCGGACCACCATTCGCGGTCCTGCTCGGTGGCGAAACACCAGGTCGACGCCGACGTCGTCACATCCCGGAAACCTGCGGTTCGCGACCATGCCAGCAGTCTGCTGCCCGCGTCGGGTTCCCCGCCGTTGGCCCGGGCCGTGGCCATGTAGACCTCTCGCCACGAATCCATGCCGGCGGGCTGGGGAAACCACGCAGCCGCCGAGTACACGGCGTCGCGCGCAGCGACGATCCCCCCGGGGCGGACCACTCGACGCATCTCGGCGAGCGCCGCCACGGGGTCGTCTAGGTGCTGGAGCAGCTGGTGGGCGTGGATGACGTCAAAGGTGTTGTCATCGAAGGGCAGCGCGAACACGTCGCCTGCCATCAACTCCACCCGGTCTCGAAGGCCCCGTTCTGCCAGGAGGGCCCGGGCGACATCGAGCACGGCGGGCGAGGCGTCGAGCCCCACGACCCTTCCGGGCGCGACGAGCTCAGCCAGGTCGGCGGTGACGGAGGCGGGTCCGCAGCCGACGTCGAGCAGGTTCATGCCCTGCCGCAGGTGGGGGAGCAGGTATCCCGCCGAGTCCTGGGCGGTGCGACGGGAGTGGCTGGCCAGGACCGCCGCACCGTGGCCGTGGGTGTATCGATGAGTGGTCCCTGGGGTTTGCTCGGAAGCCATGGACCAATAGTGGACCGGCGGGATTTCGCGCCGCAGTCATGTCCGGGATGTGAAAAGAGAGGCAACAGCGTGTCAGGGCTTGAACGACGCCTCGACGCATGCCTCGTCGTCTCCATCGTCGCGGTGGGCATCATGTCGTTCACCGGGGTGGTCGTGGAGACCGCGATGAACGTCGCCTTCCCGGCGCTCATGGGCGAGTTCGGGGTGAACACCGCGACCGTGCAGTGGGTCACGACCGGGTATCTGCTGGTGCTCTCCGCGATCATGCCGATCTCCTCGTTCCTGAACCGCAGGTTCCGCGCCCGGACGCTCTTCGTCACGGCCATGCTCACCTTCCTGGCCGGGACGATTATGAGTGCGGCCGCCCCGCACTTCGTGCTCCTGATCGGCGGACGCATCCTGCAGGGCATCGGGACGGGTATTGCGCTGCCGCTGATGTTCAACATCGTGCTGCAACAGGTTCCCCACGAACGGATGGGAACCATGATGGGTCTCGCCACGCTCATCACCGCCATCGCCCCGGCCGTGGGGCCCTCACTCGGTGGTTTCCTCATCGGCGCGCTCGGGTGGCGTTCGATCTTCCTGGTGCTCGTTCCCTTCCTGGCCATCGCCCTGGTGCTCGGGGCCCTGACGATCCGCCAGGCCCAGGAGACCAGGCGGGTCTCCTTCGCCCCCGTCCAGTTCCTGCTCATGGCGGCCGGGTTCGTCGCCCTCGTCTTCGCCACCAACGCGGCCTCCACCAGCGCATGGACCAGCCCGGAGGTGCTCGGGCTGTTCGTCCTCTCCCTGGTGCTCATGGCCGGTTTTGTCCTGCTCTCCTGGCGCTCCACCGATCCCCTGCTGCGGATGCGGATCTTCACCGACCGCACCTATGCGTTGAGCATCGTCTACGTGGTGCTCATTCAGGCCATCGTGCTGGCGCTGGGATACCTGATCCTGTACTTTGCCCAGGTCGGCAAGTCGATGGACTCCTTCGCCGCGGGCTGTCTACTGCTGCCCGGGTGCATCATCGGCGCGCTCCTCACCCCGTTCGGCGGCGGGATCCTGGACCGCTTCGGTCCCATGCGGCCCATCCTCACCGGCTCCGCCATCGGGGTGGTGCCCTTCGTGCTCTTCGCCGTCCTCGGTGTTCACGGCTCAGGTGTTCGGCTGGCGTTGATCTACGCGCTCTTCCCAATCTGCCAGGGGTTGTCCGTCTCGAACTCCATGACCAACAGCCTGCGTTCCCTTCCCGACGACCTCCAGGCCGACAGCAACGCCGCGTTCAACACCATCCAGCAGCTCGGCGGGGCCATCAGAACCGCGGTGGTGACCGCCATCGTCAACGCGGCCGAGGCGGCCGACCCGGTGGCGGGAACGGCCACGGGCACCCAGCTCTCGTTCCACGTCCTGACGGGGCAGGGGCGATTCGTCGCTGGGAAGGCGATGGGCGGTGGCATGCTGGAAACGCCCGCAGGGTTTCCGTGCCGAGCCGTCGTCGAGCGCGAGGAGGCTGTCATGACCGGTGAGACCGTGATCGCGGTGCCCGACCCCGACGTCAGGGTGGAGCTGCCGGGAGGTTTCGTGGTGGACACGGACCGCGGTCGGCTCGATCTGGAACGCGTACACCGCTGGTTGTCGACGGATGCGTACTGGGCGCTGGGACGGTCCCGCGATTTCGTGGAGCGGGCCGCGGCGGCGTCGGTGAACTTCGGCGTGTACGGGCCAGACGGCGCGCAGGTTGGGTACGCGCGGGTGGTAACCGATGGTGTTGCCTTCGGGTGGCTCTGCGACGTCTACGTCGCGCGCGAGGTGCGTGGGCGTGGGCTCGGGGTCGCACTGTCCCGGACCGTAGTGGAAACGTTCCGGCGACTCCGGCTAAAGCGGCTCATGCTCATTACCCCCGATGCACACGATCTCTACGCCGAGGTGGGGTTCGTGTCTTTCCCGGACCCGGAGAAGCTGATGGTGCTGGGGCCCGCTGATCGCTGAAGGACGGTCGAGCTGAAGAGTCGGGGATCAACCCCCGATCCGGTTGACGGTCCCGTCGTTGCTGACCGTGGTGCGCATTGCTGAAAAATTGCCCCGAAGAAATCATTGATAATTGAATCAGTGATCTGAGGCGGCGGGGGAGGTTGTTGCTGAAGAAGTTTGGTAACCGCAGTGATTGTTAGTTTGTTTACAATTTGACGGATGCCTCCCCCGCCACGACAAGAGTAATGCATGAGCTGGCGAATTGCCAAAGTTTATCGAAAGTTAGTTATCTCACGGGTGGGAATGTTCGCATTGGTATATTCGCCGAGGTTGGGATTCGAATAACCCGGTGATCCGGGATCTCGGTGATGCTGGATTGCGTGTGCGGGTGGGAACGGATTGTGGGATCAGACGTGGGCGTGATCCGATCATTCATCGGATGTCTGATGTCCTTGATCGTGGAGATGTTTCGGTATGGCTCAAGGCGTCAGATCCAGCGTGGCCGTTTCGATCACCTGTGGCTCCGGTTGACGTCACCTGCGGCAAGCCAACGTCGTTCGATGACCTCGTGGTGGCGTTTCGTCGTCACAAGGGGATTTTTCGCGCTAAACGTAAGTAGTTAGATAACGAAAGTTAGGGAGGATGAGTCGTGTTCTGTCATCCGATTGGCCGGCGTTTTGCAAAATCTGGTGGCATTCGGTGAGTATGGAGTGCGGAAACCCCCGGTTTCAGGGGCTCGGGGGGCATCGGCGAGGGGAAAGTGGTCGTTATCCTGCGCTTTTGCTTTTTGGGGGGATGCGCTAGCGTCATAGCTGAATTTCGAAGGAATAACTGGGCGAGGGAGGGTGTGGATGTCACTGGGTGAGATCAGCGAATGGACTTTGCGGGCCAAATGCCGTGACATGGAGGACGTTTTGTTCCCCGAATCCAAGGATCAGCGGCGGGTCCGAAATATCTGTATGAGCTGTCCAGTGCGCATGGAGTGTCTCGCCGAGGCGCTTGACAATCGCGTCCAATGGGGAGTCTGGGGCGGCATGACCGAACGTGAACGCCGCCGTCTGCTTCGCTCCCGGCCCGACATCACGTCCTGGCGAGAAGTGCTGTCCACCTACGGTCGTCTCGACGAGGCCAGCTGACGGCTGTCCGCGTTTCTTGTGAAGCCAGTTGAGTCGGCCTGCGAGCGTCGGCGCGCGGGCAGCGGCGAAACATCGTGAGCGTGCTCGGGGAGTCGTGGTCGTTCTGGCCCGGGTGGAGTATTTGGTGGCAGGCTTGGGGTATGACCAAATGGGAGTACCTGACCGCACCTATCCTTAGCCATGTGTCGCAGCAGATCCTGAACAATTTCGGGTCCGACGGCTGGGAACTCGTCACCGTCGCACCCGGCCCGACCCCCGAAACGATGGTCGGATATTTCAAGAGGCCGCTGGAGGAAGGGCGATGAGCACTCCTACCCAGCGACTCACCGAACTCGGACTGGCCCTGCCGCCCGTCGCCAAGCCCCTCGCCGCCTACACCCCTGCCCTCACGGTGGGCACTCAGGTGTGGGTCTCCGGGCAGCTGCCCCTGCGCGACGGGAAACTCATCGCCACGGGCCGCCTCGGTGACGCCGTCGACCTGGCCGAAGGCGCAGAGGCCGCGAAGGTCGCGGCCCTCAATGCTCTGGCAGCCATTGCCGACCAGGCCGGGGGCCTCGACAACGTGGCCCGCATCCTCAAGGCCGTGGTGTTCGTCGCCTCCACCACCGACTTCACCGCCCAGCCGCAGGTCGCCAATGGTGCCTCCGAACTGCTCGGTGAGGTCTTCGGCACCCCACACGTGCGCAGTGCCGTCGGGGTGGCGGTCCTGCCCATCGACGCCCCCGTCGAAGTGGAGCTGGTGGCCGAACTCACCGCCAGGTGACGGCGGCCCTGATCGGGTCCAGGCTCGCAGCTGCCTACCCTGACGCTCGCTGCGACCTGGACCACCGTTCACCCTTCGAGCTGCTTGTCGCCGTCGTCCTGTCCGCCCAGACCACCGACGCCCGCGTCAACCAGGTCACCCCAGAGCTCTTTGCCCGCTATCCCGATGCGGAGCACCTCGCGGAGGCGGAACAGGACGACGTCGCGGACATCATCAGCAGCCTCGGGCTGTACCGCTCCAAGGCGAGATCGCTGACCGGACTGGCCCGCGCGCTCGTTGCCGACCACGACGGCCTGGTGCCAGACAGCCTTGACGAGCTGGTGAAATTGCCCGGAGTGGGGCGCAAGACCGCCAATGTCGTGCTCGGGGACGCTTTCGGTATCCCCGGGATCACCCCCGACACCCACGTCATCCGCGTTTCGAACCGGTTTGGCTGGGTGCACTCCGTCAAACCCGATGACGTGGAGCGCGCAGTCGGGGCGCTGTTCCCGCCCGGCGAGTGGGTGATGCTCTGTCACCGCATTATCTGGCACGGTCGTCGCTGCTGTCGCGCTCGCACACCCGCCTGCACCGCCTGCCCCGTGGAGGATCTATGTCCCAGCTCTCAGGCCTGACGGCGGCGCTGCGCGACGGCGTGACCGGGCCGCTCGGTCAGTTCGGTCGTGCCCCCGGCGACGCGCGCCGGGCCGCCGTCCTGATCCTGCTCACCGATGAGCCCGACCCAGCCGTCCTGTTCACCGAACGCGCGGGGGGACTGCGCTCACACGCCGGACAGATCTCCTTTCCCGGAGGTGGCGCTGACATCGGCGAAACCCCCGTTGCTACGGCGCTGCGGGAGGCTCGTGAGGAGGTCGCTCTGGATGCCGGGCTCGTCACCATCCTCGGCCAGCTTCCGACGGCCTGGGTGCCGGTCAGCGGCTATGAGGTCACCCCCGTCATCGCGCAGTGGTCTGAGCTGCAGCCGCTGGCGCCCGTCGATCCCGGGGAAGTCGCGAACGTGCTTCAGTTGCGGATATCGCAACTCAGTGACCCTGCGAACCGCGTCACGGCCACCGTTCCCGGCGGTTATCGCGGTCCCGGATTCCAGCTCGGGGAGCTGTTCATCTGGGGTATGACCGCCCACCTCCTCGACGTTATCCTGCGGATCGCGGGCTGGGAGCGGTCGTGGGACCAGGGTCGGGAGGTACCGGTGCCGGGTCGTTTCCTGAGGGACTGACCCACTGCATCACCGTTGCTTCGCTGGTCTTGACCCTGTTTCGCTGGGCTTGTTCACGTTTGCCTGCGCTGTGAGGCCAGCAAAC
>ERZ772799.487-NODE-487-length-15033-cov-4.822072_pt1 | contig 15033 bp, 12 predicted proteins | sample MGYA00511345_ERZ772799 | MGnify/ENA primary metagenome ERZ772799 (study PRJEB29015, sample SAMEA2738037) | human oral metagenome | biome: human oral; feature: human-associated habitat; material: saliva | place: China | collected 2238 ... | reverse complement strand
CCTGGTGCTCACCGCGTGCTTCGTGCTCGCCTGGGTCTTCGCGCCGAGGCACGGGGTCCTCGCGCGGAGCCTGCGCGAGAGGCGGGGGTGAGCCTGGCGGGGTCTTCTATCCGATCCTCTTCCGCTTCTGATCGTGCCGATTGTCCGCGATTGTTTCACGTGAAACATTGACACTGAGGCCCCAGCCCACGATGGTGGGCTGGGGCCTCAGTGCTTTAGTGGCCTTGTTTTTCTTCTGCGGTGTCGGTGTTGTTGACGATGAGTTGGCCGAGCGGGAACGGTCCAGTCGTTTCAGTGGTGGTCACCAGGCCGTTGATGGTCTGGGTGTCACCCGTGAAGGGGTTGGTGGCCGTGCCCGCCCAGGTCGTGGTCAGGGTGATGGTGCGCGTGGCGGAGGGGTAAGGCCCGTCCAGGAAAGACTTCCATCCGTTGGGGGCTTTGTAGTAGTGGCGGATCAGGGCTGGGTCCGTGTTAGGGTCCATCCCCTCCTGCCAGGGCATCCCCGCCGTGGTCGTCGTTAGGTCTGGGGTTCCGTCTCCCCAGCTCCATGTGTAGGACGTAGCCGTGAATGTCACGGTGACCTCGCGGCCGAACATCGTGACTACATGGGTTTGTGTGGGGCGTGTGGCTGCAACGAGCGTGGGAATGTACTTGTTCGTGTACGAAACCCCTTCGGGCCGCTTGTAGAGCCCGGCACCGTCGGCGTGGATGACGGCAGTGGCTAGGTAGAGGAGGTCTCGTGTTGAGGGCACGCGGCCTGGGTCTTGATTGGAGCCTCCCTCAGGGTCTGACGGGAGTGGGCAGTTGTCGACGGTGTCATCGTGGGAGACCGTGGGACTGTTGGGAGCCCTATTGACGTACACCTTCATACATCGTGCCGCGTCTTCGTATGTCTGCGCGGCAGGGCTTGTGTCGGAAGAGTTCGTAAGTCCAGGGATATCATCAGCTGGTTTATGGTTTCCGAATGGGGGGCCAGGATCAGGTTCGTTGTCACCGAGTAGCCCCTGAATTACTGCATTTTCGCCTTCGGTGTAATTGTTTAGTTGCACGTCAGGTTCGCCAAACGCCCATCCTGCACTGGGAATGAAAGTAAGACAAAGACATACGGCTAGAGTATAGATGGCCCTAGACGTATAAGGTTTATTCTTTCTCATCACCGGCAAATCTTCCCTGCGTTTCAACCCACTGTTCGTCGCGCCATGTCATGATCAGGGTCAACGTGGATTTATACCTCGAGGTGGCGGTGTGCACTTTCGTCTTGGTGCAGTACGTTCCGTCGTATGAATCGACACGATATTTCACAACGATAGAACCTTCGGGAATATCTTTGCCGTTTGCTTCAATCGGCTCAACGCGAAGGATATGTGTGATGTTCGATTCCATTCCGTATGTCCATCCACTGCCATATCGTTCGTTAATGTCTCGGACAATAGCCGATGCAAACTGTGATGATGGGGAGGACATATCCGTGAATGGTTGAGTGTCTCCGGTGTTCCACGCGTAAACAAGCAGCGCGAGGTAGTGTTCGGCCGCGGCTTCGGCGCCTCGTTCGGTGTTTTCCTTGGCTTCTTCGGGTAGTTTGGGTTTGGTGTATGTGTCTGCTGCGAACTCGGCGGGGCGAACGAGGACTCCGTCGGGGCCGATTGCCTAGCCGCCCGACATGGCAGGCTCGCTCGACGCCGACGGCATGGGCGCGGATTGCACGGTGGGTCTTGCCGCGGTGCTGGGGCGATCGTTCCACGAGCTGATGCTCGCAGCCAGCGTGTAGGCACCAACAGCTGCGACAGCGACCAGTACGGTGAGCCCGATACCCATTGTCCACGGGCGTAGTGCTGCTCTCCTGGCTGCTAGGGAGCGCTTTTTGCAACGCGCTGGTGGGGTGAGGAAGTCTTGCTCTTCTTCCTCGGTGTCGGGTCGCTCGGATAGGGGTGGGACCTTCATGGTGTGTGTGCCTCCACGGTGAGGTGTCCTCCAACGCACCCCCACACCGTTGGGGGCGCATCCGTTCTCATCAGGGTACGCGCAGAACCGACACGAAATACTAAGAATGCTGAGCAACCATCACGCAAATCCTCCCACCCGAACTCCCAGAACCGCACGAATGTGCAGACCTGAGCCCCGGCCTCGTCGTGAGCTGTGGGAGTGCGAGCTCTCCCGTGACGGAGAGATAGGCTTGATTCCCAAACGGACTACATTGTACGTTTAGTCAACCGTTCAGCCCGCCGCTCCGTTGGAGTGAACGGGCTGGATTTCTATCTGGAAGGTCAGATGATATGAAAGCCATCGATGAGTTGATCGACGCTGCGCAGACCTTCTACGACGATGCGCGCGCGAATGAGAATGGGCGCTCCCGCTCGTGGGAGCATTGCTATCGCGTCTTTCGAGATGCGCGGACCGACCCGTCCCCGGACTACGACTACTTGAGCCTGCACCTCGCTTTCTACCTGGCGAGCTGGGGAATGTACAGGGGCTCGTGCTTCATCTTTCAAAAGGACTACAAGGTGCACACGCCCATCGTCGAGAAGGTCCTCAAGCCCGAGTACGACTGCCTGTTTGGGGTCGCGTGTGCGGATTTGCGAAATAGTGACGTTTGGGCGCAGATCAAGAAGCTGTCCGACGACATCGCCAACCATTTCGATCCGATCCGCGACCAGGTTGCAGGACGTGAGGTCGAGAGCCCGGTGTCGCCGGTTCTCATCACGAAGATCCTCATGGGAACGCTCGGCTGCGTGCCCGCGTACGACAGGTTCTTTCAGGATGGTGTTGCGAAATACAAAGTGACGACGCAGACATTCAGCCCGAACTCCGTCCTCAGGCTCGCGGACTTCTACGAGGCCCACGACGACCGCCTCGAGGAAGCGCGGCGCGGAATGCAGTGTGATGGCCTGATTTATCCCCAGATGAAGCTGCTCGATATGGGGTTTTGGCAGATCGGGTTCGAGAAAGATGCTGGGAGCGCAAGATAGCCCTCTAGAGGTCAGTGTCAGAGTACGTCGATACCCGAGGTATAGGGGCTCTTCGCATTGAGGGTGTGGGTGCTGTGGGCGGGGTTGGGCGTGTCGTGGCCGGGTAGGGGTCGAGGTCTTTCGATGATGGGGGTTCCGACACCGTCCATCTGAAAGACCTCGACATGTCCAATACTGTCTTTGATCGCCCTGATCTGAGCGCTTTCACGCGTCTGGACGGCCTGGGGTTGGAGGTGACGGGTCAGCGCATTGAGATCGTCGCGATGGATGGATTCACCGGCTTTACGAGCGCCGCTGCCGAAGAACTCCCCGGCGCGAGGGTGGTCATGGATCCCTTCCACGTCGTGCACCTGGCCGGGGATGCTCTCGATGAGTGTCGCAGGCGCACCGAGCAAGAACTTTACCATCGGCGCGGGCGTGCCACGGTTTCCCTGTACAAGGCCCGCCGTATGCTCCACACCCGCTCATGCCTACTCACGCTGCGTCAGCAACACCGCATACTCGACCTGTTCGCCAGCGATTGCCACGTCGCACTCGAGGTCACCTGGAGCGTCTACCAGAACATCATCGACGCCTACTGTGCGCCCGACACGATTGCGGGCAAGGCCCTGATGCAAGCCGAAATAGCCTGTCTCAGCGATGCGGGCATCCCTAGCTCCCTCACGGAGATCGTCACACTGGGCAGGACACTCAAACGCCGAGCCGAGCACTCCTCGAAACAGGAGGATTCAGACCCCAACTACACCCCCAATTATGAAGAGCCCCAAAAGATGAGTCAGTCATGGGAATTGCCTCCTGTGTTCACGCTCATTCGGGCTGTAGACTTGGGGTATGTCAACGACCATCGACGTCTATCCGACAACGAGCTTCATGCCGCTCGTGGAGCAGACGCGCGCCCGCACACAGGAGCTTTTCCAGCAGCTCCTTGACAGGCACGGAGTCGGCTCTCGGATCGAAGTCAAGGCGTTCTACCCCTCTGCGGGGGGCTCGCAGCTCCGCTTCGTTGACGAGAGTTTGGCCTGGGAACCTGGTATGGAACTTGGCTTTGGCTACTGGATTAACGGCGAGTGGGACTCCACCTCTTGGCCTGGTTGTTTCGCTGTCGAGGATGATGATCGGATCACTGAAGAAGATCTCGTTTATCCGTTCAACTCAAAACCAGAACATCTTGGACTGTGGAGCATTGTTGAGGAGTTTGAGGATCTACTGCCACCCGAGCAGCTAACAAAGGTACTTCGTCAAGATCATTACTGGTATGAATACCGAAACATGGCCGGCCCTGCTGTTGCGTCGACAGGGTACGGGCTGGTTGCAGCAGCTCTTGCTGAAGCAACCAACGGAGTCATCGCCTCATTCGACAGCGCATTCGACATTGAACACAATGGCGAATCTGCTCAAAAATTCCTCACGTGGTGGGGCGAGAAGCAAATGACTTTCTACGGAACTGAATCATTTAAGAGAAGCCGCGTAGCGTTTAGATCCCGGCTGGGATGATGTCGTCGATGAACCAGATGTGTGCGGGCACGGCTTGATAGGGGACCACACGGTGTTCCACGTGGTTGCCAGTTATCGGGCCAATCCTGCAATGATGGCTGCCTCGAAGCGCAACTGTCGGACCGCCAGCGGATCGCCCGCACACCCAAACGCGCCCGGGGTGCGCACACCTTCCCGCTATGCTCCAGGAACGTCACCGTCTGGCAGGTGCGTTCGCAGCATATCCAGCGCCGTATTGTGCGCCGGATCCTTGCCGGGACCCCGGCTCAAGGGCGCGTCAAAGACCTCTGCCAGTAGCGTGCCATGCCCTTGTGTGATCACCCCGCACGAAGGGCACCCCACCACCTGGCGGCAAGACTTGATCTACAAGACCACGCTGCATTCGCGCTGAGTGATAGCGATCGGGTGGAAGCCCTTCACGTCGACGAGCAGATCACACCGCTTGAAGCGGGCAAGCTAAAGGGAACAGCAACAGGTAGGTGAGGCATTGTAGAGGTCCTTGACGATAGGGAGTAGAAGACCGTTCATCATCAAGGACCTTGACCTCTACCCGCAACCCCCGACCAACACCCGGTCACCCACACTCAACTCAGAAGAGCCCTATAACTGCTGGCCAGAGCGCAGTTCTTCGAATTTTAGGCATGAAAAAAGCCCCTATCGGGGCCAAACCCTGACTTGGGAAGTTTTCGAGTTTTAACAGGCGCGAGATTTGCTTCCTAAAGGTTCTAATCCGTGCGCCTCAAGTATGCCGTTGGCTTCGTATATGGAGATGCTGGGAAAACGTTCGAGCATAAGCAAATAGACGCTGTCCGGTCGTATGTCCCTGTTCAGGTGTATTTGCGCCTTTTCCATGAGCTTGATGGTGGCGTAAGCGTTGAGGCCAAGACCGATGGCAAGTGCCATGAGGGTTTCTCGCTTCATCGTGGGCACGGTGTCATTCTGGATCCTGTTGAAGAGCGCATCGTGCAGGTCGGTGCGTTCCGTGAAGGTGCGTGGGTAACGGACCTCTCGGTACTTGAGCAGGTTGGCGATGGTTTGGCACAAGGATGAGTGGGGATCACCAACGATGTCGTCGAGCCTTGCGGTATCCTCCAGGATAGAGTTCGTCGTCCCGGCGGCGGAGGCGAACACCTTCTGGTCGTCGTGGCCGTCGGGCGTGGCTTGATGAGCTGGGTCGATGTAGATGATGCGCTTGTCGACGCCTTGGCGGTGTTCGAGGTGGAACAGCGAGTCGAGGTCTTTATCGAGGCCGACGTAGTCCTTGGTGACGACGGATTGAATGCGCAGGAAGGCTTTCGCCGGGCTCTTCTTCGCAGCGGGTTTGAGCCGGTAGGTGCCGTGGGCGTCGATGCGCACGTACCTTGTGCTGTTCTTGACGAAGTAGCCTTCGATGAAGATGTAGTCGCCAGCTTGTACCCATCTACGCAAACGGGGGTGCCCGCTGAGAAGGACAGCAGCATCTTGGTAGCCGAGCGCTGTGAAGTCTTCCTTGCCTTCATCCATGAAGCTGTAGACCCGCTCGTAGTCGGCGAGTTTGGCGATCCGGGATTTCAGTCCGACTTCAAGGAGTCGATACTTCACAGCCGAGCGGGAAACCTCGAAGATGGCGGCCAGCTGATCGAGTAAGGTGCTGCAGCTCAGATTGGGTGAGGAGTCCAGGATGTCGTTGGCCGCACTGGTGAACGTGGGCCTTGGCATCAGCACCCGCGGAGCGAGCCGGTGGGCTTGCCATTCGAGCCACTGAAGTTCGGTTTCCTTGCGCCTTGATTTCACCGAAGGCGTGAAGAACGTGGTGGAAACCCGCGACTTCATTGGCGCCAGGCTTCCACCTGTGGCAGCTAGGCGCGCATGGTGGATTTGAAAGAAGGTGCGGTCTTTTTCCCAGTGGAGGATTTCGTGCATGAGTGCGTTTCGTCGCGCACCCTCGCCCATCGACCACTCAGAGGTGGGGTCAACTAGGATCGTCCCGGCTGGATAGAAGCGTGGCGTGCATTCACCGGTGGCTGGATCGTAAATGCTCACCTCGCCATCGACGAGAACACAGCAGGCAAATACATCCGAGCTGGCGGACAGCTGCGCCTCTTTGATTTGCAGGCCGCTTTCTTTCGCGAGCTCCTCGACGGGGATGGCCATCGGCGTTTCGAGCGCTTTTGGGTAGTGCTTGGTCAGGTACTTTTCGGCGTAGTCGTCTAGCCGGTTTTCCCCCAGAATGAGGGCACCGGTTTTCTTGTTGATGTCGTACACATCAGCGTGGCTACGCATCGCGGGTGGCAACCGGTACGTCTCCTTCGCTGATGTGGTCGAGCGGCATCTCCTTCAGCGCCTTGTCGGCCTCCCGCCACGTCGGGCAGTACTCTTCCATCAACTCGTGGAACCGGTGGGTGTGGTTCGCTTCAACCAGGTGAACGAGTTCGTGGGTAATAACGTAATCGAGGCACTCCGGTGGCTTCTTGACCAGTTGCAGGTTCAACCAGATGCGCCGCTCGGGAATATTGCACGTGCCCCAACGGGTCTTCATGTTCTTGATTCGAAACTCTTCAGCTTCAACGCCAGTTACTTGTTCGCATCGCCTTGTAGCGGACTTGAGAACTCTGCGCAGCTCAGCCCGGTACCACTCCGTCATCACGCGTTCGCGCTGTTCGAGCGTGTAGCTGGCAGGCACAGTCATCACCAGTTTGCTGGCCTTTTTCACCACCGAGGCACGAGTGCCGTCGTAGACCACTTGCAGCCGATACGGTTTGCCCCACAGGTAGTGAGCCTCGCCTGAGACGTAGGTTCGCTCCGTTTGCCGGGGTTGTGAACGCATCCGTTCCTGTCGCAGGTAGATGTCCGGGAGCTTCGAGAGGAGAAAGTCGGATAGTTCCGCAGTCGTAACGTAAGAAGGTGCGCTGACGGTTACCTGCCCGTCGGGTGGCAGGATACGTAGGTACACATTCTTCAAGTTCTGTTTGCGAAGAACCGTCACGGGGACATTCCCGACTTGAAGCTCCTCTTTAGTCATCGAAGTAGTCTTCCTGCCTGGTTGCCAACTCGTAGATTTCCTCCACAAGCTGGTCAATTCTTGGCTCCGACAACTCGTAGTCCTCTAGGGTCTGGGCGATCGCGTTCTTAATGCGTTGCTGCTTCGCGCGGTTCGCTAACCATCCCACCTCTACTGAGTCCACGATTGCAAGGTGTACTTGTAATGCCACGTCTTCAATGTCGAGACCTTCGAAGTCCCTCTGCTCCTGCGCAAAGTCGTACAGAGCCCGTTTGGCTTGCGAGTCGCGAATCTGATCTGGATATTTTTCGGTTTCCTCCGGGCTGTGGATACGTCGAGCCAACTCGGTTACCTGCCGCAAGTACTCGGCATACGACAACGCTCCCAGGCGACGCTCCCCGATGAGCCTCTTCAACAGCTCCGACATCTTGCCGTAGTACGACTGGTTCATCGGCATTTTGCGGACGATTTCGCTGATCAAGTTCGCGTTGATGATCTCGGCCTTGGCATTATCGTCACCAGTGACCCTGTCCAAGATCTGGTCGACCGGGGTGGTCGAAGCGTTATCCAGTAGCAACTCCACCAACGGCGTGTCATCAAGTTTAGAGATGACAGTGCTGTCTTGGGCGGTGACGTAGGTGTCCAGAATGAAGCGCATGTCTTCCTGGTAGCTGCGCAGATCGATCCAGTCTCGCGCGGCCAGCATAACCGCGTCCTTCAACTGGTTGTAGTTGTGCACATCTGTGCGGATCTTTGCCACGTCCGCATCGGTGTAGTTGAAGTCCGTGACCAGACGATCAGCACAGTTTGCGAACGAACGCGTCAACGCAGACACCAGCCCATAGAACGTGCTGCGTTTGCGCGAATCGGCGTCAGCCTCATCCTCGCCAGCAGGAGGTTCGCAGAAAAACCGGATATGAGCCGCATCGTCACGCGGCGCAGGAACCTCAGACAGCAACTGGCGCAGTGAGTCACGCGCGCCCTCCATCTTGGCCTTCGCTTCAAGAGCGCGCTGTTTGATGAGGCCCTCAACGTCTTCCTTGTCATACTCTGCAAAAGCCTCACTTGTGTAGTCAGCGAACGCGGACTGCACTGAGCGGAAGAGATCCTTGTAGTCGACGATGTAGCCGTAGTCCTTCGACGGGTCGTCGGGACGATTCACTCGACAAATCGCCTGGAATAAATCGTGGTCCCGCATCGACTTATCGATGTATAAGTAGGTGGCGCTCGGCGCATCGAAACCAGTGAGCAGCTTATCGACGACGATCAGCAGCTTCATTTTTGCTGGTTCGTCCTTGAACAAGCGCTTGGCCTCATCCTCAAAGTCCTTGACCGATTTGCCAGCCAACATGCGTTCGTATATGCGCTTCTTGTACTCGTCCTCGCTTTCCTGATCCGGGTCAGACGTGGAGGTGCGAACGGAGGCATCGGTCGGCTCATAGGAAGTCACAACCGCGCAGCGCATGAAGCCTGCCATCTGGAACAGCTCCCAGTACCTGCAAGCCTGGTAGATGCTGCCTGCAACCAGCATGGCAGTGCCGCGGTCGCGCTTTAGCCGCGGCTTGGTTTGCATGTCGAAGATGATGTCGTAGACGATCTTCTGCAAGCGTTCCTTCGATGAGTACAGCTTGTTCAATGTCGACCAGGATGCTTTCAGCTTGTCCTTCGCGGTCTGGGTCAACCCCGCGGTTTTCACCTCGAACCACTGGTCGATCTTTGCTTCGCTGGACAGATCCTGATCGATGTCACGCGCTTCGTAGCGCAGGTCAAGCACCACACCGTCAGCCACGCCTTCGTTGAACTTGTAGGTGTGGATGTAGGGGCCGAAGACTTCCAGCGTGGTCTTCTTATCCTTCTTCAACAAGGGCGTGCCAGTGAATCCGATCAGGGTTGCTCCCGGCATGAGCTGGCGGACAGCTTCGTGGAGCTTGCCGGAGTTGGTGCGGTGCGCCTCGTCGATGAACGCAACGATGTGTCCCTTGGCCTCGTAGTCCGGAGGGAGGTTATCCAACAACTCCCTCCGGTAAGAGTCAATGTCAGAGTCCTTGCCAGCGTTGTGACCATACTTATGGATCAGAGAACACACCACGCGATCGTCTGACTTGTTGAGGATCGCCCGCAGGTCAGCGCCGCTTTTTGCCCGCCGGATCTTCTCATCGATGTCAATGAAGAGGTCACGGATCTGCTTGTCCAATTCGTCGCGGTCGGTGATGATGACCACGCGTGAATCGTCGACATGTTCGATAATCCATTTGGCCAGCCAAGCCATGATCAGCGATTTGCCCGAGCCTTGGGTGTTCCAGATGATGCCACCTTCACCACGCTCAATGAAAGGGCGGGCAGCCAAGTTTGCGAACAACTGATTAGGCCTAGGAACCTTCTTGACCCCAGCATCGAAGATCACGAAGTCGTGGATGATCTGCAGCAAGCGCCGTTTTTCGCACAGCGAGATCACTCCCTGCCGCAGCGGGTTCTTCGTCTGATCCCGCAAGTGTTGAACATCAACTGACACTGGGTCAGTAGCCTTCGGGTCTTCGTGCCACTGGAGGTAGAACTTCTCCGGCGTCTCGATGGTTCCGTAGAAGAGCCCCTGGGTTTCGTTGCCTGCGAACAGTAGCTGCTGGGTGGTGAAGAATCCAGAAATGTATTCACGCTTCTGGTTCGTGATCAGCTGGCGGATGCCCTGGGAGGCTTCGACACACGACTTCTTCAACTCGAACATGCCTACGGCAATCCCGTTGACGTACAAAACGATGTCTGGTCGTTTCGACTTCTTGCCGGTGGTGTAACGAACCGTGACCTCCTCGGCCACAGTGAACTCGTTCAGTTCAGGGTATTCCCAGTCGATGTAGTGGAGGCGCTTCTTTTCCTTCTGGCCGGGCTCGCTGTAGGTGATGCCGTAGCGCAGCAGCGAATAGACCTCCTTGTTCAACTCGTAGATCGAGGTAACACGGTCTTCGCTCAAGTCCCGCAGTTCCTTCGCGGCTTTCACCACCGCCTCCCGGGGGTAGCCCCTGCTATACAGGTAGGCGGTCAGGCGTTCCTCGTCGACAGGTTTATTGAACTGGTCGTGCAGATTCCCGATGTAGTCGTAGTCCAAGTCGTTGATCAAGCAGTCCTTGATCAAGCGCTTCTGGGTCTCGAACTCGCTACTCACAACGACACTCATGCTGCCTCTTTCCCCAAAGTTAGGCGCACCCGCCCAGTCAACAGGTCATCCATCGCACCAAGCTTCAACCGCTCCGCCTTCGCCCGCTCCTCGGCAAGCAGACGGATCTCATCATCCATGCCTGACAACACTTCAGCGATTGCTCGCTGTTCATCAACTTCTGGCACCTCAAAACTCTCGGTTTTCAGCAGACTCCAGTCCGCTCTTGGCATCTTTGTGCCCATTGTCTTGCCTGCCGCATCCAAAAAGCGTTGCGTGCGAACAAGGTGGAACAGGAATCTGGGATCTACGCCATCCTTTGCAGCCAACGCCCAAATCTCGCCACTCCTCAGCCCAGAACAGGTAGCTAGCCAGTACTTCTTTAAGTACGGTCGTAATCTGCCAAAGAGAACGTCGCCGGGGCGAAATATAAATGAGGCCGCAGTTCGCACACTGGTGTCTCCGACCACTTGTCCCTCGCAAGGCAAGAGATTCTCTAGCTCCACGTCCATGTCCATCGGGTCACCCGTGGATGATTCACGGCGGGAATGGGCTATCTCATCGAGTGACCTAACTGCCCAGGGCATGTTGTATCCATCCAGCCTGAGGTCACGTGACATTAAGCCTTCGAGCGCGCCGTCGCGGATCGCCTTCTTCTTCGTGATCAACTCATCCAAGTTCGCCAGATGCTCATCAAACCCCGACAGCACCTCAGCAATCGCCCGCTGCTCGGGAAGGTTCGGCAGCGGCATGGTAATTGCCCTTAAAGCTGACCCATTGAGCTTTGCCCTGGTACCCCCGACCAAGATTGCAGAATAGTCGATGACCTTAAATGCGTATGAAAGATATTTCGTATCGGATACGCCCGTAATCCCCCGGATGGCATGGGCATGATTGTTCACCCAAATCTTGCCGTTCACATAATGGACTGGATAGTCCGAGATGTTGTTCGCACCATCTTCAGCAATTAGCACATATTCGCCGCGATGAGTGTAACCATCAATAAAGCTTTGGACTCCATTCGCGCCGTAATAAGGAGTAGTTCCCGCCGGACGTTCGGATGCAGTTACCGGAACTCTTTGGGAGTCTTCGAGCGTAAAGTACGGATCCTTCACAATCCAGTCGCTTGGATAGGTCACCATGTGTAGCCCATCCTTTCCAGGCTGCTCATCACGCTGGCACGGGAGCGCTCAACAGCCTCCTCGATGGATGGGAGGGTGCGTTCGTAGCGTCGGGCGATGTCGGTGATGCGGGTGGCGTAGGCGTTGACTTGCTGATCGAAAAGACTCTCTATTTCGGATGCGAGATGGGCTAACCATTTGCGGTCGAACAGCAGGTGCTTGATCTCGTCTTCGGTGAGCTTGCCGTACTGGACGAGCACCTTCTGGTCGAGTTCTTTACGGGCTGCCTTGGCCTGCTTCTTCACCGCCTTGAGATGATCAAGCTTGTCCCGGTAGTCGGCCAGGGCTACATACTCATCACGGTAGGCCTCCGGCACGGGAGCCGTAGCTGCCAGTTGCCGGCGAGCAGCAGCCAGCTTCGTCTTGATCGGTTTTCCGGTCTTGCCGTAGAGATCGAGCGCGGCGATATCTGGGTGCTGTTTGAGTAGCCAGATAACGCGGATCATGTCCTTCTGTGTGAAGTTATCGATCAGCTCGTCCACGACGTCAAGCTGCGGCGACTGCTTCATGTCGTCGAGCGCTTTGAGCCTGGCGTTGAGTTCCTTCTCAAGGACCTTTCCGGTAGAGCTGAGGACTTCGGCGAACAGGTTGTCTTCTTCGTCCTGCTCCTCCAAGAGGGTCTCCAAGTCAGCTTCGATACTGAGCAGGGTATGGTCGAGCTCGGCGAGCTGGGCCTGTTCTTGCGGGAAGTACTCGGCTTCGATGATGGCAGTGGGGATCAAGATCCCCTCGAATCCTTTCACTTGGTCGGTGCTGACCATTTGCCCATCTTCGGTCTTTTTCTGTTTGTAGGTGTACTCCACTTCGCGGCCTGCTTCGAAACCGGACCCCTTGATGATGTACACGTCATCTTGGAGGCCTTCATTCCAGTAATTCATGAGAATGTCGAACGCATCGTATGGGTCAAGAACCTTTGCGTCGGCGTAGTGAGCTAGGAGCGCTTCACCAATTTCGCGGATCATCGATCGAGGATGAGTGTCGCCATCCACGCCGAGCAGAGCAGGATTAGCGCATTCATTAGCCCATGAGATTAGGAGATCGCGGACCTCGACGGTCTTTTGCGCCGTGAGTTTCTCATCTGCGGTGATCTGTGCCGCGAGTTCGTCCGGGGCATGCAGCAGCGCGAACCGACCTGAGTCTTGCTGGGCAAACAGGCGCTGTTTCAAGCTTGGAGCCACCTGCCATAGCGCAGCCAGTGAATCAAGATCCCCAGCCGGGATTCCGCCTTGAAGATGTGCGGCAATATTCTGTGGTAGTTCGGCACTGGGGCGCTGAATATAGCGAGGAACGTTGAGGTTTCCGTCATTGTCATCGAGGATCTCGTCGTAACCAACCATCCGGGAATAGCCGTCGATTTCGAGTCGTTGATTGAAGGTGAGGACGATGCGTTCAATATCCTGTTCACGCAGACGATTCTTGTTGCCGTCTTTCTTGAACCCCTGACTGGCATCGATCATGAAGATACCTTCGTGGCTGTCGCCGTTTTCCTTATCGATCATGATGATGCATGCTGGGATGCCTGTGCCGTAGAAGAGATTTGCTGGCAGGCTCACGATTCCAGTGATGTACTTACGAGCTAAGACTTGCTTACGGATTGTCTCTTCGGAATTGCCTCGGAACAAGATGCCGTGTGGCATGATGATTGAGCCCTTGCCGTCCTCGGTCAGGGATTTCAGCACATGCAAGAACCAGGCCCAGTCGCCATTCTTCTCCGGGGGAATCCCGTATCCATCGAACCGGCGATAGACATCATTAGCTGGGGAGATTCCGTCCGACCATGACTTATCGGAGAACGGCGGGTTCATCACAATGAAGTCAAATTTAGTTAGTTGGCCATAGTCGTCAGTGAACTGCGGCGATGACAGGGTTGAATGGGTCTTGATGACGCCAGTGCCTTTTTGGTGAAGCACCAGGTTCATCTTTGCCAAACCGGCTGTCTTATTGTCCTTTTCTTGGCCGTAAATCGATACGATCGAGTTGCCTTGGCGATTCACTGGTGCCTCGTCGGCAGCGCGGATCAAGAGGGAGCCACTGCCTGCCGCAGGATCATAGAGCGTCCACGAGCGTCCATGCTGGCGCGGCTGGATGTTTGAAATACCGAGCAGTCTGGCCATGGTTCGGCTCACCTCGGAGGGGGTGTAGAACTGGCCTTTGCTCTTGCCGGACTCTTGGGCGAACTTCATCATGAAGAACTCGTAAGCATCGCCGATGATGTCGTCGCCACTTGCGCGGTTGTTCTTGAAGTCAATTGCCGGATTCTCGAAGATCGCTATCAGGCCAGTGACCTTGTCTACCAGCTCCTTGCCGCGTCCTAATTCGTCTTCGTTGTTGAATGAGACATCCGGCAGTGATCCTTGAAGTTCGTTTTCCTCTAGGAACGCTGAGAGAATTTTGTCGACACGTTCGCCGATATCCTTCTTGCCCTTGGCTGCGATTAAGTCATCGAAAGATGCACCTTCTTTCACTGTGAAATCGGCGTACCGCTGACCTTTGTACCGATCCGAGACGTACTTAAAGAACAGTAGAGTGAGTACATAGTCCTTGTAGCGGGCTGGCTCCACACCGCCACGAAGCTTATCTGCAGCTTCCCAGAGTAAGGAATAAAGCTCTGTCTTTTTCACTGCCATCCAAAATCCCTCGTTGAAAATCCTCAGTAGTCGGTGATGTCGATTCCGGCGTTCATGAGTCGCTCATAGCGTTCAATCGACATCAATACAGCCAACGGTCTACCGTTCTTCAGCACAAAAGCCGCCTCGTCTTCCTCAAAGAGCTTCGTGATGATCTTGGACGACTGTCCGCGCAAAAAGTCCGACATGTTATAGAAGTCCATCGTCGTCTTCTCGGGCGCAGCATCCTTGTGCGACACCTCCCATGTGACTAGGCTCTAGCACCATTCGGAAGTGCTTTTCCCTCCCAGAAAGTAATTACTAAAGATTGTACCAGCCACTCCCGCTCCTAACCAGATACCCGCTATCGCAATCCCATCAGCAGACCCCCTCAGCCAGAAAAGCGCGCCTGGCGAGTGGCTGCAACGGCGACGAGCGCCAGATCGCATAGCCTCCCGCATGCCCGCGAACAGTCCTAGAAGCAGCGAAACCCCTGTTCAACAGGGGTTCAAGGGCTTAAGCAGCTGTTGTCATTTCGACGTCTTTGTTTCGATGATGGCCACGTCCGGATCACCCAGGCTCTGGCCGAACGCCGTGCGCATCGCGTCGTCCGCGCTGCGGATGATGAAGTCCACGACCTCGACGGGCGTGAAGACGA
>ERZ772799.484-NODE-484-length-15056-cov-3.631291_pt1 | contig 15056 bp, 22 predicted proteins | sample MGYA00511345_ERZ772799 | MGnify/ENA primary metagenome ERZ772799 (study PRJEB29015, sample SAMEA2738037) | human oral metagenome | biome: human oral; feature: human-associated habitat; material: saliva | place: China | collected 2238 ... | reverse complement strand
TGCTTTACCGCCGGCTGTGTATTAACTCAAAGTTCAAAAAACGAGGGGCTTGGAAGGCGGAGTCTTTCATTCTACTTTGACTTAGTACACGAAGGGTAAAGGATAGGAGCAACGAGGAGGAGAAATAGAGAAAGACAGAAAGGAAAGATACGAAGAGAGACAAAGGGAAGGCGAAGGGAGGGATCGCCGGCAGACACACCGGAAACCATTATTCTTGGCAATGTGTTATATTTTAGGGGTTGCTTTCGCAATGGAGGATTCGCCTAGTGGTCTATGGCGCACGCTTGGAAAGCGTGTTGGGTGCAAGCCCTCACGAGTTCGAATCTCGTATCCTCCGCCACAAGAATCACATCTTCCCGAGCCCCGGTGTCCACACCGGGGCTCGGTCTTTCCCGGAGAACCTCCCGCCCTACCCAGGTTCACCGGCCTTCCCGCGACCCACCGACCCATCCGACGCAAACACCAGCCTTGAGTTCGTCCGCTGACCTTCCTGCGTAAACACCAGCCTTACGGCCATCCGCCAGCGCTACAGCGCAAACGTCCGACCACAAGACAAGCGCTCGGCACTTAGACAGGCGCTCGGCGTCACCCGTGTCCCTTGGACCACCCCGGACGATCCGCGACTGCCAGAGCCGCAGGCACCATGGCCGCCACCACGTCATCCAGCCAGGCAGGCATCGGCCCAGTCCCCGCACCGAGGAAAGGACGCACCAGCCCGTAGGTAGTCTGCTGGACCGCGATCCGTACCAGTCCGAGGGGCTCCAGGGACCCAAAACGCCGCCGGGTCAACTCCCCCATCACCGCAAAGACCTCATCGTTGAGCCCCCGGACCGCCTCCCGCAAGTCGTCGGGACAGGCGGCGAGCTCACCATCTCCGGTCTCCAGGCGCGCCATCACGTCCTCGTGTCGGGAAAGCGTCAAGGCCCTGGCCTCACCGGGCTGCTCGCGGCAGTAACGGGGAATGGCAACGGCAGCCGCGGTGAGCGCCTCCCCGGGATCCCGGGACGACCCGGCGGCAGCCAGGAAGTCAACCTGGAATCGCCTGATGCTGCGCACCCACAACGCCAGCAACAACACCTCCCGGTTCGCGAACCGGTAGTAGAGCGACCCGACCCCACCCCCCACAGCAGCCGCAATATCAGCGGTGGTGGCCGCCTTCCCATCCCGCGCAACAACCACGAGAGCAGCATCCAGCAGCGCGTCTTCACTGAACTTCGGCGGCCTTCCCACGGCAGCAAGCGTACCCACCCCCTGCTAGTTTTTGAGCATGAAATCAAAAAAATTCCCTCTGGTGGGCTGGAGTCTCGTGCTCATCGGAATCATTCACAATCTCTTCGGCGTCATCGCCGGATGGCGGCTTCTGGTCGACGCGACGAACGCAGGCCTGATGGGGGTCTGGGACACCCCACCCTCCAGAGGCCTGATTTTCTGGTTCCTGGTGACGGGATTCGCGTTGATCGCCATCGGCCTGCTCGCCGCGCACCTGGAACGCTCGGGGGTGGCCATCCCCTGGTCCTTCATCGTTTTCTTCGGCCTGTTGACGCTGACCGGGGTGGTTCTCATGCCGGCCTCGGGCTTCTGGTTGCTGCTGTTCCCCGTCGCAGCATCGATCCTTCGCCGCACCCGCCACTACCCCCAAGAGAACACCCAGCCCTGACACAAAACCCCGACACCGTTCACTGACTAACGCATGCCATTGCCCACTCACCCCATTAGGATGTCGGCCAAGGAGGCGAGATGGCGACTGAGGAGAACCTGGCACAACAGCGACAACTCTACGGAGAACCGCTCGCCGACATCACGGGACGCGTTCGGAACAGCCTGAACCTGACGCAGGCAGGCCTGGCGCAGATCCTGGGCCTGTCCGCCCCCATGATGTCCCAGCTGCTGTCGGGCCAGCGCGCCAAGATCGGCAACCCGGCTGTTCTCGGGCGCCTGCAGGCCCTCGTGGAGCTGTCCCGGCAGGCCGCAACCCTGACGGCGACGCAACGCACGGAACGCCTCAAGGAGATCCAGGAAGCCACACCCACGATCTCCACATCCCTGAATCCTGCCGTCCGAGAGCTGCACAACGCGGCACCACCGGAGGAACTGCTGCGACTCGCAGAACTCACCACGTCCCCCGAGCTGACGCGCCTGCTGAGGATTGCGGCACGGCATGGGTGAAGTTTTCGGAGGACGATATGAGCTGATCGACCTGCTCGGCGAGGGCGGCATGGGCGCGGTGTGGCGCGCCCGCGACCTGAAGCTGAACCGGATCGTCGCCGCCAAGGTGCTACGCCAGTCGGACGCATCGGCTCTGCTGCGCTTCGTCCGGGAGCAGGGACTCCGGGTGAACCACCCCAACGTGATCGCCCCACTCGGGTGGATCGGCGAGGACAACCAGGTACTGTTCACCATGCGCATCGTCGCCGGAGGCTCACTGGCGACACTGATCGGCGACCACGGCGCCCTGCCTCCCCGCTTCGCCGCCGAGATCCTGCGACAGCTCCTGGCCGGCCTCCAAGCGGTTCACGCCGCCCACTTGGTGCACCGAGATGTCAAACCGGCGAACATCCTCCTCGATGCCACCGGATCAGATCGCCCCCACGCCTATCTCACCGACTTCGGGATCGCTGTCGATCTCACCGGGCCGCGCCTCACCGAGACCGGCCTGGTTCACGGCACTCCCGGCTACCTGGCCCCTGAGCTACAGAATTTCGGGGATGTGACCCCCGCGGTGGACATGTTTGCGGCCGGCATGGTGGGCGCCGCAATGCTCACGGGAGCTCGCCCTCGCGACCTCGGCATCGACTCCACCACCCCCACTCCCGAGGGAATACCCGAGAGCCTCTGGTCCCTGATCCGCGACCTCATCAACCCCGACGCCGAAGCACGTCCGTGCATGACAGAGGCCCTGCACCGCCTGGAGACCCCTGAACTGGCGTGGCAGGACGGCGCCGCCGAGTACGTCGAGGTGTTCCATCAACTCGAACCCCTGGACCCCACAAGCCCACACACCTCGTCACAGGGCTTCGAACATTCGGGAACGCTGCTGTCCCCATACGTCACCTCCTTCCCGACGCCTTCCTCCTCGCAATTTCCGCAGCGGACGCCCACCACCGACCGCATCCCGCGGCCGACCCCTCCGACCGGCCAGCTCCAGCAGGCGCACCCCGGATACGCCCAGTTCCGCAGCCCTCACACCTCCACGGCCCTACAGGCCCAGCCCTCCGTCACCCCTCTCCACACCCAATCACCACAATCACTGCCAATGCTTGCTCAGGCCGAAAGCCCCGCCCCGCGGCGAAAAGGCAGAGGAAAACGCCACACCTCCGACTGGGTGCTGTTCGCAGCCTCCGTGGTGGCCTTCATCGCTGGCGTCGTCTTGTTGGTGTTCTGGTACGTGATCTAGGACCGCGCCACCCGAGCGAGGACCGAGAACGGGCAGCGACCTCTCCCCCGGCGATCGGTCGGGACCGCCGCCACCCCGCATCACGGGTTCGGGTGGCTTCAGCCTCTCCGCCGCAACAGCACGGAGGCCACAGCTCCGCCACTGAGCACGACAATCGCACCGCCGCCCCCGAAGAACGCCAAGGACTTGACGTCGACCGATGCGGTGGCTTGATCCGACCAGGCCCATCCTGGGTCCCCCGCGACCCCATCGGCCTGCTCACGCCCCGGCTCCAGCTCCGGGGCATCAGCCGGGGTTCCCTCACCCCGTACCGCGGTGTCCGCGACCGTGTACCCATGCACCGTTTCGGACCCGAGCTGCTGAAGACTCGCTTCCAGCGAATCGGCGTCCTTCGCGTCGTAATAGCTGCCACCGCCCGCTTCAGCCATACAGGACAGTTGCTGACGCACCTTGTCGCCCACACCGAAACCGACGATGTCGATCTGAGGACTCACGCCGTCCGCAACGAGGTCCCGTACCTCCCCACAGGGATCCGGCGAACAGGTCTCCTCCCCGTCCGAAACGAGGATGATACGCCGCTTGCCACTGTCTCCCAGGTCCTTGGCACCTTCCTTCAGCGCATACACGATGGGCGTGCTGCTACCACGGGGATGAAACTGGTTAACCGCATTGGTCAGGACCGCTTTGTCCAGAGCCCCAACAGGATGGGCCAGCCGGGAATCTGCACAGGAACCCGATGTGCTATTCACGTCGACATCCGCCCCGTACACCCTGAGCCCGACCTCGACATCCGAGGACGCGGTGTCGAAAGCGTGAACGAGAGCATTCTTGGCGGCATCCATTTTGGTTTCACCAGACGGGTCCACGTCCTCCATCGACCCCGAGGAGTCCAGCATCAGCAACACCTTGGGCGCGACGTCATCCCCGCGCACAGCAGACATCAGGAAGCCACACACGGCAACCAGCAACAGGGCCCCGCAGGCCGCCGCCAGGCGGTGGTATCGGTTCATTGGCACACCTCCCATGTCTTTGCAACTGCGAACTTAAGCTTCGCTGCCGCAAATGTCAAGCCTCCGGGAGCGGCGCGTCAGCACCCGCAGGAGGTCACCGCCGGTCCACCATCCTCGACGAACCGCGAAGAACACCACAAACTCCACATAGATGAAAACGTGCACATCTCTTGTTCACCAGTCATCGACTTTTCAACGCCTCGGAACATTTTTCGGCACATCTCACACGGACCAACCAAGCCTCTTTCTCGCGAGAAGGACAGTGACTTTCGATGGCACCACTAAAGCGGAGCTTTAAACTTTTGACAACCATCCACTTCTATCGCCAAACTTCTAATATGACCGTACCGCTCAGGGCGCTGGACACCAGCACCAGACCGCAAAACCAAAGGAAGACCATGTCGAGGATTGAACAGATCCAGCAGCACCTACAAAGGCTCGTCGCTCTCACCCCTGACCTCGAGGGAGCACTTCTCGTCACCCTCGACGGCCTGCCCATCGCATCGGCCCTCGCAGGAGGCACGGACGAGGACCGCGTCGCCGCCATGGGCGCGGCCGCACTGGCCACCGGCACCCGCACCGTCAGCGAGCTGAAACGAGGAGAGCTGGAACAGGTTCTCGTAAAGGGCAGCGATGGCTACATCGTCCACATCGCGGCCGGCCCCGAGGCAGTCCTGATCGGTATCTCGAACGGCTACGCGAAACTCGGCATGATCCTCTTCGAAATGAAGGCGACTGCCAAGGACCTCGCTCGCGAACTCGCATGAAAACCCTGGGGGACATGACCTGTCCGGGACGGGCCATGCGCTGGACCTACTACGACGGCAGCAGTCGTCAGGTGGTGGTCACCGATGTGGAAACCCGCTTCCCGACGGGCGAATTGATCGTGTCGCAAACCGACCGGGACGGGGTGATCACGACGTGCAACGAAGCGTTCGTGATCATGTCGGGTTTCCCCAAGGAAGAACTCATCGGAGCACCCCACTCGATCCTGCGTCACCCAGACATGCCCAAAGCCGCGTACGCGGACCTGTGGTCCACCGTCCAGCAGGGAAAACGTTGGAGCGGATACGTGAAAAATCTCCGAGCCGACGGTGGCTACTACTGGGTTTATGCCACTGTGATTCCGAAGGTACGGGGCGGCGAGATCGTCGGCCACACCTCGGTGCGACGCGAACCATCACGGGACAAGGTGTCCGAAATGGAAAAGCTGTACGCAGAAATGGTGAAGGCAGAGGGTCGCTGAAATGACGTTGCAGTTCGCCATCAGTCCCGATGTGAACATTCAGAATGTCACGGACTGGTTCATTTTCAACACCAAGCTGCAGCGGATCACCGGAGAGGCCTTTCACCCGACCGCCTACACGGATTTCGCCGACCTCCACTCAGCCTTTGAAGAAAACAGGGCTGACCTCGTATATGCAAATGCAGCGGATACGGCATACCTGGTCCGGGAAAAAGGATACCTTCCCGTTGCCTGGGCCAGTGGGACGGCGAAGGAAGCCACGGTGGTGGTGTCGGCCGACAGCGAAATCCAGAAGGTCACGGATCTGACCTCCCCGCTGACCGCAGCGGCCACCGACGCCCCGGACGTCGAGAGGATCTGTCGCATTCTCCTGGAACCCGCAGACCTCGCATACCCGGATATCGAGGTCTCCCTCAGGCCGAATCCCGTGCTCGTCGCGAAAGCGGTCATGCAGGGGCAGGTGTCGGTCGGGTTCTTCCCGCAGAACGCCTACGACGAGCTGTCATCGATGGTCAAGATGCAGCTCCGGGAACTGATTCGCAGCCGAATCTACGTGGTGCGCAGCAGCCTTCTCGCCAGTCCCGGCATCGCGCATCTCGTGGAGCCGATCTGGAAGGGTCTGGAGCAGTTGAGCACCGATCCCGCCACCAAGGATCTGCTCACCGCGTTGGGTGCCCCGCAGGGCTGGGAGCGCCTGGAAAGGGAGGACACCGAATTCATGATTGACCTCATGGATGCGCTGGCCCAGGAAGGTTCCCCGAGCCGGTAGAAATAGGCAGGAACCGCACCGAAAATCCACGTGCTGCGCCTCGGGAATCCGAGGCGCAGCATCGTCGATACCGATATTGCAGCTCCGAGCACATCTCCCGGAGCTTTCCCGTGCTGCACAGCACTCACCCGCCTTGTCCTCCTTTTCAGGACCGCTTCAGGGTGACTATTGCGCCCCAGGTTTCCGACCGGGCGCAAACGAGGCGCGGCGACAATCGGAATGCCTCACACGTGTGTTCAACCTGCGAGAGCCGTTGCCCGCGCACTTTCACGTGGCAGGGTATGTGGTATCGCCGTCCCCATCGAAGCAATGAGGCCCAGGAGAAGACCATGTCTCAGCACTTCCACCGTCATCCGAACCTGTTTGTCGCCGCGGCGCTGACCGGAGGTTTACTGGTCGGCTGCAATCCGCCGCTCGCGCCGGTTCCACCTGTCACGACGCCCACGTCGATGCCGGCATCCGAGTCACCAAGTCCTAGCCCATCACCAACCTTGACTCCCAGCCCTGCCCGAAAGCCGATTCAGATTCCCGGCGCCCATCCAGGGGCCGGTGGGCCACGTCCCGACAATGCAACCCCAGCCACCGCCGTCCATCAGGATGTGGCGACGATCATCAACCCAGCGGAGAACATCGGCTGTGACTTCTCCGAGCAACACTCGTACGTTGGTTGCGGAATCGATAATTACGTCACAGACATGCCCTATGGTCGCGATCACGCAGGACCGAAGTGGTGGGTGGAGATGTCAACGAGCGATTCTCCCGGCCTGGAGGAACCCGCGATCACATCCAAGAACAAGACCCCCGCTTTCCAGAGACCAGAAACTCCCCCGCAAGTGGTGCCGTACGGCACCGTCGTCTACCACGGCGACTACACGTGCGCATCCGAACTGGCGGGCATGACCTGTTGGAACACGACCACCGGCCACGGCGCATTCATGAGCAGCATGAGCACAACGACGTTCTAGTGGCGTGGCGTTTAAATAGCTTTACGGTTTGGTGGGGCAATGGGGCATGGTGAACAAACCAGCCCCGGCCCTGCCGCTTCGTGACGGTGACCAAGCGATACTTGAGAAGGTGGTGCGTTCAAGCGCCACAACCGCAGGGGCAGCGCAGCGGGCGAGGATCGTGTTGCTGGCCTCCCAGGGAGTCGCGAATGCGTTGATCTCTGAGTTGGTGGGGGTGTCTCGACCGACGGTGAATCTGTGGCGGGGCCGCTACCTGGAACACGGTCTGGAGGGGCTGGTTGACATCCCACGTCCAGACTGATCGAAGGTGGTTGATGATGCAGCGATCATCACCGCAACGCCCAGGCCTTCCCCCTGAAGCGTCTGGGGGTGACTCACTGGTCGAGTCGGCTGCTGGCTCCCCGCCTGGGGGTGTACCAAGTCCACGGTCACCAAGGCCTGGAAGAAGTACAGGGGTCCGGCCATGGAAGGCCGACACGTTCACGTTCTCCACCGACCCGGAACTGGAGGCCAAGGTCACCGACATTGTAGGCCTGTATCTGAACCCGCCGGCTAACGCGATCGTGTTGTGCGTCGATGAGAAGTCCCAGATCCAGGCGTTGAACCGCACCCAGAAAGTGCTTGTGATGCAACCTGGCCACAACGAGCCAGGCAGCCACGACTACGTCCGCCATGGCACCACCACCTTGTTCGCCGCCCTGGAAATCGCCACCGGGAAGGTGACCGGGCTCTGCAAGGACCGGCACCGCCACCAAGAGTTCCACGGTTTCCTCACACATGTGGCCCGTGCCTACCCGGAAGCTGGAACTACACCTGGTGATGGACAACTACGCCGCGCACAAGCGAGTCGAGGTCCGCAACTGGCATACCAGCAAACCCACGCATCAAGGTCCACTTCACCCCGACGTCGGGGTCATGGTTGAACCTGGTCGAGGTCTGGTTCGGCATCATCGAACGCCAAGCCATCCGACGCGGTACCTTCGTCTCAGTCCGCGAGTTGATCAGCAAGATCCGCGAATTCATCAACAGCTGGAACAACCGGAAACACCCGTTCATCTGGACCAAAACCCCAGACGAAATCCTCGCCAAAATCAACCGCAAACGTAAACTCACCTCAACGCCACGCCACTAGGGCCTGACTCCAGTGGGAAAGAAATCGAGGGGCTCCTCTCCTGACCCGGCTTTGGACGAACGAGCCAGCCGGGTAGAAACACTTCTCAAGCAGATCCATGAATCAGTCAGCAGCGCTGACGGCCGCACTGGCACTGACTTCTTCTACGATCCGGCGACGGGGTTACCAGTTCGCTCATCGATCGAATAGCTAGGCTGGCTGGCATGACGCAGACCCACCCCAACCTCATCGCCACCGACGTGACAGTGCACCTTCCCGAGGATCCCGCTGCGGCGCTCACACAGCAGAAAGATCTCCTGGAGGTGACCGCCGACTATCCGTCATCGTCGCTGTGCTGGGCGCTGCTGGCTGAGGACGCCCTGGCCAAGAATGAGCTGGCGGACACCCTGGCCGCCTACGCCTACGCGCGGACCGGCTATCACCGCGGCCTCGACCTGCTGCGCCGCAATGGCTGGAAGGGGTCGGGGCAGGTACCGTGGGAGCACGAGCCCAACCGCGGTTTCCTGCGCAGCCTGTGGGCGCTGAGCGTCGCCGCGGGACGGATCGGTGAAACCGACGAGCAGGAGCGTTGCGCCCAGTTCCTCCGCGACTCCTCCGAGACCGCATACCAGCACCTCGCAGCCACCAGCTCCTGAACCGGTCGAGGAACTCACAATGCGCATTGCCCTGGCTCAGATCCGGTCCACCACCAGCCCGCGGGTCAACCTGGCGCTGGTCACTGACGCAGCCCGGCAGGCGGTCCAGGCCGGGGCGGATGCGGTGGTGTTCCCGGAGGCCACCATGTGCTCATTCCTGCGACCTCCCGCGCAGATCGCCGAGCCGTTCGACGGCCCGTGGGCCTCGGCTGTGCGGGAGCTGGCCCGCGAACTTGGGATCACCGTCGTCGCGGGAATGTTCACCACGGCTCCCGGTGGGCTGGTGCACAACACCCTGCTGGCGACGGGCGGAACCGAGGCCCGGTACGACAAGATCCACCTGTTCGACGCCCTCGGAAACCGGGAGTCCGAGCACGTGGCCCCCGGTCATCAGCTGGTCTCGGTGCCGCTGGCTGGCCAACAACTCGGGTTGGCGGTCTGCTACGACATCCGCTTCCCGCAGCAGTTCATCGACCTGGCGCTGGGCGGGGCGAGGGTGATGGTGGTGTGCGCGTCCTGGGCACCCGGCCCGGGCAAGCTCGCCCAGTGGCGCACCTTGGTGATTGCCCGGGCGATGGACTCGACGTCCTTCGTGATCGCAGTCGATCAGGCGGCGCCGGGTGACATCAATGCATCCGGCCCGCCGACGGGGGTGGGTCATTCGATGGTGGCCGGGCCGGCGGGAGAGGTACTCCTGGAGCTGGGGTCAGAGCCGGAGCTGTTCATCGTCGACCTGGACCTGCGTCAGGTCGACGCCACCCGCGAGGCCCTCCCCGTGCTCAGAGGACACAAGCAGGCATCCCAAAACCTACGGTCCGGTAGGTAGCAAAAAATGGTCGGCAGACCAGCCAAATATTGCCACCTACCGGACCGTAAGGTTTTGTCAGCTCTTCATATATCTGCTGGGTGAGTGGGGCAGCGTTGCGTGCCCGTCACAAGGACGCCTGTTAATACAATGACCACAAACGGTTACCGTCAGAATTACCGGGCAGCAACCCACCCAGGTGGAGGGCAAAGACAGTCCCGAGAGAGAACGCTTCGACGCGGATAACCGGCGTGAACAAGCCGAGCACAATGGCTAGAACACCGATCACGCCGGCCAGCAGTGGGCCACCAGCGATGACCCGCGGATCATCTCGTCCATCCGGCGGAACGGTGACGCCCATCGCCATTCCGGCACGGGTGCGCAAAATCACCGTCCCAGGACCATGAAAGAGCCAGTAGCTCGCGGCATGTCCGAACTCATGAACGCCACTGCTCACTCCCAACCCGAAGATCATCAGCAGCAACACCTGCAGCAGATCAGGGATTGCCAAACAGACTATTAGCCCAGTGAGCCACACGCCCTGCGCTCGCACCAGGATTCGGGCAAAATCGCCCGCATCCGCGCAACGCCAGCGTCGCCCCCGTCTCCCGATCGGAGGCTGGAAGGGCAATAAAAATGAGGGGTCGTCAGGTGGTTCTGAAGCGCTCACCGTCAGGTTCCATCCGCGTCATCCAACGTGAATTTGGGTGCCCGTTGATCATCAGCCTCGGTTGCGAGGATGATTGCTACAGCTCCCACGACTGCGATTGCTCCCGCGAGCGGTTCGGGTATGCGACCGATGGTGATCGTCAGCCACCAATAACTGATGCCGAGCACCGCCGCGAGGGTTCCCGAGCCTGCCATCGCGAAGACATCCTCACGGCGATAGGGAACCGCCTTACCCGCCAACAGGCCAGCCCCCATGCTGACCAGCCCCATGCCCAGATAGATAGGCAGTTCGGGGATCAGTAGCTCCCGGGTCTCGGAATCGGCCAGCACGTAGTACGCCGCGAAACCGCTAGCTGCTATGAGGATGGCTGTGCCCTCATGGCCAAGGAACCATTGGGCTGCGGTGCTGCGAGAGGATGCAGGAGAAGCCAGGACACGCCAGCGCAGCGTCAAATACTCGCCATAGGTGATGATGCCGCCTGCGGCGCATAACAACAGCGCACAGCTGACAACTACCTGCCCGGTGATCTGGATCGACGTTACCCGCTCCATGAACGCCGCCAGTCCGATAATGGCCATCAACGACACCAGGCCCATCACGTTGCTCGGCTCACGAAAGAAGGTGAGGGCGCCGGACTTGACGATGTTCCCGTCCCGGATCACACAACGGGGACGCCGCCCGTGTGCACGCATTACGTCCCGGCTCGTCAGTGCGCCAGCCACCAGCCACAGGCCGAGCGCCATCGTCATGATCACCACAGCGATCACACAACTGTGGCCTGTGGACCATCTCAGGACAAGTTCCCCTGAGGCCACCAGCGCACTGTTCAGCCCATCGGCCTGCATGCTGGAGGCCGTCAAGCCTAGGAAAGCGCACAACACAATGAGGGTCACGATGGCAGCACCACCACGCGATGCTGTGTTGTCATGTGTCACTGCGGTACCGATCCACTCGATGACCGAGGCAAAAGCGGCGATGGCGACATTGACGGCGACTGCCCAGGCCAGCGCCTCGACGGCGGATACCTCATCGGAGGCGGCAGCCATCGCGAACAGGCCTATCGAACCAACACCAGCACACACCACGGTGGTTGTCACCGCGTCAGGAATGATCTGGACAACAGCCCGGGTGATGCGCCCGAGGGGAGCCGTGGCCAGCAGCATGCGCAGGTCCTTCGACACGAAGTCGAAAGCAAGCATCATCACCCTGATCAGTGAGCAGATCAGCGCATAGCTCAGCGATACGCCGACGATCATGAGAGCAGCGATCCGCTCATTCGCGTTGATTATCCCGCGAAGCGTGGGGGCAAAGACGGGCCAGATGCCCCACCAGAACGCAGGAGCCGCCAATCCCAGCACAACAACCAGCAGAATGGATGCCACAGTGCCGATACTTGAACGCAACCGACGCCACCACAGTCGCGCACTTGCCCCGAGGACTCCGCCGACGATCCGGAAAGGCTGCCCGGCCTCAGGCCTCGTGGGAATGGTCATGCCTCTTCCTCGCCTGCTTCACAGCCAACACAGCACCGACGATGGCACCCACGGCTAGGCAGACACCGGTGGTCACAAGTGCGGGCCGGATGTCCACGGTGAACTGGAAGCCGCCTCCCTCTGTGATGTGCATATCAAGCCCGAAAATGCTAAGTGATTGCCCCATAACTAGGCCGGTTACGAAAACGATGATCGCCAGCAACAGCGAAAAGAAGAGCCCTACGAATAAGCCTGACAGGGCTCCGCTAAAGCCACCTCTGATACCGGCCTTGACAGGATTAGGATATGAGACGCCGGTCATTATTTCTCTACTTCTTTCTCGTCGAGATATTTCTGAATGCAGTCCTGACATCAGCTGCGGACCCGAAATCTAAAATTTCCTCGACACTTCCGGTAAAAATCACGCGGCCGTGGTCAATCATGACGATTTCATTGGCCAATCGCGCCACTAATTCAAGATCATGGGAGGACAGCAGATTCGATGCCCCTTCTTCCTGGCGCTGCCGTAGGATGCCAGAGATTTCATCGACCATCCATGGATCCATACCACTAAATGGCTCATCCAAGATCAACACATCCGGCCTCACGACGATGGCCGCGATGAAATCGACCTTCCTAGCCATTCCATGAGAGAAGCTCCCCACCAGCTGGTCCAAGCGGTCAGACATCTCAAGACGATCGGCCAGTTGATTGACGACGGCCTCATCCTGACGCCGCCCGTAGAGGCGGGTATTCAACGAGATCAACTCACGTCCCGTCAAATGATCGGGCCGCGGCAAATCATCGGGCATGAATGCGAGACGACGCTTGGCCTGGGCCTGTCGCGTCGGAATACCGTCTAATGTGATGTCCCCTGCATCAAGCCGGGTCAGCCCCACAATTGCATGAAGCACAGTGGTCTTGCCGGCGCCATTGGCGCCGACAAGACCGACCGTAGTTCCCGGTTTGGCACACAGAGAGACGTCATCGACCACTAACCGCTTACCATATGACTTAAAGCAGCTGCGGCAAACGAGCCCCTCTAAGGTCATACTAGAAGCACCCCACCCAGTAGGTGTAAGGGTCCTTCTGGCGCACTGCCCCAAAGCTCATGCCCTTTGATGAGCACCAGATAATGGCGCCAAGAAGGGCGGTAGCTGCAAGAGCAAACAAGATGATCGCAGCGACTGCATACCACACGAGTCGCATCTCGTGGTCGCGATGATTCTTCAGGAGAAACAGAGCGCGCCTCAACCCGAGAAAAACTACATTCATGAGATTCGCAAGAGCCATAATGAAATTCTCCTGACCTATGCGCAGCCGATGAGATACCTGCCGCCGCCAACGTCAATTGTTGTCGACAGATGCATACCACGAGCCATGCAGTAGGCAAGAGCACCAAGAGCTACAGTAGCCCCCAGCGCCAGCAGCACCAAGAGAGGAACGACATACCATACCAATTCCGTTTCGGAGTCACGCAGTTCGCCCATCTGTCTCCGAGGCCAATCAGAGATGAGGAAGAGGGTGTTGTAGATGGCGGTCATTGGAGGTCTCCTTTCCGAGCGATGAGGCAGTAGAGATTCATGGAAATGATGCTTGACTTTGACCTTACGGCAAAGTACTGGAATACTTGTTTTGGATGATCATCCTTGTGGTTGTCGCGGCCATGATGGCCTAACTTCATCGATGCGGTAACTATGTTTCATATTAGAAATCTTATCAGCTGAGCGATATAAACTTTTAGCCAAGATTTGCGCAGCATCTGATAGCCAGAAGTTAAGGGGTTGTTCACGAGCGCCTTGCGAGAATACGAAACCCCTTGTCAGAGCCCAGTCGCCTAAGGTCGTGAATAACACCCTTAGGCCAAGATCACGAGCTGACTCGCTGACTGGAGCGGCTTAGACCCAACCTGCGGCATTCCCTTGATGTCGACGACGGGCGCCCACGCTCCTAGAGAGATCACTGTCTCTGCCCAGAGGAAACAAGCAGGTTACGGTCCGGTAGGTAGCAATATTTGGCCGACAGACCAGCCACGTGTTACTACCTACCGGACCGTAGGTTCTGTCGCGGGATGTGTCAGGTAAGGATCTGCTAGGCGTCGTGGGTCCAGAGTGACGACACAGGCAGCGCCTCCAAACGATCACCGGCCAGCCGTCCCTCCACCGCGATCACACCTTTGGGGGTTTCGATCACAAGATCTACCCCAGAGCCGTTTCGGTCACGGTAGTGGAAGACCTCGTAGCGCATCGCGGACACCCCCCCAGCAGTAGGCCAAGACGACGGGCGAGGGGTTGGGAGCTCCTCCACCCAGGCCCTAAAGTTCTTTTACAACGGCTGCGCGAAACCAGACCAGCAGTTCGCCGCCCCCAGATCAGCAAAACGCTGGGCGGTAGCCAGCAAAACGCTGAACGTAAATCAGCGATTTGCTTACCTCTCAGGGTTGGATTCCTGCCGTTTCCAGGCCCCGCAATGCGAGCCGGATCACCCGCTTCCAACCCGGGAAAGCGAGGGGACCGCCACCCAGACGCTGCTGAGCCCTGAGACCGTTGCTCTGCTGCTGAGCTACACGCCGTGGCATCGACGGCGCCGGTGGAGCAGAGCAGACCGAAGCGAGCGGTGACGGCAGGGGTCAACCACCCAGTACAGTTCCGCTTAAGACAAAAAGCCTGAACCATCCCCGGCATAGCGGCCTCGTCGGTGGTTCACCCTTAGATGAGGTGAGGTGCATGCCGTTCAAAGTTCCAGGCATGAGCGCCAGGGATATCCGGTCCATGTGGAAGGGGCATCCCGACCTCACCAAGGCTGTGCTCAAAGCCAACGAGCAAGGTTGGAGGATCGTCAAGGAGGGGAAGCACTATCGCGCATTCTGCCCCTGCGAAAACGGGGCGGACTTCACCATCCCGGGAACGCCACGCTCAGACTCAAACGCAGCTAGACGCGTGCGAGCCGATGCCTCGA
>ERZ772799.482-NODE-482-length-15081-cov-3.310595_pt1 | contig 15081 bp, 17 predicted proteins | sample MGYA00511345_ERZ772799 | MGnify/ENA primary metagenome ERZ772799 (study PRJEB29015, sample SAMEA2738037) | human oral metagenome | biome: human oral; feature: human-associated habitat; material: saliva | place: China | collected 2238 ... | reverse complement strand
AACCAAAGTTACCTGCAAAAAGCCCCGCCTCATCTGATTGCGGAGAGTCGCGCCCAGCTTGCAGATATTGAAAAAGTTATCAAACGTTTGGAGCGGGAATTAGCTGAATTTTAGTCAAAAAATAACCCCGAGTGCTATGACTCGGGGCTTTACTAAAGAACTGCGGTCTGAGGCGCTATATTGTGCTTGCGCTCAGATTAATTAAGATAAGACCAACAAAACAATTAGGGTTATTATCAAGATTGTACTCATGACGACGCCAGCTATGATGAAACTACCTTCGATGGCTTTGGCTAGTCGGAGCCAAAAATCTTTTCTGTAATTCAGGTCGGACAGAATTAAACTCAACCTGAACACTTCGCTGGCTGATTCGAAAGAATCGTCATCTAATGCCGTAGCGTCAGCAATTTGTTGTTCAATTTGAGCAATCTTTTCAGCCAATTGTTCGACTCTTCGGCGAGCCACACAATAGACAGGAGTTGCGACGGCGATAAACACGCCAAGACTAATATAATTTGCAAAAGGTCTCATTCTTATCCCTCCTTTCGTGTTTGTTTGTTATAGTGTATCATAATTGCTGTAAAAAGCAAGTTATTGGTGGTGATAGGGGTGGTGATTGATAATACACTGGGCGCGATAGAGCTGTTCAATCAGGATCAAGCGCACGATTTGATGCGGAAAAACCAGTTTAGATAAGCTCCAAATCAGATTGGCACGCTGTTTAACGGCTTGGTTGACACCATGAGCCCCGCCGATAATACATACCACTGATCGCCCAGTTTGGGTCTCAAGCTTGGCGGCTAGCTCGGGGGAGGATAGCAGTTGACCGGTCTCGTCCAGCAAAATCACATAGTCATCGGGCTTAATCCTAGCTAAAATTTGCTCGGATTCGGCGTTTTTAGCCGTTTCTGGGCTGTTTTGGGGTGAATGATGAATCAAGACCCATTCTGGACGCCAAACGGCTTGTAGACGGCGAGAATAGTCGTCTAACGGCTCAGCTAACCAACGAGGTGGTTTTTTACCAACGGTAATGATTTTCATAAGGGGTTACAACTCAGTGATGAATAATTTTTGCGCCAAATTGGCTAGTTCGGTTGGGTCGGCTGGTTGTTTATCAGCATTGGTGAACTCGGCGACGGTGTTAAACGGAATCAAATGAATGTGGGCGTGGGGCACATCGACACCGACGATCTGCGAACCAACATATTGATAGGGCAGTTGAGAACGGAGGTGGCGAGCTAATTTTTGGGCGACGGTCATCAGATAGCTATAATCCTCAGCTGGCAAATCCCAGACAAATTCTACCGCTTGCTTGGGGATTACCAGCGTATGACCAGTGTTAGCTGGAAAAATATCCAAAAACGCCAATACTCGGTCATCTTCGTAGATTTTGTGGGCGTTGATTTCGCCATCAATGATTTTTTGAAAAATTGTCTTCATAATCACTCCCGTTTAATTAGAGATATTGTAGCATGCTTTGACACCATAAGAAAACCCCGACTAATCTTACGATCAGTCGGAGCCTTCTCCTGGCGGAGAGAGAGGGATTCGAACCCTCGATACGGTCGCCCGCATACACGATTTCGAGTCGTGCGCCTTCAACCACTCGGCCACCTCTCCAGATTTAGCTATTATATCATATCTGGGGTAAAATTAGAGCATTTTGGGGAGGTTAGTCAGCGCAAATTGCTCAAAACCGATGCTAGATTGCTGATTATTGTAAATTTGGTAAGCTCGGTAGAGTTTGAGACTTAGCTCGTCTCGGAAGAACATATCGTAATATTGTTTCAGACCGGCCTTAAACTCGATCAAATTGCGAATACCGAGGTAGGCACAGCGTTCTCGCAGGGCGTGATTGGTTTCGAGCGACTGCAAAAACTGTTTGTCGGACAGTTTGTAAACCCGCGCTTTAAAAGCTTCAAAATCGTCAACTGGTTTTTTGGTTTTAAAATTATTGTAATAAACGCTAATTAGTTCAGAGGTCAATAGCTCTTGAGGGTTGGGCCCATAAACTTGGCGAATTTTACCACTAGCGGACTCGAATAAGTTCTGTTTTTGGTCGTTGGATAATTGCATCAAGACTTTTTGGACGATAGGCGTTAAAATTAGCCTTAAAATTTGGTAAGTTTGAGCTTTAACTTGGGGATTGTAGGTCATAAACACTACTTGGGTTGGTGAGAGTACCAGAGCGTGCCCGATATATTCTGAAAACAGCGGGTCGGTAGGAGTAAAAATAAACTCGCTTTGGGCGGGTTTTATCCGGAAAAAATTATAAAGATCGGCCACTTCTGCTTTTAAAGTCTCGAGGTCTTCAAGACGCTGATGAGTATCTTTAGCGTTAAAAGTGTTAAATAGCTGTTGCAGGGGTGAAGCCGATAGCGATAATTTAAACCCAGCCAAGGTTTTTAAAAGCGATTCTTGATGATGACGTAATTCTTCAATCGGAATATTGGTGCGTTGATGCAAATAATTCAGCGTAAAATCAGTCCGTTCGGGGTGGTTATAGGTTAGAGCCAGCTGATAGAGAGTTTCCTCAGTTAGGCCGGCTTGCTGAAACTGTTGAACAGCGGTCAAAAAAGCCGAATTGATCGGGATAAATCTAAAATAATCAAGCACCATCCGCGCCACTCGACTATTGTTATTGCCCCATCGCGGATTGAGGGATTTTAACAATGTTGATAACAGTAGCAGACCAGCTTCTTCTTTGAGGCGAATGGCTGGTAGGTTGGTTTTAGGGTTCATGGGTTTAATTTTAGCACAAAAATGATTATGCTAAAAGCTAAGATGATGAATCGCGCTCAGTAAAATATCCTGCCACAAGGACAGGATATTTTACTTGGTACACTTGGCAGGATTCGAACCTACGACCTTTGGCTCCGCAAGCCAACGCTCTATCCAGCTGAGCTACAAGTGCAAATGCGGATGTTTTACGATCCGCTAGAACTAAAACGAGCGTTTTCGCAGCCTAATGACCACAAAAGATACTGCTATTATAGCAAAAAGTAGTGTTTTTTACAAGCCCAGTCGGCGAATAAGTTTGTCAATTAGATTTTCTTGGATTGGCTTCATCGGCATAACAGCGCCTAAAAAGTCGACAATCGCCTCGCCATCTTTTTTGTCAAAATTCAAAACTAGGCTGGTAGCTAGGCGTTTATGCGGTAAAAGCACCACCGAAAACAGTTCGCCGTCTTCCAAAATCCCAAAGCTGCTGAAATCCTCAAGTTTAAAAGCTTGGTCGTTGATAAACAGTCCATCCTGGCTCAAGCTGTAATTAACCAGTTGGGGACCTTTTTTGGTGTAAATAATCAGGGCGATGTACACCACTACGAACAAGACAGCGGTAATTGGTGATTTGAGCCACAAAACGGACATGACGGTAATTGCTACGAAAAATAAGGTCATTTTCAGATACCAGGCTGTTGAAAAAGCCCGCTGGGCGCTGTCTGGTGCTGTCCAGGCAACGGTTGGGCGAGTGGTTGGCTGAGAAGCTTGCGGGCTGGTATTGTCAGCCTGAAAATAAGTGGGCGTAGTTTGTTTGGTCATATTAGTAAAAGTATAACATATAACCGGTTTTTAATTAAAAAATAGCAATAGACTACCATCTCTAGCCCCAATCTGTTAAAATAAAGCTATGAAACAAGTAGTAGATGCAATTTCGGAGACAATTAAGCAATTATTTAATTTAGAAGTGGCAATAGAATTACAACGGCCTAAGTCTGAATTTGGTGATTTTGCTACCAATGTGGCGATGCAATTAGCGGGTCGTTTGGGGCAAAATCCACGGCAACTGGCCGAGCAAATCGCTGAGCAATTAAGCACCAATCAGTTGTTTAGCGCGGTGGAAGTCGCTGGTCCGGGTTTTATTAACCTCAAACTCACTGACCAAATCTTATGGCAAACCTCTCAAGCGCCCGCTCCAGCTATTTATCAGAATATGAACTACGTGCTGGAATATAGCTGTCCTAACGCTTTTAAAGATTTACACACCGGTCACTTATACCAAACAATTTATGGTGATATTTTAGCCCGCGTCCTCGAGTCAGCCGGCGCTACCGTCCATCGTACCAGCTTTGGCGGAGACGTTGGGTTGCACGTCGCGAAATGTCTCTACGGCATGAAAATTGCCCTAGACGGTTTCGATCCTGATAAGCTCGACACCGTGGAACATGATGCTTTTTTACGCGCTCAGTGGATTGGTCAAGTTTATGTCATTGGCGCCAAAGCCTACGAGGATGATACCACCGCTCAAGCAGAAATCGTCGAAATTAACAAAGCGATTTATCGCTTGCATGAAGAAAACGACCATCAATCACCGATGGCACAGGTTTATTGGACAACCCGCCAGTGGAGCTTTGACTATTTTTCAGCTTTTTATCAACTGATTAAAGTTGATGACATGCGTTATTACCCTGAGAGTTCAACTGCACCAATGGGTCTCAAAGTTGTCCGCGAACAACTTGCTCTAGGCAATCTTGAACAATCTGATGGGGCGGTAGTTTTTAAAGGCGACGAACAACAACATTTACATACCCGAGTGTTTATTACTTCTAATAATTTACCAACTTATGAAACCAAAGATATCGGTGTGATCTGGCTCGAAAAACAGGATTATAACTTCGATCATCGTATTTTAATCACCGGCAATGACCAAAAAGAATACATGCGCGTGGTCTATGCGGCCGCTGATGTATTTAATCCAGGCATTGGCGCAATGATGACGCACTTAACTAACGGCACGGTGCGGTTTGCTGATGGCAAAAAAATGAGCTCACGCCTCGGTAATGTCACGCGGGCGATTGATGTGCTCGACATTGTTAAACAGCGAGTTAGTAGTATCACCAACCAGCCAGAATTACAAGACGATGTCGCTCTTGGTGCTATTAAATACGCCTTTGCGAAATACCGTCTAGGAGGTGATATTGCCTTTGATGTCGAAGAAACAGTCAGCCTACAAGGTAATTCTGGACCGTATATCCAATACGCTCACGCCCGCGCTTGTTCGATTTTAGCAAAAGCCGGCACAGCAGGAGAGATTAACCAAGTCTGCGATGCTAGCGAACGTCAATTATTACAAAAACTCAGCGAATTCCCAGAGGTCGTTGAAAAAGCCGCTCGTGAATATCTTGTTCACGGTATTTGTAACTATTTATACGAATTAGCCCAAGAATTTAACCGTTTTTATGAACATAATCGAGTAATTGATGATCCTCGCCAAGCTATCCGCCTCGCACTCGTCACACGCTATCGCGATACTCTAGCGAGTGGCTTACGGATTCTTGGTATCATCGCCCCGGAGAAAATGTAATGGCCAAACCAAAAATCAACCGTCAACGTCTTTTGTGGGTTGACTTGGAAATGACCGGCCTCGATCCCGAAACGGACAAAATTCTCGAGCTTGGCGCTATTGTTACTGACTGGCGAATGAACCCTAAAGGTAATTTAACACTAGTGATGAAACAAGATGAGGCGTTTATCCGCCAGCGCTTTGATACGGCTTTTTGGCGGGAACATCACGCTACTGCTGAAGCATTGATCGCCCAAAACGCGACTGGTTTGACGCCGGCTGAGTTTGAAGCGCAACTGATTGCCTTTATTCAAGAGCAGTTTAAAATTAACCAGCCAGAGGGCAATATCGTACTAGCTGGCAATACCATCCGTGCCGATCGGTCGTTTATCGATTGTCATTTGCCAGAGGTGGCCAAATATCTGCATTATCGAATGCTCGATGTTTCGGCATTTAAGGTGCTGTTTGAAGCCCGCTACAAAAAAGTATTCGCTAAGCCGGAAAACCACCGAGCTCTGGAGGATATCGAGGGCTCAATCGATGAACTAAAGTATTTTATGCAATATATTAAGGTGGCTTAATGGATAAGAATTTCGAACAAATTATTGATCAATATGTCCGCGGGCTAGGTGAAGTGATAGTTGATGATCAGCGTCTCGAGGGCTGGATTGCTTATAAACTGCCTGAGACTGGGCTGGATAACCCGGATCAAGCGATTTTTATGCTGGTTAAGCACAATTCGCTACCGCTGTTAATTGATGTGGCATGCGATCCCAAACTAGCCACTAATTTGCGTAATAAATACGAATCGGTAGTTCCTAGCAAGCTGATGGACGAGTGCTCCTGGAATCGAGTGATTTGCAGTGGACAATTGTCTGAGCAAGAAGTGCTGGATTTGGTTAATCTGAGTTATCAGCTGGTGGCTGGTCAATTAGGCATCGAGCTCGAGTAATTTAGAGCTTAATTAGCCTGATTAAGGAAGAACGGTAAAAAAGAGATATATCATATATGATATATCTCTTTAAAATTGCTGAGTCAAACCAGGCATTATTTTTGTTTGGCACGTTGTTCTTCGAGGTTTTTGACCTCGGCTTGAACCTTGAGTAGCTCGGTGTGATGTTTCTTGAGCTGTTCAATCAGATTTTTGTCGTAATAACCGGAATTGATGACTTTTTGCAGGGCGGTGATGTTTTGCTCGAGGAGGGAATTTAGCTCTTGAGTATAGCCACGAGACAAGGTTTCGTTTAAATCGGCTTTGTGTAGGCGATCAAAAACATCTTTGAGCGAAGCTTTGGTTTTTTTGAGGTCTTCTTTGAGGGCTTTGTCTTGGTCTTTAGAGTAAGTTTTTTTAGTGTAAGCCTCGAGGTCATTAGTCAAACCAAACAACGATTGAAAAAAATGCTCATTGATAACCCGAATTTTAGTGTCGTTGATGTTGTTTTGATATTTTTTGGTTACCTGGTGCGACTGAGAGGACAGGGCGACAAGATTATTGATCAAAAAAATGCGTTGTCGGGCTCGTTCAGCGGTCATGGCATTAAGCCCTAAGGCGACACCAACAGTCAATAAAATTGCCAGCCCAATGGCGATTTTTAGCCACAAATTAGAAACGTTTAAACCAGCGACCTGGACTTCACTAGAGGCGTTTTGGTTGTTGAGCCGTTCAATAAATTCTTTAGAATAGATATTTTCTTCGCTTTCCATAAGACTATTTAACCATAAAAAAGTTGAAAAATAAAGCTTGGCGAGTGGGTTAAGATAATAGTCAGAGTGTGGCGAGAATGGGTGATTGCAGCTAGCGATGTCGATAGCTTGCGGCAGCAAATGGGCGAGCCGAAAGAGTTTGCCGGCGGTGCGGCGGACAATTCCGCCGAGGACGACGCGAAAGATGAGGTTGAGACAGACATTGACGCGGCGGATGACGGCGTCCACGAAAAACCAACCAAGCGTTTGATGCGCGACCCTGACCAAGCGATAATCGGTGGCGTATGTGCTGGTGTTGCGGCGTATTGGGGAGTCAATCCGTTGTGGGTACGAATTTTGTTTATAATTTCGCCGTTTATTTCCTTTGGTACGTCAATTTTGGTGTACATCGTGATGTGGGCAAGTATGCCGATGGCGCGCACGGCGGCGGAGAAGTTACAGATGCGTGGTGAGGCGGTTACCTTGGAAAGCTTGCGTAAATTTTCGGCAGAAGTTGAGGACAAAATTGACCATCGCGCGGTGAATCAAGTGACGAGCGTGCTGGCAAAAATATTACAGGTATTTGTGGCGAGCGTGTTATTTGTAATAACGTTGGGACTGTTGGTGGTGCTGGTGATGGGGATTATCACCGGCACAACTGTCGTATCCTTGCTGAGCGGCTTCACGGCGCAACCGTGGACGTGGGGGCTGCTGGCGGCGCTGATTGTGCTCGGTGCGGCATGGACATGGTGGCTGTTTGGTGGGCGATTTAATCGCTGTTCATTAGCAGGCGCACACGTGAATTTTTACGGCGTAATTCGTCCAGCGCCAGCTTCAAGCACGTTTTATAATTCAACTTTCCCAATTTATGATGACGAGGCGGATAATATTTGATTGAGATAATAGAAGCCGGGTAATTTAAAAGGCGCATTGGCGCCTTTTAAATTATGTTGATGTGAGAGATTGTAGTTGTATTGTAGTAGTGTCTCTGTTATAATAGGATTGCTAAACTTTTCAAGCAATAGCTACAGTTTTTAGATATAAATGCGATCACATACGCAGGTTAGGTCTAAAAGCTTAGCTTGAAAAGTTTAGCGACTAAGTATGTGGTCGCTTTTAATTTGCGACGCACTAAGACAACTTGGAAGACGATAATGAAGATATGTATCTTACCAGAATCAAGTATTACTGCAGAACTACGATCTATACTGCAAACACCGCTTTATGACTTAACTGAGTCAATCACAGAGTCTGATGTGGTCATTGTAGCGCCTGGTACTGACATAAGTGAAATACCATTTAATAAACGCTCGTTCTATTTTCCATTAGATAAACTTGCATTAAATAAAAGATATTGCTATTTATTATTAAGCCAATTGTCAAAAGACTCAACCGTTTGGACAAAGCTCTATGATTTTTATGACGAGACTCCCTTGCCAACAGATTTTGGAGACTTTATATTCTTTGGCTTTTATCGTAGAACTGATGGGAAAAGAGTTCTGGGACTGCGAACTGAAGTATTACCAGAGAATGCAACCGTGCGCACTCACTCAATGTGCTATACGGGTGATATATTTGCTTCAAGGCGCTGTGATTGTCGTGAAGAGTTAGAGAATGCCTTGCGTATGATTAATAAGCGTGGTGGAATGCTGATATATCCTGAGGAAGAGGGCCGAGGAATTGGAGTACTGCAGAAAATACGAATATATAACTCACAACAAATTGACGGTTTTGATACATTTGATGCGCAATACGTGAATCATTTCCCGAATGACTTGCGCGACTATGATTACTTGCGTGATATATTCCGTCATTATAAAATTAGTAATATAGACTTAATTACTAACAATCCAGAAAAAGTTGTGGCTGTCGAGATGAGTGGTGTAAGAGTTAGGAAAGTGATTAAATTACCATCAACGGTTACTAAGTATAATAGAGGTTATTTACATACTAAGATGGAGCGTAGTGGACACAACTTTGAAGTCGAATTTAAGGAAAGGGAGAACCATGATTGAAATTGAAACAAAACTTAAATTAACATCTGATGTAACGCGCGCTGAACTGATCGCTAAACTCACGCCACGCTTTACCGTCGCTACTAGCAGTAAGCACCAAGTTGACACAATTTTCCTGCTGCCTGAGCAGGTTGACGCGCCAATCATTCCAGGTTCAAAAATTTTGCGCGTTCGTGACGTACTTGATCCGGAGTCTGGTGAGCTACGCAAGAGCTTAATTACGCTGAAGGTTGAGGGCAGAACGAAATTAGTCTCTGATGAGTATGAATTTGAAGTTAGCGACGGTAAAATGGCGCGGGCGATGTTGGTAGCTCTGGGTTGGCAAGAAGTCGTTACGGTTGACAAGTTGCGCACTGAGTCAAAAATTGATAACTACAGCATTTGTATTGATGAAGTGGCGGAGCTGGGACTATTTATTGAACTAGAGGTCTTGTCGGAAAGCGACACGAATTCTGCCCAGATTCAAGCCGAGATGAAAGCTTTTCTAGAAAAACTCAACTTAACGGGAGAGATTTGGACGACGCCGTATGACACCAGTATCAGACGTCTGCGAGTTGAAGCAGCAACTAAGTAAGTCTAGCGTCATTGTAATGATTGGTCCGCAGTGTAGTGGTAAGACAACATTGGCAAGTAAGCTTACTGATTTCTCGTATATTTCTCTTGGGCAAGCAGTAAGAGAATGCGCAGATAACGAATTGTCACAGCTAGCAGAACGTCTTGTCACGCTAGCCAAACCATGGCCAGCGGAACTTGGACTAGCTTTTGTTGAGGATGATATTTACAGATGCTTATTACGCAATCAGAAGATTTTATTGGATGGCTATCCAAGAAGAATTGATGAATACTATGTCTTATTAGAATGGTTAAGATTAAATAATTTACCAGCTATTGATACAATTATAGAAGTTACGGCTTCCTATGGTACTCTGTTAGCGAGATATGCATTAAGAAAGTCTCGTAATAACGAGAGTCGTAGCTTTTTTGATCTGCGATATGAGCAATATAAGTGCTTTAGAAGAGCTATAAGGAGTCTAGCGGTGCGGAAGATCGTGTATGATACGTCAGAAGTGTTATAGCCTGCCTCTGAGGCTTACTTGTTCTCAAGCGTAATTTAAATTATTGTATAATTTTGATTGAAGTAATTATGAAGAAAATTATTTGCAACGACGAGATCACCGCGAGTGAAAAAAACCTACACGCACGACACGCCGGAATGGGTGGATTTGAACGAAATTGATAAAATTAATTTCCGCCACAGCGTGAGTTATTATATAATTATCCTAATGAATGACGCTAAAGAAGAGATTCGGGATCGGTTGAATATCGAGGATGTGATTGGTGAATACGTGGAACTGAAGCGGGCAGGGCGCAATTTCAAGGCACTGAGCCCCTTTTCCAATGAAAAAACACCGAGTTTTATTGTCAGTCCGGACAAGCGGATTTGGCATGATTTCTCGAGTGGTAAAGGTGGCGATGTGTTCTCGTTTGTGATGGAAATGGAAGGGGTTGATTTTAAAGAAGCGCTAAAAATCTTGGCGCGTAAAGCCGGTGTAGAACTGCAATTGTTCAGCAGTGTTAATTCTCAAGAACTCGCCAAACGCAAGGCGCGCGAGCAGGAAATGTACACGCTCGTCACTAAATATTACCAAGCGATTCTTGCAAAAAATCCCCATGCGCTAGATTATGCCAAAACCAAGCGTCATTTGACTGATGAAACACTCAAGGCTTTTGCTATTGGTTACGCGCCCAATCATAAGCGGGCGCTATTGGATTTTTTGCTAAAACGAGGTTACCAACTGCCGGAAATCACTCAGGCAGGGTTGCTTAACCAGTATAAAACCGACTTGTTTCGGGCGCGCTTAATGATTCCGCTATCTGACGCCATGGGACAGACGATTGGTTTTACGGGGCGAGGACTGGAAGCCGAGGCGATTCCGAAGTATCTCAACACTCCAGCCACTCTGCTATATGATAAATCGCGTCATGTATTTGGGTTATTCCAGGCTAAAGAAGCGATCCGTAAGCTTGATCAAGCGGTGATTGTTGAGGGTAATATGGACGTGATTAGTTCGCATCAAGCCGGTGTTAAACAAGTCGTGGCCACGGCGGGGACAGCAATGACCGAGCAACATTTAAAGATTCTGGCGCGCTATACCAGTGATATTCGTTTGGCATTTGACGCTGATAACGCTGGAATCAACGCTACTGAGCGGGCGATTGCTTTGGCACAGACCGTCAATGTTGACATTAAAATTATCTCGCTAATTGGCGAGGCCAAAGATCCTGACGAGCTGATTCAACAAGATGTTGCTTTCTGGCAACAGTCAATTGATCAGGCTGAGCCTGCAGTAGACTGGCTAATGCGCGTCTACCAAGCTAAATTTGACCTCAACCAAAGCCCGGCTAAGCGTGATTATAGCCGTAAAATCCTAGCGACTATCGCTCAGCTGAGTGATCCAGTTGAAAAAGAGAGCTATTTGCAAAAATTGGCTGATATTGTCGAAATTTCGCTCGAGGCTATCAAATTGCAACTCGAGGAGCTAAATAAACCGCAACCTAAAAAAGCTCTCAAAGCCAAAAAATCCAGTCCTGATACGACAATTGACGAATTTAAATATCAAGACGAACTACTAGCGATGTGCTTGATTTCGAAGGAGGCTCGCCAGACGTTAGCGACGCTCGATGTGCGCGCTATGGTTGATTTTAAAGACAAACCGCGCCAACAGCTGGCTGAGTTGTTAATCCGGGCTGGTGATGATTTTACTAAAGATCAACTCGGTGGATTGCAAGATTTAACGATCTATGGTAAAGTGTTGACATTAAAAACTGAAGAGCGTTATTTATTGTGGTCAAAAACCGAAGTAGAACGAGAAGCGCGCCGATTGGTTAATCAATCAAAAGCCGACTTCCAAAAAAACCTGACCGAACAATTAACTGATCAGTTAAGGCAAGCGGAATATGATGGCGACGAGAACCGTGCCACCGCCATTCGCGCCGAGTTAAATCAATTGATTAAAGGAGACAAGAAGTAATGCCAACACCTCTAGACAAAAACCCCAAACCAAGCAAAAAAGACAAAAAAGCCATTCAGCCCGAAGATATCAATGAATTGATTAAAGAAGCCAGTGATGGCTCAGATTATGACGAACCAAGCCTTGATGAACTGGAAAATGACGAAGATTTAGTTGATGAGTTTGATTTTTTTGCTAACACTAATTTGATTGATGAAATTGCTGACGACTCGGTCAAATTATACCTGCACGAAATCGGTAAAATTCCATTGCTATCGTTCGAAGAAGAAACCAAACTCGCTTACCAAATCCTGGAAGGCTCGCAAAAAGCCAAAGATAAAATGGCTGAAGCTAATATGCGTTTGGTGGTGTCGATTGCCAAGCGTTACTCGGGGCGGGGGCTGGATTTTTTGGATTTAATTCAGGAGGGAAATACGGGCTTGTTGCGAGCGGTAGATAAGTTTGACCCAGATAAAGGTTTTAAATTCTCAACTTATGCTACTTGGTGGATTCGTCAGGCAATCACTCGAGCGATTGCTGATCAGGCGCGGACGATTCGCATTCCGGTACACATGGTGGAAACCATTAACAAATTACTACGCACTCAGCGCCGTTTAACCCAACAACTGAATCGTGAACCAAGCCTCGAGGAATTAGCTAAAGAAATGGACATGGAAGTTGACAAAGTTGAGTATATCATGAAAATTAAACAAGATATTAGCTCGCTTGATGCTTCAATTGGGCGCGACGGTGATGATGAGGACTCGGTTTTGGGAGATTTTATTAGTGATGACGATAATGATTCGCCTGAGGATGTAGCTTCAACGCAACTACTAAAAGAGCAAATCAATGAAGTTCTTGGTAGCTTGTCAGAGCGCGAACGAAAGATTATTCAAATGCGTTTCGGGCTGGGTAACGGCAAAAGTCGGACGCTGGAAGAAGTCGGTCAAGAATTTGATGTGACTCGAGAGCGTATTCGCCAAATTGAGGCCAAAGCGCTGGCTAAATTGCGCAAACACAAAGACTCCAAAAAGCTTCACGAGTATTTAAACTAGCCAAAAACTCAAAAATATGTTAAAATAGTTAAGGTAAATCTGATTTTTAAACGATCAGAAGTATTTTAACAAGAGATGATGTTTGACAACGATAGGAGGGGCTATGAAGAATAAAACGACAATACTAATAATTTTTCTAGTAGTGGTGGCGATGCGTGTGAGAATCGTATCTCGACCACCAAATAAGAGTTACTTTATCTGGGAACAAGACCGAAAAAAGAATAATTTTGTCGCTATTGAAGCTTATTTACCGTCTGCAGCTAATGTTTTTCGCGGTAGGATATTTTTAAGCATGACCGCTAAATCGGATGATTATGGCACTTTTATAGCGAAGCTCCAAAGACGTGATTTTTGGGGCAGGTGGCAAAGTATAAGCACACAACACCTGTGTGAGCATGACAGCGATGGCAAAGACATCGTTTTGTTTTGGGGATGCAATCAACCTGGTAATTATCGGGTGGTATTTTATAGCCCAAGTAATGCCCAAGACGTGGCATTTAGTAACGTGATTTTTTATAGAAAATAGCTAAAAATAGATCATCTCTTGGCTAGTTAAGCACTCGTTTGGGTGCTTTTTATTTAATTTCATATTTATTTCATAAATGGCTTGTAAACTACATTATGAACAAGCTTATTTGGGATGTAAACTAAGGCTGTTCGGAATGTTAATTAAAATTAAGGGGAGTCTAGCGCAAATGTCTTGAGTTTGGGCTAGAAATTAGAAAGGAGTGAATCACCAGTGATTAAAAACGCTTTGGCATATGTTTCAAGAAAAAAGAATCGCACATTGATAGTTTTAGTCATTTTAACCTTGGTGTTGTCGTGTTTGTATGCGTGTTTGAGTATTATGAAATCGAGTAATAATTTAGAGAAAACTCTCTATAGAACCTCTAACTCATCGCTGTCAATCACCAAAAAAGCCAGTGGCTACTTTGCGGTTAATCAGTTCAAAGGTATCCGCCAAATTAAACAAATCCAGGATATCGTGGCTCAATATAACGGCACCGCTAAGCTGACCAACGCTAAAGTCGTTACCGGCGAACAACGGATTCAACGTGACGACGTGCCGAACGAATTTAAAAATCTCGTGTCGGTCGAAGCGATCAATAATATTAAGAAAAATGTCTTATTTAGTAGCGGAGTGTTTACGATCAAACAAGGTCGAGGCATCGACAAAAACGACCGCAATAAGATTATGGTGCATGAGGATTTTGCCAAGAAAAACAACCTCAAATTACATGATAAAATTAGCCTGGAGTTGACAAAAATCGACAATTCTGGCACCCACCCTGCACATCAATTCGAAATCGTTGGTATTTTCTCCGGCAAAAAACAGGAAAAATACACCGGTTTATCGTCGGATTTTAGCGAAAACAGCATGTTTGTCGATTATCAGGCGAGCCAGACGGCACTGGGACTAAAAGAGGCTAATCAAGTCGCCAATAAGCTCAATTTATTCACCAGTAGTCCAGAACAGCTTGACGAAGCACTTAAACAAGTTCAACAGCTGTCAATCGACTGGACCAACTATGATGTCGCTAAAGATGACAATGCCTTCAAGGAAGCAATTGAATCGCTCGGGGGCGTCAAGTACATTATCAACATCATGACCTATGCGATTATGGCAGGCGGAGTGATTGTTTTGTCACTAATTCTGATGCTCTGGCTACGTGAACGGGTCTATGAAATCGGTATTTTGCTGTCAATCGGCTTTAGCAAAGTCAAAATCGTCAGTCAGTTCATTTTAGAGCTAATCTTTATCTCATTGCCAGCGACTGTGGTGTCCTTGGTGTTTGGTAATTTGCTCTTAAGTCAAATCGTCAGTGGCTTTGTTAGTGCTGATGAAACTGGCACCTTGGCTAACAATCTGCTCAGTAGCGACAGCGGTGGTAATAGTTTACTGACTTTTGCTCAGAGTTATGGCATTTTAATCAGTATTATTATCATCTCGGTGGTGCTGTCATCAATCATGATTTTAATTAAAAAACCGAAAAAAATATTATCACAAATTAGTTAGGAGAATAATAATGGAC
>ERZ772799.480-NODE-480-length-15092-cov-4.943007_pt1 | contig 15092 bp, 14 predicted proteins | sample MGYA00511345_ERZ772799 | MGnify/ENA primary metagenome ERZ772799 (study PRJEB29015, sample SAMEA2738037) | human oral metagenome | biome: human oral; feature: human-associated habitat; material: saliva | place: China | collected 2238 ... | reverse complement strand
GCCACCCGGAGCACATTCTCGGCGAGGTCGAGGCCTCCGTCATCGACCCCTCCAACCCGTGGGTGCTGGCCCCACACGTCACCGCCGCGGCTGCCGAGATACCGATCACCCCATCCGATATCACCTACTTTGGCCAGGAACTGCGAGGCGTGACCGAGCGCCTCGTCGCCGACGGGTATCTCAAGCACAGGCCCGCCGGATACTTCTGGGACGCCACTCGTGCCGAGCGTCCCAGCGACCTCACCGACCTGCGCGGAGCCGCCGGCGACGTCCAGATCGTCGACGCGGCCACCGGCACCGTCGTCGGCACCATCGACCAGGCCTCCGCCGACGCCCACGTCTTCCCCGGCGCCATCTACATCCACCAGGGGCGCACCTTCCACGTGCTGAGCCTCACCTCCCTCACCACACCCACCGCTCCCGCCACCCAGGGGTGGCCACGCGCACTCCTGCCCGAGGCCCCGGGCGGCACCCGGGGAACCGAGCGCCTCGGGGGCGGGGAGCGGGAGGGGGCCCAGGCCTCGTCGATCATCATCCCACCCGCGCGGACGGGCGACGCGCGCGTCGCCCTGGTCGAGGAGGTGCGCACTCCCCTGCGCACACGCTCGACGACCCACACGAGCGTCGAGGTCTGCGCGATCGAGGAGACCTACGTGTGCGGGGACGGCACGGTCACCTGGCATCACGGGCCGACGAACGTGTCGACGCGGGTCACCGACTATGACCTGCTGCGCCTGCCCGGGCTCGAATTCATCCGCAACATCGAGCTGTTCCTACCCACCCACACGCTGCCCACGAAGTCCACGTGGTTCACCCTCACCCCAGCGGCGCTGACCTCAATGGGGATCGAGGCCGCGGACTTGGCGGGCACGCTGCACGCGACCGAGCACGCGATGATCGGGATCCTGCCCATCGTCGCGACCTGCGACCGCTGGGACCTGGGTGGCCTGTCCACCGAGCTGCACGACGACACGGGCGCGCCCACCGTCTTTATCCACGATGCGTTCCGAGGCGGCGCCGGGCACGTGCTCGCCGGCTTTCACAGCGCGCGGTCCTGGGTGGCCGCGACCCTCGAGGCCATCTCCTCCTGCGACTGCGAGTCCGGGTGCCCACGCTGCGTCCAGTCCCCCAAGTGCGGCAACGGCAACGAACCCCTGTCCAAACAGGGCGCGATCACGCTGCTTGCCTATTTGTTGCAGCGAGCACCCGGGGCGTGATGCGGTGCCGTCATATGACTTGTTTTCTTGAACGCCTGATCATATGCTGATCAGCGTCTCATTTTATTCCGCAGGACACGTGTTTGGCGGACTCGCTACGCAGGAGGTGCGCCGTGGCTGACGTCGCTTTCGATTCCAACAAGCATGCCCAAACTCGGCAGGATGTCGAGCACGGGGGGGCGGCAATAGCCTCCAGCTCCGAGGCAATCGCCCGCCTTACGGACGGACAAAACGAGCGCTTTTGGACCGATGAGGCGGGCCCTCAGGCACTGCGGAACGCCTTTATCGCCTTCCTCGGCGCCTGCGGTGATATCGCCACTAACGAGCGCGACACTCTCCGCTCCTTCGGGCGCAATGTCGATCAGGCGATCGAGGACTTTGCCGCCGTTGAGCAGGCAACGGGGGACGAGCTGAAGGCGCTTCGCGACTCGATGGGGGACCCGTCGGTCTACACGTCACCGACGCCCCCCTCCGCGTCACCTGCCGGGGGGTCAGCACCGAGCACCGATCCCGCGACGACGGCTGGCACCAATGGCGCGCCCACCCAGGAAGCACAGACAGAGTTCTGACCCGAGACGCACGATAGGAGACAGACCATGGTGAGCAGCCCCATGTATGACCGCCTCATGAAGTTCGTTGAGGGAGTCGAGGAGTCCCACAAGCTCAGCGGCTACGATTGCGAACATTCCACGATCATTGCCGGAATGGGCATGATGAGCGCCAGCGTGTCCCACTTCAAGGAATACCAGGGATTCGAGGGACAGACGGGCGAGGCCATTGACGGCTGGATCGATCAGGCGCAGAAACGCTACAGCAGCGAACGACAGGCGTACGTGACCGGAACCGAGCACTACGTCGAGGGTCGACGCTTGCTGATGCACGCCGCCGAGGATGCAAAGCTCCTGTCCCCAACCCTCCTGGACAAGGCCACCGAATCAATGCGGGATCTTGCTCAGGTCGTCATTCCGGTCGCAAAGCACATGGGTCCATTCGGAGAGCCCATCAACACGATCGCCACGACCGGCGCTGCCTACGTGGACGCGATCGAGGCGCAGGCAAACGCACAGCGCGAGGCCGCAGCCACGGCGATCCTGCAGCGTGTCAACGACGAGGCGCAGAAGCTCGCCGACCAGTTGCACGCGCACACGGAGGAGCTTAAGGAGATTAAGGACGGTATTGATGATAGGTATTTTCCTTCCCACCCAGGCCCCTCTAGCCCATCCGTGTCGAATCAACTAAGCCAGGGCAACATGTGGGTCTCACCCCACGAGGCAGGCGTATACGGGGCCAGCCGCGATGACGACTACGGCCGTTCCGACCTTCGGGGTCAAGGATCGGGCCTGTACGCGGACGGATACGACGAGGGCGGTCCGATCAGCGACCGCATCATGTCCTCGAAGCGCATTCCCAACCAATACATCTCCGAAGGAGAGCTTGGATCCCGTCTGAACCCCGTCACCGATCCGCAGGACCTGATGGATATTGACCTGCTGCACACGCGCGTCAACGGTGACCGTCACGCGAACGGCGTCATCGGCGGTCATACTCCCGCTTCTCCCGTCGATCGCGATCACCCTCTATGGCGTCTCAACGGTGGCCCTGCCAGCGAATCGTCGACGGCTGGTCGCCTCGGCGGCACCGGTATGCTCGGCGCGGGGCACTGGGCCTTCGCGGGTCCGCTCGCATGGGTTCTGCCGCATCCAGCATGGGTCGAGCCGGTGGAGCGGGAGCCGGAGGATCGGCTGCTTCAGCTGCCCTGCGTACCGGTTCCTACTCCGGTGCCGGATTCGGCAAGTACACGCCGTCAACTCCTGCGGGTGCGACGGGGGTTGGTGCCAACGGAGCCTCTGGAGTGACGGGCATGTCAGGGGCGTCCGGCGCGAATGGCGCTGGAAGCTCCACGGCCGGCGGTCGCACCCAGGGAGCCGGCGGTTTCATGGGCGCTGGTGGCGCTGGCGCCGGAGGAAAGAGGGACGAGAAGAAGGCCCAGCGACGCCGCTACACGCCGTTCCGCTTTGAGGACGATGAGGACGAGCTGCCCGAGGGCTACGTGAACCCCATGTCGCAGACCTACGGGTCCGACAAGGACATCGCCCCTGTACCTCGCAAGGACGACGGATGGGATCCCCGCCAATGGTGACACGCACGAACAGCACTGCACGCCTGCTTGGCGTTGCGGCCTCGACCCTGGCGCTCGCCACGGGTGCCACCGCACTACCCTCCGGCCCGGCCCATGCGGCGGACACCATCACAGCCGCCGACCAGCCCTATTTCGCGTACTACCACCTCGACCAGGCGCGCGCGAAGGGCTACACCGGGCAGGGAGTCACCATCGCAATCCTGGACGGCGAGGTCGACAACAGTGCGCCCGAGCTGACGGGTGCCGACATCACCGATAAATCGCCCTGCACGGTGACGTCTTCAACTGCATCCATCAGCCACGGTACCGCCATGGCCGCCCTCCTCGTGGCGCACGACTACGGCATCGCTCCCAATGCAAAAATCCTCTCATACCGATTGGTTTTTTCCGATGACTCAGCTGGCTCAGATTGTTCGGGCGTCTCTGGTATTGACAAGAATGAAGCCTCATCGCTGATCAATACTGCGATTAATGACGGCGCTCAGATCATCAGTATTTCATCGTCTAACAAGGCTGGAACGACTCCTCTCAAGTGGGCAATAGCACGAGCAATATCCCAGGGGATCATCATCACCGCGGCCGCCGGTAATGATGCAAAGAACGAAACGGATGTCACCTACGAAAAATGGTCCGGTGTCATCGGCGTAACTGCCATTGATATCAACGGGAACTTCCAAGATTACTCCTCATGGGGCGAAGGCGTCGTCAGCGCAGCTGTAGGAGGTCCTTTGAAGGCGCGGAATTATTCGAACGGACAGCTTGAAGAGGTCAACGGCACATCCGTCTCGACTCCTCTCGTCGCTGGCTCTCTCGCGCTCGCCCGCCAGAAGTGGCCCCAGGCCACCACGAATCAGCTCCTTCAGCTTCTCATTCACACGGGGACCAACCCGGACCACACGTGGAACAAGTACACGGGTTACGGCGGTGTTGCGCCCGGTGCAATGGTCAACACGGACCCCAGCCAGTATCCGGATGAGAATCCTCTGGCAGTCAAGGACGGCGGTTCCAGTCCGACGCCCGACGAGGTTAAGCAGTACACCGACGGTGTGGTCTCTCCCTTTGAGATCGCCTACGACAACTCCTACATATACCGGGGCCTGGACGAGAACAAGATCGGCGACAGCCGAAACCCCTACCCCACTCACCTGGGGACCAGCCCGCGCTACCACGGCAAGTAAGCCGACGGGGGCGCGGGGCGTCGCCCTGATGCCCAGCTATGGCTACCAACCAGCAATTCCGCATGCAATTCCCGTGAGTGGATGTCGGGTTTTGGGATCTAATCGTTGATATTCTGCGGTTTCTTAGCTTGTATCGATTCGCGCCGCGGGGGAATTGCATGCGGAATTGGGGGATGAAGACTCATCTCTATAACCGCGCTTGTTCCTCGTGGCATTGCGCTACTTACGGGAGTATGCACTGCCTAGTAGCTAGCGCAATGGTGTGCGAGCGGGTGCACTGCTTGCCTATTCGGTGCGACGCGTTGCCGGGCTTGAAACCGGTGACACCTTTGCAGGTCTGTGTGGGTGCGGGCTTGAAACCGGTGACGCCTTTGCGTGGGGAAAATGCTGGTTTTCCGGGTGTTGTGGGCTCGCAATGGTGCTGTTGGTTTCATTGGTCGGCCTCGGTGAGGCGTGCAGTGGTGCTGTCGGTTTCATTGTGCTCCACGCTGGTGCCTTCCGTGCATTGGGGACGTCAAGGCTCGGGACATGGTGGGGATTTTGCACTACATGAAGCTCTCCGGCCGCGTGTCACCGGCGTGTCGCGGTTCTAATGACGCTATTTCCCCCATTTGGTGGTGCGATCACCGCCTGACGCAGCGCCTGGTGACCCTCATGTCGTGCAATTTCCCCCGTTTGGTGGTGGCGAGGCCGCAACGTGAGGTGGTGTGCTCGCCAAAGTGCAGACCCATTGGGTCACAACAGCCAAAAATAGGCCGTTTTGGATGAATGGGTCTGTACTTTGGCGGATTCGGTGTCACTCTCGGTGTGCTGCTCGCACACGAACCCCTCAACATGCGCGTTAACCCGTTGATACGCACGTAAACCCCTAGATGTGCACCTGGGCGGGGCTGCCTACGTGCATATCATCGGGCCCGCGTGCGGGTAAGAGGGCCCGGGTGCATGTCATCGGGCCTACGTGCGGGTAAGAGGGCCCAGGCGCAGGTCATCGGGCCCACGTGCGCAGGACGCGTTCACAGAAACAGAAGCGGGGCCTGACGACTCGCAGGCATCCCGACGCCCTCTATCTATATGCCCAGGGAGACGACGGAGGCAAGACCCCGAAGGGTCCCACCTCTCGTTGCACGCGGTGGCCGCGCCGTCGGCGCTGACAAGTCACGCTACCAGCAACACGCAGTGTCCTATAACCCCGCATCCGTGACATCGCTCGGGCCGAATGCGCTCAGTGCACGAAACCCGCCAGCACATACTCGAAGGGGCCGGCCATAAGGCCGACCCCTTCGAGTATCCCATCAACACAGTGCAAGTCTTCCGATGCGCTCCCTTTCTTGGCTCACCCTTTGTGGGTGTCGCCCTTGGCTTGATGACTATTAATGTACGGACCCCACCTGTGGGAACCATTGAACGAACCTGGCAATTTCCTGAGAATTTTTCACCGCTCCGGTCCGGCGCGAGCCCGGGCGCTCACATTCGTTGAAATACCGGCGATTCTAACTGTCCGCGTGAGGACCACCAGGCAGTCGAGATCACGCACCTCGCAGGATTGAACGCCCACCCCATTCGCCTCAGCGACGGCGAAGGCCGCCCCGCATGGCCGCTCCCCCACGTCCTCCCAGCCGGCCGTTGCTGACTGCTCTGCCCCCGCCAGAGCCGCCAGGTCGGCGACGGCCTGCAGGCGCACCCGCTCGCGGTGAGCGACGCCAACACCGCCAAGGACCACCACAAGCACGAGGGCCAGGACGATGAGCCCCACGGAATTGATGGTCCCCGACCCTTCCTCGTCGGAACGGTCGCCGGCACGCCCATACACGACAGGCTCACCTCGGTACACAGCCGCCCCCCTACCTCGTGATCGCAGCGTCACGGCAGGTCCCCCTCGTCGATGGTGGTCACCGAGCATCGGGCGATGCCCCCGACCCAGCCGGCTGCCCCTCGGTAGGGGGCGGTGCCGGTGACGCTCACCCACCCGCCGGTGCGTGTCACCTCGTAGGATCCGGGCGGGTAGGAGGCCGAGGCCGCTCCCTGCGGGTCGGTCTGCCCGATGGAGGCGGCCCGCGCGCCCTCGCGCACCGCCTGACACAGGGATGCTCCGGTCATCCCCGCCTGAGCAGCAGCGACGATGACGCCGACGACGAGGGTGACGGCGACGAAACCGATGGCGTGTTCGACGGTGACGTATCCGTTCTCGTCGCTGTTCATCGGGTGTTCAGCGCCTCCTGAATGATGGATTCGAGGGCGGCTCGCACCGTGTCCGATTTGAGGATTACGATGAGCAGGCCCGCGAATCCGGCGGCTGCGATGGTGCCGATCGCGTACTCGACGGTGGTCGCGCCCTCCTCTGGGTCGCGCCCCTCGGTGGGTTCGGCCGTGGTCCGGGGCCGCAGGGCCCGAGCTCCCTCCTGCATGGCCGCCATCGCGATGAGCTGAGCGCGCGTGGCTGCGCAGTCGATTCTGTCGATGATCGTCATTGATCTGTCCTTTCTTCCGTTGCGCGCGGTCGCACGCAGGGCCAGTGTGCGCGGGGCCGGCCCACGTTTCCAGGCGGATTCGCACCCCTGTGGATAACCAACGAGGCCCCGCAACCCCTGTGGATAACCCGCCTACACACCGATTCCTCCCACGAGATGCGCAAGCAGGGGTGCGATACCCAGGGACAGGAAGGCGGGCAGGAAGAAGACGCCGAGCGGACCGACAAGGCGGACGCTCAGCTCCTCGGCCTGCGCCTTCGCGTCGACGAGGCGGGAGCGGCGCTCCCACGCGGCACTGCGGGCGAGCAGCGTTTCCGGGGCGGTTCCGCTGGTCCACGAGGCCTCAAGCGCATCACGCAGGGGATGGCTCCACTCGGGGGTGTCCTCCCATGCGTCCGCCCAGGTTGCCCCGAGCCGCAGCGAGGCGGCGGCCCACGTCAGTGCCTCGGTGGTACTGGAGTCGGCCAATGCGTCGAGAGCGCGGGGAATTGCCGCGCCGCAGGCCAGGGCGGAGGCAACGAGGTCGCAGGCGAGCGCGCCGTCTATCCCCTCCTCGACGCGCCTGCACCGAGCAAGGATCCGTCGACACGAGGCGACGCCCGCCACCCACGCGGCCACACCCACGAAGGCGCACATCCGCCCCACTGTTCCTCCCATGTAGAACTGCCAGGGCGATGCCCCCAACGCGAGCGCGCACGCGATCCCCACGAGGGGAAGGGCCGCGAGGACACGCGCGGACATGAGTGGGCCGGCGGCGGCGACGCGACGCGCCTCCTCGAGCGCTTGCGCGTCGTCTATCGCGCTGCCGATCGCGTCGAGCACGTCGGCGAGGGGAGCGCCGAGGTCGTGGCTGAATCGGCAGGCAAGGGCGACGGATGCGGCGCTCACACGGGATGCGGCCACTCCCGGTGCCCTTTCTGCTCTGCGCAGGGAGCGCCAGCGCGTCGGGGCGCGCGCCCACTCGTCGAGGACGGCAGGGTAGGAATCATCCACGCCGACGCTCCCTCCCGCATCGATGCGCGCCAATGCGAGGTCCCAGGCAAGGGAGGTTGGTGTTCCCGCGCGCAGACGGGTCGCAACTTCAGCGACGAGGAGGGAGAGCTCGCGCGGGGTGGGTGGGCCCTGTGCGCGGCCTCGGTGGCGCGCGGATCTTCCCGGCCCGGGGATTAGCCGACCCCACCGCCCCTGGGCCTCGCGCCCCGGGCTACGGACGCGCGTCGGCCGCGCCCATGCGCGCGCGATGCGCTTCTCACGCGCTCCCCGATACACCACACCACAACACTGACAACACAACGCAACCACGCTTATAACGAACACGCTGACCGCCGCCACCTCGCCAAGGCCGAGGCAGTCCGCAAACGCATCCCAGCCCGCCCTCATAGCCCGACCCGTCGGGCGAGGGAGGCCCATGCCTCATGCGTGGTGACGCAGCCATCGGCGGTGGCGCTGAGCGCGAGAGCGCACTCAAGAGACCCGCGAGCGCGCGTGAGGACCCCGACCTCGGACACCCATCGGTGCCCGGAGGGGGCTCGGCGCAGGTGGAGGACGGCGTCGATGGCGCTGGCGGCCTGGGCGGCGACGGCATGCTCGCTCATCCCGGCGAGCGCTCCGAGGGCGGCAAGCCGTGCGGGCACGTCGTGCGCCCCGTTGGCGTGGATCGTCGCCCAACCGCCGTCGTGCCCGGTGTTGAGGGCGGTGAGGACGTCGCGCACTTCGGGGCCTCGGCACTCGCCGAGGACGAGGCGGTCGGGGCGCATGCGCATGGCCGCGCGCACGAGGTCGGCGAGGGTGACCGCGCCCCTCCCCTCGACGTTAGGGGCGCGCTCGATGAGGTGCACGCAGTGCGGATGAGCGGGCGCGATTTCTGTGACCTCTTCGATGCAGACGATCCGCTCACCAGCGGGGACAAGGGCGAGCGCGGCGCTCAGGAGCGTCGTTTTCCCACTTCCGGTTGCCCCGCTAACGAGGACGTTCGCGCGCGAGGCGACAAGGGCCCGCAGGAGCGTCCCCACCGCGCCGGGCAAAGTCCCGCAGGCCGCGAGATCCGAGATGCCCAGCCGACGGGTGCCGAGGACGCGCAGGGAGATGAGTGTGCCGGATCCCGACACGGGCCCGAGGACCGCGTGGAGGCGCACGCCCCCGGGCAGGGTGCCGTCCGCGATGGGGCGCGCATCGTCGAGGCGCACGCCGCTGGCACTCGCGAGGCGGATGGCGGCGCGGCGGGCGTCCGCCTCGTCTCTGATACCGGCGTCCACGCGGACGAGGCCGCCTCCTCGGTCGACCCACGCCTGAGTGCCGTTAATGAGGACGTCAGTGACGGCTGGGTCGTCGAGGAGGCTCGCCAGGGGCGGGTCCATGCCGCGTTGCCGGGCGCGTAGGGTCTCCAGGATGGAGGTGACCGCGGCGGCTCCGCAGCCAGGCGGCGCGGACGCGGCGGCCGCACGAGCGGGGTCCTCACCGCGGGCGAGCAGGCGCAGCGCGTCACGCATGGCGCGCCTCGATCGCGAGGAGCTCACCCGGTGACGACACGGCCCCGCCTGCACGCGCGGTGGAGGCGGATTCGAGAGCGCGGATGAGGCCGCGCAGGTCCCGCCCGGAGCGCGTTGGGGCGCGCAGGATGGAACCGGGGGCGCACGCGCGCAGACCGGCTCCCCAACGCTCACCAGCACTCACAAGCGTGATCACGGGACATGGAGGGGGAACCGCCGTGCATGTCGCCGACAGTGCGGCGGCCCCCTCCAGGTCCCCGTGGGTCACGACGATAAGCGCGTCGGCGCGGATCGCGGACACACATCGGGCGGCTCGCTCGTCCCATCGGCCCGCGTCCACGATGAGGGGCGCGTCGAGGGATCGGCACGCGGCGACCACGCGGGGATCATCGGCGGCGGCACCGCCTCGGGAGTCCCCGACGAGGGCCCGCACGCCCCCGACGACGGGCAGGTGCTCACGCAGCGACGGTAGATAGGAGTCCTCGGATGCGTCGAGATCCGCCCAGCGCACGCCGGGCACATCATGGTCAGCCGCGAGCGCGACACCGGGCACGGACCCGGATGCGTCGACTACGACTGCTTCGCCAGACCTCGCTCGGCGGGCACCGCGCTCCCCGCGCCGCACACCCCCTCGGACACTCCGACGACTCCCGCGCTCGCGTGCCAGCAGCCGCACAATACCGGTGACCCCAACCCCGCCGGCGATCCCGGCGACCACCCACACCGCACCCGATCGTCGCGTGCGGGAGGATGCCTCGGCAATGAGGGACACGAGAAGCGCGGTGTCCACCGGTAGGCTCACCTGACCGCCCTGCCCGACGCGCACGCAGGGTGTTCCCTCGGGCACGGGAGCCGACGCGGAGGCGAGGATTAACGAGGCCTGGCCCGGGTTCGAGCACACGCGCGCCCCTGCGAGCACTACGGCATTGCGCACGCCGTCGAGGTCGGGTGGAACGAGTCCGATGAGGGCGACGGTTCCTCGATGTGGGGCGACATGGGCGTTCATAAGACGACGATGCGCCCGCACCGGTTGTCTGGTCCACCCGCGTGCGCGTCCCTGTGGACAACGCCAACCCGAGGTGCGAGGCTGTGCATAGAGGGGTCCGATGGAGGACCCCTGTGGATTGAGCCAACGCTGGAGTAAACGCAATGGTACGCGCGGCCTTTTTCGACCTGGATAAGACGATTCTGGACACGTCCTCGAACGTGGCTCTGTCCGGCCCGTTCATCGAGGCCGGCCTCATGAACCGGCGCACCGCCCTCACCTCCGTCCTGGTTCAGCTGCCCTACCTGCTCGCGGGCGCGGACGAATCGCGCATGGAGCAGATGGCGCAGGCGCTGGGACGTATGGGGCGAGGCTGGAACGCCGCGTTCCTTGAGGCAACGGTGGAGGACGCGCTCGAGCGCACGATCCAGCCCGTCTGCTACGCGCAGGCGCTCGCGCGCATCGAGCAGCACAAGCGCGCGGGAGACATCATCGTCATCGCCTCGGCATCGGTCGAGCAGGTGGTACGTCCCATCGCGCAGATGCTGGGGGCGGACGAGGTCCTCGCCTCGCGCGCAGCGGTCGACGAGGACGGGTGTTTCACGGGCGAGATCACGCACTTCAACCAGGCGCAGGGCAAGGCGGATGCCTGCGAGGCCCTGGCTCGCGCGCGCGGCTGGGACCTGTCAGACTGCTCGGCCTACTCGGATTCGGTGTCAGACGCGCCGCTCCTGCGCCTCGTCGGCCACCCCTACGCGGTCAACCCGGACCGCGGCCTGCGCGAGATGGCGCAGCGCGAAGGCTGGCCCACCCTCACGTTCACGTCCACGGTGCGCGTCCTGCCGCGCGAGGTTCCTACGCCCGCGAAGGTCGCGGTGCCTTTCATCGCCGGCGTCGCCGTTGGCGCGGCGGCCTGCGCGCTCCTGCGCCGATAAGAAACAGCCCTAGGAGAGGCGGCCTGCCTGCACGTGGCGGGCGACGTCGCGCCCCACCTGGGCGCCGTAGACGACTCCCGCACAGTAGTGGATGATCCACCGGGCTAGGCCGGCCTCGTCGGCGCTCACCCACCCGGCGAGTTCGCGTCCCGCGCGCGCCGGATCGAGCGCGTCGTAGGCGCTGGGCACGCACACACCGGTTGGGTCAACGCCTCGGGTCACGAGGATCCAGCGCGCCAGTCCACCTCCCACGACGGACGAGGCCGGGTCAAAGACACGCCGGAAACGGAAATGTGCGGTCAGGGCGGCAGCGACGGCGAGGCCGGGCGCATCGCAGCACGTGTAGGCGAGGGCGGGAGCGAGCAGGGACGGGTCGGCGGGCACGGCGACGGACCGCGACTCGACGAGGCCGGCGGCAACGAGACCCGAGCAGGCATCCCTGTGCAGTCCAGCGATCAGCGCGGGCAGGGGCGTGGGGGCGACGCGCGCACCGCCTTGGGAGCGGGTGTTGAGCGCGGGGAAGCGCGAGGCGAGGTTCCACTGCGAGCGCCAGATCCCCAGCGCGAGAGCGGCCCCCGGATCCGAGGCCGCTCCCCCTTCGTCAGCCATGGACAGGGCACGCACGTCGTCGACGCTCGTGCGGGCACCCTCGATGATGGACAGGGCGGCGGCCTCGCGCACAGCGGCCTCCGCGCGCGCTTCCTCCCAGCCTCGGCGCAGTCCCTCGCTAAAGCGCAGGTCGGCGAGTGCCGTGTGGGCCTCGTTCATGGCGGAGGCGACGTCAGGGTAGGCTGCCGCCGCGCACAACACGGCGGGTGCGGGGTCAACGAGGGCTTCGATACTCACCCCTCTACACTAGGGGCATGACGCTTTTGCAGCATCGAAACCTCTCCGCGCGCCTGCGCTCGGGGTTGTTCGCGTTCGTTTTCGCCCCGATCGCCCTGGTGTTCCTAGGGTCCTCGATGGTTGACGTGCAGGCGTTGGCCTCGGTCGGCCAGCCCTTGGCCTCGGTCGAGGGACTCATCGGCATGGCGCTCGCGTCACTGCTGCTGGCCCTCATCGCCCTCAATTGCGAGGAGTCGAGCGCGGGCATGGTCGTAACCTTCGTGTGGTCGATCGTCGTGGGGGTGGCCCAGTTCTTCGGCGTGGCGCGCCTTCCTTTTCTCATGAAGTCATCCGTGGGCGCCGAGGATGTCATCGCGGGTGTGTCCTGGTGTCTGTACCCGGTGTGCATGTCGCTCATGCTTGGTGCGTGCGCGCTGACGATCAAGTCGGTGCGAGTGCGCGCCGGTAAGAGCACGCGCGTGCCTCTGGCCCGCGTACACCGCCACGGATTCGGCACGACGGTAGCGCTTCCCGCAGCGGTCGCGGCGGGCACGCTGATGGTCGCGGCGGCCCCCTCGGACACGACAAACGTCGCGGCCATGGGCCTGGAGGGGGTCACCGAGGGCTTCGAGCCGATGCACTGGCTCGCGCTCGGAGCGGGCATCGCGTTCGCGGTGCTCGTCGTGAGCGCCCGCTGGTCGATCACGGGCACGCAGATCGCGAGCTGGTTCATTTTAGTGCTCCCCACGTACGTGGTCCTGCCTGTATGGGCGTCGCTGACGGGCAACGTGATCGTCCCCGGCCCGTCCCTGCTGACGAAGATGGCGCTCGCGAGCCCGCCGCTGGCAGCGCTCGGAATGGCGACCGGCTGCGCTTCGATGGGTGTCCTGTGGGCCCGCGTGCGGGCGCTCAAGAAGCTCGAGACGGATGACGATTCGACGGCAAAAGAAGGGCCTGCCGAGGGCTAATGCACGTAAGCGCTCACGCTGACCGTAATATGTGGGCAGATATAAGGAGGAAGCATGTCTGATATCGAGTTTGACGCCCAGCGCGACCGCGCCGAGGAGGCACCTGACAACCTGGTGCTGACCGGTGAGGAAATCGAGCTGCCCGGTGAGGATTCCGACGCGTCGGCGATCATCGGCGAGTCCAGCGAGCCCATCCACACGGGCGAAATCGAGGCGGTCGCAATCGGCGGCCTGACGGGCCGCGTCCCCGCCGCAGCGCCGCTCAAGCCGACGATCGAGGACAAGATCTCCACGGGCGAGCTGCCCATCGTGTCCGCCCCCGAGGGCGATCTCCCGGTCGTTTCTTCCTCCGACGAGGCCGGCTCCGCCCCCGAGCAGGAGCAGGCTGAGCAGGATTCTCCCGCCGACGCTCCGGCCGCCGACCAGGGCACCAATGAGTCTGCCGCGGCCAACGCTCCGTCCGCAGAGGCGACCGATGAACCCGAGACCACCGACGAGGCCCCCGCTGAGGACGTGACCGAGGAGCAGGCTCCCGCAGAGGACACCGCTTCCGACGAGCACGCCCACACCTCGTCGAACGAGGAGGGCGAGCAGCCCGAGGCCTCCGTGGACCAGGCGGAAGAAGGCGAGAATTCCTTTGCTCCCCTGCTCTCCTCCGCAGACAAGGACGCCGCAGACGAGGCGACCGAGGACGTGACCGAGGATCCGGAGCCCGCGCTCGCCCCCGTGTTGACGCCCGCGCAGGCGGCCGCCGCCCTGAGCGAGGCCAGCGACGCGGCGACCGACGAGGCCGAGGCCCCCTCGAGCGACGAGCAGCCCTCCGAGGAAGAGACCACCAAGGACGAGGTTGCCGTAGTCGGTGGCGCTGCTGCCGAGGCCTCCGCGCACTCGCCGTCCTCGCGCCGCTCCATGATCTTCGGCGACGACGAGACCCTGTCCTCCTCAATTCCCGCAGTCGCGGCCGAAGAGGAGAACGCTCCCGCCGAAACCTCTGCGGAGGAAGAACCCGAGGCTGAGGAGGAGGCCCCCTTCACCGAGCCGACGACCCAGCTGCCGACGCAGGACACTGAGGCCTCGTACTCCTTCGAGGATCAGGATGCCGCCGAGGCCGCACGCCCGCGCCGCCGCTCCCTGCTGGGCCAGGGCGACGAGGACAGCGAGGCGGCGACCCTGGCCGCCATCGCGGCGACCGCCGCGCGCGGCGACAAGTCCGACGCGCCTTCGAGCCTGGACGACGAGCTCTTCTCCGCCGCCCCCGAGATCACGGAGATGCCCTCGCGCACGGGCGCGCACTGGCTGTCCTTCCTGCTCTTCCTGCTGCTCGTACCCGCCGGCTGGTACCTGGCAGCCGACGCGGGTGCCCGCATGACTCTGGCGGACGCCGCCCCCATGTACACGGGCGTCGCCTCGATCGTTGCCCTGGGCGAGGTCCTCGGCGCGATCGTCATCTCCGCGATCCTTTTCGTGACCGCGCGCCGCTCGTCTCTGGGTGCCTGGCTGATGGGCATCGTGACCCTCATCGTGGGGCTGCCCTGGCTCATGGCCCCCGGCATCACCGGAGCGTCGGTGCTGTCCGCGCTCACCGCGCTGACCAACACGGGCTCGCTGGGCGCGAACCTCTCGCACCACCTGCAGGCCTCCGGCTACTCCGGCCGCTTCGTCCTGCTGGGCATCGTCCTCATGGGCCTGGCGTACGTGTCCCACTCAGCACGCCGCACCGGCCGCGCCGAGGAGGCGCTGCGCGTCTCGCTGGAGGCCACCAACCCGGCGGGTGCCTTCTACTCCAAGCGCGCCCGTAAGAAGGCGGCGAAAGAAGCGGCCCGCAAGTGAACACTCTGATTCCCGCCAGCGCGATCGAGCTCGAGGGTCCCTGGACTCACCGGCACG
>ERZ772799.479-NODE-479-length-15135-cov-2.616379_pt1 | contig 15135 bp, 16 predicted proteins | sample MGYA00511345_ERZ772799 | MGnify/ENA primary metagenome ERZ772799 (study PRJEB29015, sample SAMEA2738037) | human oral metagenome | biome: human oral; feature: human-associated habitat; material: saliva | place: China | collected 2238 ... | reverse complement strand
TGTTTTTATTATGCCAAAATGGAAATAAAACGCTTACTTTCCATTTTCAATTAAATGACTAATATCAAAATGGAAAAATACATCATTTTTTCCATTTTCGTCCTTAGCATGACGTTAAAAGGCTTTTTTATTTTGTCAAATTAAACTAGCGTGGCTTATTTCTAAAAGATAAGTGGTGCACAACTGATCAGTAAGAAATAGGACTAGCGTGGATAAGGAGAAACAATGAACAAACAATTTTTATTAAAACTAAACTTACAACACTTTGCAGATGAAGGAACAACGGAAACAAACAATACTGAACCCGAGTTTAAAGCACCTGCTACTCAATCTGAATTAGATAGCTATGTAAATAAAGCAGTTCAAGCAGCACTGAAAAATCAACAAGCAAAAAATGAAGCTAACTTTAATTCACGATTAGAAGAAGAGATAAAAAAACGTGAAGACTATTCAAAATTAAGTGAAAGTCAAAAACGTGATAAAGACTTTGAGGACCAAAAAGCAGAATTTGAAAAACAAGTAGCAGAGTTTAGACACTCTCAACTAATTGTGGAAGTTCAAAAAGATTTAGTTAGTAAAGGTTTACCAACTGAATTAGCTGAGACGTTCGCTTTACATGGAACAGCAGAAGATGCTTTAAAAGCGGTGAATATACTTGAGAAAGTATTCAATGAAGCGGTAAACAAAGCCGTTAAAGAATCTGCTAGACAAACGACACCTAATGTAGGTGCTACTGGAACGGAAAAACCGTTGAACTTAGGAGCAAGACTGGCACAAGGTGTAAGTTACAAAAAACCATTTTAGGAGGATAAGAGATGAAAACAACAACTATTTTTAATAAAACTGAAATTTTACATAACTTAGAGTTTGAAGCTATTTCAGTAACAGTAGATAAAACAACTACAGGAACAGTAACAGAAAACGGACGTAAATTATTAAAAGCTGGAACATTGCTAGCTGGAGATGGTAAGTCTATTTTTGAAGACAGAACAAAAAAAGTTAAGAAATTAACTAACGATGCAACAGCACAATACGTTGACGGAGTAGCGTTACATGACGTTGATTTAACTGATGGAGACTCAGTAGTAGCGTGTGTGTTTAAAGGAACTTTACGTGAAGACAAATGCAACGGTGGTACTGTTGATGCAAACGTAAAATCAAAATTAAACTTAATTAAATTTGTAAAAGGTGTATAAGGAGGACTATAAAATATGGCATTAATTTACGATACAATTACAGCAGAAAATGTAAGTGGATATTGGAACGGTTTACAAGAAAACGTTGATACTACTTTAGGAGATAAATTATTCCCTGCTAGAAAACAATTAGGAATTAAATTAGCATTTGTAAAAGGTGGAAGCGGTAAGGCGGTAGCTTTAAAACCTGCTGCGTTCGACACTAAAGCTCCACTACGTGAAAGAATGAACTTAAGCGTAACTGAAGAGCAAATGCCATTCTTTAAAGAAGCTATTGTAGTTAAAGAAGAAGAAAGACAACAATTAAATATGATTGAAGCTACTGGTAATCAAGCACTTATCGATAGTGTGGTTACTGGTATTTTTGATGACCAAACACACTTAGTAAGTGGTGCGTTAGCACGATTAGAAGCTATGAGAATGCAAGTGTTAGCCACTGGTAAAATCTCATTTAACAATAACGGAGTAGCTCAAGAGTTTGATTATGGAGTTAAAGACTCTATGAAAGGGACTGTTACAAAAGCTTGGACTGATGCAGCAGCAACTCCACTAGCGGATATTGAAAAAGCTATTGAAGCTATAGAAAATCAAGGTAAGAAAGCAGAAATTCTTATTATGACTCAAAAAACATTCGGTTTAATCAGAAAAGCAGACTCAACTATTAAAATTGTTAAACCATTAGCACCTAAAGGAGCAACAGTAACAACTACTGAATTAACTGATTATCTTTTAGATGCACACGGTGTAAAAGTTGAAATTAAAAACGATACATTTACTGATGATGACGGAGTTGTTAAAAAATTCTATCCAGAAGGTTATGTATCATTTATTCCTAATGCTATTTTAGGAAAAACAGTATTTGGTACTACACCAGAAGAATCTGACTTATTAGGTGGTAATGTTGCTGGAGTTGAAGTGAAAGTTGTAAATACTGGTATTGCTATTACAACTCAAAAATTAGTTGATCCTGTCAACGTTCAAACTAAAGTATCTATGATTGCTTTACCATCATTTGAAAGATTAGATGATGTGTATATGTTAGATATCGAACCTTAGGAGTTAACTTATGGATAGAGATTTAGTATTAGATAACGTTAAAGAAGACTTAGATATTCGTGATACTTTGCAAGATACTATCCTATGCAGACTTATTGATAAGGTTATTGACCATTTCAAATTCACTTATAAACAAGATGAAATTGAAAACAAATACAGGTTCATTATTGAAGATTGTGTTATTAAAAGATTTAACAGACGTGGTGCTGAAGGTGCTACGTCTGAATCTGTTGAAGGTCACTCTGTTAACTATGAAACTTTCTTAAACGAGTTCGCCCCTTGGGATGAAATGTTGAGAGAAGACTTCAAGAAAGAAAAATCAAAGAAAGGTCAATTATTAATATTCTAATGAGATATTCAGATAGAGCAATTTTAAAGCAAGTAGATAAAAACGAGTATGATTATGAAACAGGAGAACATGTCTATAAAGAACTCTATTCAGATATTGTTGCATGCTTCACAATGGATTTAGGACTTGGTAAGTCAGTTCAGATTTTCGGAGATTATAACAAACAAAGAAAGGTTATATTTCTTAAGAATGCTTATAATAAGCCGTTTAATGTTGTTGAATATCGTGGAAAACGATATATTCCAACAGCAGATAAACAACTTAGTAAAGCTTTTTATCTTGAAAGGGATGATAGCGATGGGACTGAAGATACATGGCATAAAAAAATTAAAGATTGATTTAAAAGACAATGCACAAATGAGACTAGTAAAAGAAATTGTGAAGAAAAACGGAGCAAGTTTACAACAAGAAATGGTAAAAAAAGCGGTATTCAAAGCTGGATATTCTGTTGGTGAAACTAGAAGAAGTATCAATATCTTAATTGAAAAAGGAGGGTTAATGGCAAGGGTTAAACCTACTACTAAATACTCTCCTTACGTTGAATATGGTACGCGTTTTATGGATAAACAACCATTTGTTAAACCTGCTTTCCAACAGGTTAAAAAAGAGTTCGTTAAAGACTTGAAAAAATTAGTATGATTAAAACTAGAGAACAAAGTATTTTTGATGAAGTATTTAAAATATGCAAGAATTTAGGTTATAAAGTCTATGATTATAAACCGATGAATGAAGTACCTTATCCATTCGTAGAAATGGAAGATACATCTGTTAGTTATGCGATCAATAAAACGGATGTAAAAGGGAATGTCACTCTCTCATTATCTGTGTGGGGGTTACAGACAAAACGAAAAGAAGTATCTACTATGGCAAATGCTATATTAGAAAAATGTTTGAGAATAGAACGTACAGACGGTTATTCGTGGAGTTTAAATATTAATTCAAGCAATATTAGAATACTTGATGATAGAACAACAGTAACACCGCTTAAAAGGGCGGTTATTGAATTAGAATTTAATTTAAGATAAGGAGATAAAAATGTCAGAAGCAAAAAAAACTTATGAAGCTAAAAAAGGTATAGATATAATCCTTTTATATCGATTTTTAAAGAACGCTAAAACAGAAGCGGCTTTTAAATTAGCTTTCCAAACTGAACACAGTAATGAAATCAGTAGAGATGCTGATGCACAAAAAACTAAAGATGGAAACATCCAAAATTTAGGTCCAGTTGAGTATGATTTTTCGGCGAAGTCAATCGTAGCTAAAGGTGACAAGCATATCGAGGAATTAAGAAACGCTTTAATCGATGGTGATATCATTGAAATCTGGGAAATTGATAAAGCTGAGAAAGATACATCTGGAAAATATAAAGCTACTTATTATCGAGGATATGTAACTAAATTTGGTACTAATCCTAATTCAGAAGATAGTGTAGAGTTAGAGCTTGAATTCTCAATCAATGGAGTTGGGAAAACAGGTTATGCAACATTAACTGATGAGCAAGCTAAAGTAGTTCAGTATGTGTTTAAAGACACTACTGTTGATACAACACAAGAATAATTAAACAAAGCTAACTGGTAGAAATACTGGTTAGCTATTTTTTTGGAGGATAAAACAATATGCAATTAAGATTAAATGAAAATAAAACAGTAGACGTAAAATTCGGAGTTGGTTTTGTGCGTGAGTTAGATAAAAACCATCCATTAGAAGCTAAAGGAATTAAGCTTGGTATGTCTTTAAGTATGAAAATACCGGAAATTCTAGGAGGAGATGTGGCAAGTTTATCTGATGTTCTATATGCAGGAACATTTTTAGAAAAAGAACGACCAACGCAAACTGAAATTGATAACTTTATTGATGAACATGAAGATATCGAAGCTTTATTCGATGAAGTAATCAAAGCATTAGAAGAAAGTAATGCGGGAAAGAGAATTCTGAAACAGAACAGAGAGACTCTGAAAGAAGCGTAAACTATAAAAACTCCAAAGAAACATACGAAGAAATAATAGTAAATTGTGTTAGATATCTAGGTATCACAAGTATGTATGAAATAAATATACTTACTCTTAATCAATATAACTTACTGATGAAAGGTGCGAAGTTAAGGTTGTTAGATGAAGAACATTTAATTTACAAGCAAGCATGGTTGAATCGTGTAGTTAAACGAACAGAGACGAAAGGCAAGCAAGAAGTATATGTGTACGGAAGGTTTAAAGACTTTTTCGACTATGAGAAAGAGTATAGAGAAATAACTGGTGAAATAGTACCTACTATCAAAGATGAAGAATTAAGCAATTTACTATTAAAAGCAAATATGTAGAAAGGAGAATAGAATATGGCAGAACAATATTCAGTAGAAGCAATATTATCTGCGGTTGATAAAGGTTTTACTCATGCATTAGATACTATTAACGAAAAGCTAGATAAGTTTGAAGCTAAAGCTAGTAAAAGTGAACAAAGTGGACAAAAAATCGGCGGTACATTCAAAGCTATGGCACTAGCAAATCTAGCAGCAGGAGCTATTACTAAAGTTACTGGTGATATAGGTAGCTTGATTAGTGAATCATTTAAAGCATCCGATGCAATGGATAAATTCAGAAGTACAATGCAGTTCGCTGGATTAGATAATAGTGCTATAGAAAAGAGTGCAGCAAGTGTAAGGAAGTATGCAGACGATACTGTGTATGACTTAGACACAATAGCAAATACAACGGCACAATTAGCTGCGAACGGTATTAAAGACTATGACGGACTGACACAAGCGGCAGGAAACTTAAACGCGGTTGCTGGTGGTAATGCTGACACATTTAAATCGGTAGCAATGGTAATGACTCAGACAGCTTCTGCTGGTAAATTAACTGGTGAAAACTGGAGACAGTTATCAGATGCAATTCCTGGGGCTAGTGGAAAAATTCAAGAAGCACTTAAGAAAAACGGAGCTTATACTGGAGATTTTAGAAAAGCATTAGAGCAAGGGAAAATTAGTGCTGATGAATTCAATAAAGCTATTATGGATTTAGGTATGACAGACGTTGCAAGAGAAGCAGCAACCTCTACTAAAACTATTGAAGGTGCAGTAGGGAATATGCAAGCAGGTATTGTCACGAAAATTAATGAAATAATAGATGCCATCGGTAAGGATAAGATCACTGGGATTATAAATAGTATCGGTGAATTTGTAACAGGTGGACTTGAAGTATTAAAAGTAGTAATACCACCTATTATAAGTGGAATAACTAGTTTATTTAGTGTGTTAAGTCAAAACAAAGCTATTGTGGTTGCTTTAACTGGTGCATTCATTGGGTTCAGAACAGCTTTAATGATAACCGCCGCTATTGAATCGGCAAGAGCAGCATTGACAGCTTTTAAAACAGCACAACAAGCGGCAACAATAGGTCAAGCGGCTTTAAATGCAGTTATGGCGATTAATCCATTTGTACTTATTGCGGCAGCAATTACAGCGTTAGTCGCTTTAATTATTTATCTATGGAATACCAACGAAGGTTTTAGAAATGCAGTTATAGCTATTTGGGAAGCTATCAAACAAGCGTTTGTTACAGCTTGGGAAGCTATCAAAACAGCATGGAGTGCTTGCGGTACTTTCTTCAGTACGTTGTGGGAAGGTATCAAAACTGGAGTACAAACTGTGGTTCAGTGGATTGTTCAAACTTGGAATAGTGCAGTAGCTTTATTACAAGTAGTATGGACGGCTATTTCTACTGGTGCTACAGTAGCTTGGAACTTTATTGTCACTTCAATAATGACTATAGTCCAACCGTTTATTACATCTTTCATTAGTGCATGGAACATCTTAAAAGAAGGTATCAACGGAGTTTGGGAAGGTATCAAAATGATATTTCAAGGTGCTTGGGAATTTATTAAAGCTATTGTGTTAGGAGCGGTACTAATCGTGATTGATTTAGTAACAGGTAACTTCACAAAACTTAAAGATGATTTACAAATGATTTGGGATGCTATTAAAGCGGCGGTTCAAATGGTTTGGGAAGGTATAAAAACAGTAGTTTTAACTATTGTTACTACTTTTATATCTTTACTAGTGAATGCTTGGGAAGGTTTTAAAAATGGAGTAATTGCTATTTGGAATTTTCTAAAAACTACAGCTACGACTATCTGGAACGCTCTAAAAACAACTGTAACAACAATTGTGACAGGATTAGTTAACGGAATAAAAGCTTTGTGGGAGGGGTTCAAGTCTTTCTTTACAGGTTTAATAAATTCTGTTCAAAGTATTGCAGTAAACACATGGAATTCTATTAAGTCAAGCGTAACTAGTATTATTCAAAGTTTAGTTAATGCAGCTCAAAACGCTTGGAATACTTTTAAAAATGGAGTTCAAAGTTTAGTAAGTAGCGTTACAAACATCTTTAATACATTAAGAAATATCAACTTATGGGATATCGGTAGTGCTATCATGAACGGATTTTTAAATGGTTTAAAATCTGCTTGGGAAAGCGTAAAAGGTTTTGTTAGTGGGATTGCTGGATGGATTAGAGACCATAAAGGGCCGATTGAATATGATAGACGTTTATTAATTCCTGCTGGTAATGCTATTATGGGCGGACTTAATAGAGGTTTAGATAACGGTTTTGATAAAACTATGGCAAAAGTACAAAGTATTACAGGTGCTATTGAGTCAAGATTTAATATCAATCAAAGTAAAGCTTTAAACGTTGAAAATACTATCAGTTCTCAACCTATGGTAATTACATTCAAATTAGGTAATAAGGACTTTAGAGCCTTTGTGAGTGATATTAATCAAGTAAACGGTGAAGCGGTACAGCTAGAAGAAGTTTATTCAATTTAGGAGGAGTGTAAATGTACAATTTTATTAATACTAATGAAATAGGAGAGCAATTACACTCTTCTATTCAAACTATATTTAATGGTGTGAATATCGATGTTGATTTAGAAGGTTTTCGAACGTTAGCAGTAAGTGGTCGAGGTTTGTTAAGTAAGAATATAAACTCAACTGATATACCAGGGACGGACGGAAAATATTTTCTATATGGCAATTTAGAAGTTAGAGCTATTGTGGTTAAATTCCAGTTGAAAGCAACAACTAACGAAGATTTTAGAAAGAAATTCAATAAATTAAATATGCTATTACAAACGGATGAACCGAAGATTTTAAAATTCACAGATGAATCAGATTATTATTATATGGCTATATTACAAAAAGCTAGTGATACAGAAGAAACCTCAAACAGCATTGTATCAACATTCACTTTTTTGTGTCTAGATCCTTACAAATACAAAGTGGTTGATAAAGACACAGGTGTAAATAACGTGACTATCACTAAACTACCTAACAACAGAAATGAATTCACACCAGAACTGATTAAGGTAATTGTAAATAGTGTTAGTGACAAAGTAATAATTAAAAATCAAACCACTACTAAAAAAATAATAATTAATAATTCATTTGCCGTTGGTGATGTGCTTGAGATTGATTTGAACAAAGATTATCCGTTGAAATTAAATACAATGGTAAGAAGTGAATTAATTGATTTTGTGGAAAGTGATTTTGATTTTGCAGTAAAACAAGGTGATACTATCACTTGCAGTAATAGTAGAGTGTTAGAAGTTCATACGAAAGAGAGGATGTATTAATGAAATTATTTCTATTCAATAATGATGAAAAGCTAATAGGAACAGTAAATCCGTTAGAAGGTATTCAGAACGAAGAAATAAATAAAATTCAAACGATAGAATGTACAACTGTGTATTCTGAATTGATTGAGAAAGCCTCTTATATCGGACATAAAGATTATTCTGACAATAGAATATTCCATCTTTATAAAATAGACCATGTAACAAAAACTAGTACTACAGATGTAAAAATCGTTGGTGTACATACTTTCTTTGACGATATGGAAAGTGATGGATATGTTAAAGACTTCAGACCAACTAATAGAGAATTAGTAGGAGTACTGACAACTATTTTAGATGGTTCACGTTGGCAACTAGGTACAGTAAATATCCAACGAAGATATACAGGGAATTTCTATTATGTGACACGTAAAGAAGCTATAAGCAAGCTAATAGAAGCGACACAGATTGAGATTAAACCACGATTAGAATTTAGTCGAGGTAAAATCACAGGTAGGAATTTAGATGTGTTCACTAGACTAGGAGCAAGAAACGGTAAAGTATTTGTTCACGGTAGGGACTTATTAACAGTTAGTGAGAAGAAGTCACAAGGTGCGATTTATACAGCCGTTGTGGGTCGTGGTAAAGGTGAAGAGACTGATACTGGTGGTTATGGTCGTAGAATTACATTTAAGGATGTTGTGTGGCGAAAATCAAGTGGAAATCCAGTTGACAAACCAGAAGGTCAAGAGTACGTAGAAATACCAGCTATGACAGAGTTATATGGTTTTGAAAAAGGTACTAAACCACGTATTAAAATTGTTGAATTTCAAGATGAAACGGACAAAGAAAAACTATTAAGGCTTTCTTATGAGTGGCTTGAAAGAAATAGTAGGATACAAGTAGAGTATAGTGCAAAAGTATTGAATGTTGGTAATCTTGAATTAGGTGATACTGTTGGAATATTTAATCCTAAACTAGGTATTAAATATGAAACAAGAGTATTTAAAGTTAAAAGAAATTTAGTAAACAATAAACTAACTGAATTTGGAATAGGTGATAAGGTTACTACATCTCCGTTCAGTAGAACTATTGAATTAGCTAAAGAGATGAAGAATTTTCAAGACGACACAGTTTACTGGCTGGATAAGATACGAGAAAGACTATCTGATAAATTAATTAATGAAGATGGTTATAACTATGATTTGAAAGCTGATAATGAGTATAAAGTACCTGCTGGTTATTATTCATTTGATAAACCTATTGATCAAAACCCAACTAAAGTAGTTTATATGGGAGCTGGAAAAATTGCGATAGCTAACAGTAAAAAGCCGACAGGTGAATGGAATTGGAGAACGTTTCTTGATGGAAACGGAGCAACACTAGATTTAATAAATACAGGTGTGTTAAAAGCAGGTCGTATTCAATCTGCTGACGGTCGAAGCTACTGGGACTTAGACACAGGGGAATTTCATATGGAGCAAAGTGCTATTAATGAAGCGGTAAAAACAGTCGTAAATGGCAAAGTACAAGAAATAGTAGGAGAAGTTAAGAAAAACTTACCTTCTAAAGAAGAGCTTAAAGGTAAAAGCTCTTACATCCATAAAAAATACAGTGACTACCCCGACGGTAGAGAGATGAGTGACAACTCAACACTCAAGTATATTGGTATATATACAGGTGACAAACAACAAGCACCTACTAACGCTAGTGAGTATAGCTGGACTAAGATTAAGTCAGACGGTAAATTATACAAAGCATATTCTAACAGCTTAAACGGTACTGATTTTACTTTAGTAGAACCTGATGAAAATGCTAAGTTACTTGCTAAAAACAGACCACGTGTAAATATTGTTAACAATAATGATATCAGTGATATATGGCAAGCGAATATGTTTTTAAGCTTACAACCTAACACTAAATATACTCTGACAGCACGAGCTAAGGGGAATAGTAATAAGTTGTGGGCATATTTTCGAAATAACAAGACTGGTGAAGAGTATAATTGGGGTCAATTAGAATTCAGAGAGTTGGAAACTAAGTCAATCACATTCACAACTACTGAAGATGTTGACGACGTGCTATTTAAGTTTGTGTTAGTACCAGAGGATGAAGACTGGACAGGTGTTCAGATTGATTGGTTCACTATTCACGAGCGATTTAAGAGATATCAGGATTTTCCAACTGATGAACCAGCACAGTATCATAAGTATCGTTATTTCGGCTATGTGTTCAAAGAAAGCACACCAGTAGCAAGTGATTTTGAGTGGTTCGACTTACAACAAACATCAATTACGAATGAAAAATATACTCACATTGTTTATTCAGATAACGCTGATGGAAGTAATTTCGGTCGTGAACCTAAAAAATACATGGGAGTTGCTAGGACTACATCTCCAACACAACCAACAGATAAGACTGCTTATAAGTGGTTTAAAGTTAAAGGTGAGGACGGAGAAAGGGGTAGAGATGGAACGAATGGGCACAGTTTAACGGCTACTTTGTGGTTTACTGGAGGTTATGTTAACAACGTAACTAACAATATTAAACTTAATCTAAAAGTATTTTATGATGGTCGAGAAATACAAAATTTCAAAAATAATATAACTTATAAAGGTGGTAATTATAGCAGTTGGCAAACTAAAGAAAATCCAACAGTAACAAGTTACAACATGATTGATTATACATTTTGGTCTAACGGTGAAAAAGATGGTAGTACATTATTTGCATTAGCAACAGTGACTTACAATGGCTTACAAGCAGTGGCAGATGCTAGATTAGACAACGTGCCAGATGTAAGGTTGATTAATGAGACTGTTAAAAAATATAAGACTTTTGAAAGTACACTAGAAGGCTTCACTTCAGTTGTAGGCGAGATTGATACTAAAGTCTTCTCTAAATCTTATTTTAAAAATAACCTTAATAGTGAAGACGTTGAAAAAACAGGTAACGACTTATATTTCAACGCGAAAGAAAACTTACAAGCTAACGAGTATTACACGATTTTAGCTGATTTAGATAACGTCCCAGCTAACCAAAAAGCGAGAATATACAATGCTAGCGATGGTGGAGATGAGAAATTAATTCAGAATGGGTTGAATTATTGGGTTATTAAATATCCATCTAAAATTAATTTATATCCGTTGGGAGCTAATACTAAGGTTAAGAACGTAAGGATATTCAAGGGCGATTTTAGGGTTAAAAAAGATGCCGAAAGAGAAAACTTATTTAGTAACTCTGCGACGGATGACACTTATAAATTTATTCATTTGAATTTAAATAAAAATAAAATAAACGGAAATGTTTATACTGTTAAATTTGACGCTTCCGGATACTCCTACGGTGATAGATGGGATATTTATAATCGTATTGGCTATGATGAGAATAATCTAACCCAACTATTGAGAGCTAAGGGGAACGAATTTACATTCACTATTAACGACGAAACAAGGTCTGACAGAATGTATATAAGAATGAAATCGGTTGGAAATACCACCATTTCTAACGTTGAAATATACGATGTTAGCACTGAATATGTTAGAAATAGTCAAGTAAGTAAATTAGAGAGTTCTATAACGCAAACTAAAAATGAAATTGACTTAAAAGTAAGCAAGGATAATGTAATAGCATCTATTAATGCTAGTGTGGAGACAAATCAGCAAGGTCAAAATCGAGGTGTTGTTAGGATAAAAGGTGATGCTATTACTGATTATTTATATGGTAAAACGATTGAGGGAGCGATTATTAAAGGTAATAGTCAGATAAAAATCGGAGAACATGGTTACATGCGACCATCAGGAGACGGTTTAAGATTTTGTCTTCCTGAAAAACCCAATGCAAAAAAAGGTGTCGGAGTTCAAATGTTAGGTAACTATGGACGTGAGGGAAACTCTGCTTATGGTTTATATCTTTATGTAGACCCTAATTTTGATACTAAAGAGGTAAAAACAACTGATAGTTATTTGATGACTGTTTCAGGGTATATAAAAACTAGAGGTGTAAACAATCTTAAGTTCATTAATTATGATGACCATAGTACAGCTATAGGTATATGGGATACGGATGTAACATTAAAATTTGATAGAACAAAAAACGATATAATGTATGCATATAAAAGCAATTACGGTTTATGGGGCATTATAAAATCACATTATGATACTACTTCTGATATCAGACTTAAAAAAGATATACAAGACTGTAAATACAATGCATTAGACCTAATAGACTCTTTCAAATTCAAAAGTTTCAACTGGAATTATCATGAAGAATTTGGACAAAAACCATATACTGAAATAGGATTGATAGCGCAAGATGTAGAAAAAATAAGTGAAAACTTTGTATCTATGGCAGGAAAATATAAAACGTTAAATCAATTTAACTTATTAACATATTCGCTTAAAGCTATTCAAGAACTATCTATCGAAAATCAACAACTTAAATCACAACTTAATGAAATGAATGAAAGACTAACTAAACTGGAGGATAAAATCAATGGCAATTTATAAGAAAAACTATGCTCGTGCTACTTATGATAGCAACGGAGCAGTACTGACAACTATTGTTAGTATTTTTAGCACTAGTGGTGGAACTGTAATTGAAACCACGCTTAAAGGTGACCATTTAAGCAAGTCAGAGGATGAAATAGTACAGCTGGCACTGGAGCAATTCTATCAAGATACTTACCCTAACAGGGCTGAGAACGAGAAATTGTTAGAAATGAGAAAAGCTTTAAAAGACTCAACAGCAACACTTGATACAACAAGAAAAATGTTAGCTCAAAGCGTTGTTAAGGAGTTTGAATATGAGAGTAATTTTGAAGATATTGACGCTAAATTACAATTTTTAGCAACTCATTTAAACATAACTTATCCAGCTAAGGAGGATGAAGAAGATGAAAAAGAAAGTAGTGGCGGTTCTCGAGAAGCTACAACTGTCTAGCATGATATTTTTAGAAATGATGAAAGGAGGAAATAGCATGATGATTAAATATTTAGCATTAACAATTCTTGATGGACTAATGACTTTAGATGAAATCAAGAACAAAAAACTTCGTAAACTAGTAAAAGCTGAACTTGACAAAATGGGATTAGCTGAAGTTGCTGAAGATAAATAATTAAAGAGGGGGCTTAATGCCCTCTTTTATTTTGCAAAGAAAGGAGTTAATCAATGGAAATAACTTTACCCGAATTAGCTGAACGCTACTACCACCTTGTAAAAGATGTATATATTCATGCATTTACACTAATGGTATTTCTTGACGTGCTAACAGGTGTAGCTAAGGCTTGGGTTACTAAAACACTAAACTCAACAATAAATAGACGTGGACTTATCGAACATATCATAGTATGTGTGATGTGTATAACAGTATATCCATATCTACTATATTTAGGATTTAACGAGATAGCAACAGCTTTCTTGTTATTTTTTACATTAAGTTACTGTCTAAGTCTAATCGAAAATTTAAGTACTTTAGGAGTACCATTTCCAACAGGTATTCGTAAAAGACTTGAGAAGCTAAGAGATGAACTGGACGGAAAGGAATAATAGATGAAAAAATTAATTAAATTAGATTTTGACAACACGACAAGAGAACGCAAGACTGAAGATAGTTATTCAGAATTATACTCTTATGATAAAAATAACGGATCATTTGAGTTTGAGATATTAAACGACACATTAACAACAGAACAAGTTATAGCGTTGTTCAAATTCACTGAAAGTAATAAAATTTGGAAAACTACTGGGACTGTTGATGGAAACAAAGTTAATGTAACGTTTGACACCACTTTAATTACTCAAAACGAAACTGTAATTTGTTATCTTTATTTTGATGAAGAACAACGAACTTCTGACACATTCAGATTTAAATTCAAAGTAAAAGTATCTGAAATTGATAAAATCAGTCGATATGAAGTCAAAGAACGATTTATCAATAATACTGTTATTGTAGATAGATTAGACGTTGTGACAAAAGATGAATTGAAAGAAGCGTTAAAAAACGTTAGTGGGATAGCAACAGAAGGACTACTAACAGAGGTTAAGGCTGAAGAAATTTACGCTAAGAAGTCAGAAGCGGTAGATAACACTAATTTTGAATTAGTTAAGAATAGAGTACTAGCGTTAGAACTTAAAACTGACAAAGATACAGTATATGATGATAGTGAAGTTAAAGAAAGACTTACAACTCTTGAGAATAAACCTCCTGTAGACTTATCAAACTATGCTACTAAAGAAGAACTAAGAAATGTTAGTGGTAGTCAACCATTAGCTGACAACCTTGTAACTAAAGAAGAGTTAGAAAACAAACACTATATTTCAGATGTTAGTAATTTAGCTACTAAAGAGGAGTTAAACGAAGTTAGGAACAGTCAACCAACAGTTGACACTTCACATTTAGTGACTAGGGATGAATTAGAGAGCAAGGGATATGTAAAAGATTTATCAGAGTATGCTAAGAAGTCAGAACTTTATAATGATAGCGATTTAAAAGCACGTGTTGAGGTACTGGAGCAAAAAACAGACAAAGACACCGTTTATGATGATACGCCTTTAAAAGAGCGTGTAACGGCTCTTGAGAGCAAAGCTATCGAGGGTGGAGCATATGACGATAGCGATTTAAGAAATCGTGTTGTAGCGTTGGAAAGCAAAGAAGATAAAGATACTAAATATGACGATACAGAAGTAAAACACAGACTTACAGAACTTGAGAATAAGCCTGCGGTTGATACTTCTGTTTTTGTTACTGAAGAGAAATTGTCTGAGAAAGGAAGAAGCTATTACTGGACTTGGGCGTATAACCATATTGGTTATGATCGCTACCATGAGGGGGTTGCTATTTTATCTAAAACGCCTATTAAAGCGCGTGAGATTTTAGTTTCGGATGTAGATGATCCAACAGACTATCATACTCGCCGTGTCGCCTTGGTA
>ERZ772799.467-NODE-467-length-15322-cov-4.252964_pt1 | contig 15322 bp, 15 predicted proteins | sample MGYA00511345_ERZ772799 | MGnify/ENA primary metagenome ERZ772799 (study PRJEB29015, sample SAMEA2738037) | human oral metagenome | biome: human oral; feature: human-associated habitat; material: saliva | place: China | collected 2238 ... | reverse complement strand
ACGCGATTGTCAACTGATTCTTGCTTCCTGCACGATGCAGGACGCGATTGTCAGCCGTTTCTGCTCCCATCAATGCGCTAACTATCAGCTGTTTGCAACTATTTTATAGGATTTTCGTTGAAGTCTTTCGCGGCAGAGCTGATTCTTAGTTTTTTTTCAGATCAGGCAAAAAGAAAGAGCGAGGAGGTAATCCAACTCACAACGAATGTCAGTAACAGCATCACCAGTTCTACGCGCCGATTGATACGAATAGCAATCTGCATATCTGCCGTTGCCAGTTCACGTTCGTTATGGCCGATATAAGGCTTGCTGATGCTTTCTCCAAAATAATCATGTGTACCCCCGAAACGGCAATTCAATATACCCGCAAGAGCTGCCTCGGGATAACCGGAGTTAGGACTTGCATGTTGCCGACCATAACGACGAACAAAAGAGAACAGGTGGAGCTTCCCACTCACGAGAATCATCAGCCATGCCGTAAGCCTTGCAGGAATATAGTTGGCGACATCGTCGATTTTGGCAGCTATCCGCCCGAAAAGAAAATACCGTGCCGTCTTATAGCCGATCATCGAATCAAGGGTATTGATCATCTTATAGGCCATCATCCCCGGCAAACCCAACCACATATACCAGAACATAGGGGCTACAACTCCATCGCTCAGATTCTCCGACAAAGTCTCCAAAGCTGCTGTCCTGACTTCCTGCGCCGACAGAGCAGCCGTATCGCGTCCTACGATTCGCGCCACCTGTTTGCGCCCTTCTTCAAGCGAACGATCGACTGCTTCGAATACCATACGTACTTCACGAATAAGGGTAGTACCTGCCAAACAGAAGAAAATGCCGATAGCCAAAATAAGAGAAGCCACAGCAAATGCAACAGCAATCCGGAAAAAATCGTCCAGCAAAATGGTATAAACACAGACAAAAACAAGCCCCAAGAGGATCAATAGGGCCAAAAGAAAAACGGCAACGATATAGAACACCGACATGAAGGCGCCTTTCACCTTGCGGTAGTTTCCTTTATTCAACCTTTTCTCTCCGAATGCAATCATGCGACCGAAGCCGACTATAGGATGCGGAAGAGAAAGAGGATCTCCTAAAAAGTAGTCTGCCAACCATCCCAGCAACAGCGGCAATAAAAAAAGAAGAAGAATTAAAACAGATCCCTGCATACCGAACAGAAAATTAGAAAGAAATCGATCGAAGTGCATCGATCAGCCAATCGTTCTGCTCACGTGTCTGTGTAGCTATACGAATGCAATGGGCATCCAAGCCCTCAAAGTTGGAGGCATCCCGAATCAGCAGACCGTATTGATCGGCCAAAACAGCTTTCAGATCGGCAGCTGAATGATGACGGCAGCGAACCAGCATGAAATGGGTATCAGTCGGCTCCACCTCATAACCGGCCATTGAGCCGATAGCCGTTCGTAGCCGTTCGGTTTCCGCACGTAGTTCGGCCAAAGGTATAGAAGTGGGAAATCCCTGTTGCACCAGATACTCACCGGCAGCAATGGCAAGAGCATTCACCGACCATGGCATGCGGCAAACTCTGATCCTTTCGGTCAGAGAAGCGTGTGCTGTCAGGTATCCGAGGCGTAAGCCCGGTATTGCAAAACGCTTGGTAAGCGAATGCAGCAGCAAAAGATTGGGGAGAGAAACCACCTCTTTCGTATCGAGGACTTCGGCTATAGAAAAGTATTCGTAAGACTGATCCACAATGAAAATCGTGGACGGACACTCCCGAACGATACGATACAACTCGCTTGTCTTCCAAACACGTCCCGTCGGATTGTTCGGATTACAGAGCCAGACCATATCATATCGAGAAGAAGCCTCTTCGGGCTTGGAAATAAAATCCACACGATGGCCATGCAGCCGGCAAGCATCGGCATATTCGCTGAAAGTGGGAACTACTACGGCTGAAGAAGATCCACGGAAAGCCTGCGCTATGAGATAAATTGCTTCCGTGGCACCGCTGGTCACACTGATCGAATCGGCAGCTATACCGTGATAATCGGCCAAACCTTTCTCCAAAGAATAAGGCTCCGGCTCCGGATAGGAACCGATGCTATCCAATTTCCTGTGAAGATGATCCAGCAATCCCTGACGCTCGGTGGCGTTATAAACATTCGAACTGAAATTTGCCCGAATGGGGCCGTGACGGTAGAGGTCGTCTCCGTGTCCTTTAATCATCGTCTTTCATCAGTTGGTAAATCAGCGGGACATCGGCATATCGTCTCAGATGGTCGGCCAATTTATCGTATTGCTCATCCTTATAGCGGACATAGTCGAAGCTTTTCCGCTCTTCCATTTTGTCTGCATACGGCGAGAGCAGATAGTCTATTACGGCCGGATTGTCCAGGATACCATGCACATAAGTACCCATACAAGTAGCATCCACGAAATATCCGTCCTCTGTTCCATCCGAGAGTCGATTTAGTGGAGAAGATGCTGCACCTTCGACAGGCATCGTCCGCCCCATATGAATCTCATATCCCTCGCATTCATCCGTATGATCCAGAAAGCGAAATGCCGTGCGACGTGTCACCTTCTCGCCTGTCATCACAGTCGTTACAGGCAGCAGACCGAGACCGGGCAGGCGTTCTATATCACCCTCTACATGATCGGGATCGCACACTTCCATACCCATGAGTTGGAATCCGCCACATATCCCCAATACCGTTGTCCCGTCGCGATGTGCCTGTACGATAGCTTGTGCCGCACCATTGCGCCGCAATTCATAGAGATCGGCCAAGGTACTCTTGCTGCCGGGTAGAATGATAATATCGGCCTTGCGCAACTCTTCCGTATTGTTCGTATAATAAAGGTGTACGCGAGGATCGCGTTCCAAAACGTTGAAGTCCGTATAGTTCGATAAGTATCGCAGCAGGACTACAGCCACATTCACCCGTCCCTGTCCGGCAGCATACTGCTTGACCGACAGTGCTACGGAGTCTTCCTCCTCGATATGAATATCCTTATAGTAAGGAATTACTCCCACAACGGGAATACCGCACAATTCCTCAAGGATCTTTTTCCCTTCGTCGAAAAGGCGAAGATCGCCCCGAAACTTATTGATCATGATGCCTCGTACATACTTTCGCTCTTCGGCAGAGAGCAACATGATAGAACCGTAGACCGAAGCAAACACGCCTCCACGGTCGATGTCGGCCACAAGGATCACGCATGCACCTGCATGGATGGCCATCGGCATATTGACTATATCGGTATCGCGCAGATTCAATTCGGATATACTGCCCGCTCCTTCCATTACAACGGGGCCGAAACGAGAAGCCAAGCGGTCGAAAGCGGCGTACACCTCCGTACGCAGTTCGTCCCTCCCCTCTCGTCGAAAGTATTCGTAAGCATCCCGATTGCTTATCGGACGGCCATTGAGCACGACCTGTGAAGTATGATCCGAACTCGGCTTGAGCAGCACGGGATTCATATCCGTATGACATGGGATGCCGGCAGCTTCGGCCTGCACAGCCTGCGCTCGTCCGATCTCCAAACCTTCGGGCGTGACGAACGAATTCAAAGCCATATTCTGCGCTTTGAACGGGGCCGGATGATAACCGTCCTGCCGAAAAATGCGACAGAAACCCGTAGCGATAATACTCTTGCCTACATCGCTGCCTGTGCCGACAAACATAATCGGCCGTAGCTTTCCGCCTTCCGTCATTTCTTCTTTCTCTTATAGGCGAATCTATGCCACTTTTCCTCGCTCCAACCCTGCTGCTGCATTTCGTGCCGAGCCATCACGAAGAAAAGATCGGACAGGCGATTCATCCACTTCAAGATTGCATCCGGAACTTCATCGGATCGGTGCAGTGTCCACAACCTTCTTTCCACTCGGCGTGCTATCGTACGAGCCAACTGCAAATGAGCAGAAAGCGGCGTACCGCCCGGAAGAATGAAGTAGCCGTTGTCGGCTGTTTCGCCCAAAAGCCTGTCGATAAAAGCCTCGCAGTCGGCTGCTGCTTCTTCGGGGAAATGATTGGGATTCTGCTCACGCTTGCCGGCAGGAGTGGCCACTATACTCATCGCTGCCATCATCCGCATCTGAATATCGTACAGCACGGTCTGACGCTCATCCTCCTCCGGCAGGAATGTCCGGATCATGCCGATGGCAGCATTCAGCTCATCCATCGTGCCGTAGGCTTCCACTCGTACATCATCTTTCGGCACACGCTCCCCACCGAATATGCCGGTGGTTCCTTTGTCTCCTGTCTTCGTATATATCATAGATTACATCGTTTCGCTTCCATCAGTCGAACCACGTCCACAGATCGTCATGCTCACCCCAGTAGAGATGCGTATATCCGGCCAAGAGATTCTTGTATCGGTATAGCGGAGTCTCCACGGCTTCGCCTCGCACATTGTACTGCTGTGCCACGGACGGCGTAGAGCCGATAGTCGAAGAGTAGTGGAATTCATGTCCTCGTAGCTCTTTCCCCTTGTATACCATTCGCCTGTAGCCGAGGTGCAGGCGCATTCCTTCCATCGTAGCCGTCTCAGGCAATACGCCACACATGGGATAGTCCCGTCCGTCCATGCCCCGTATCGTATCACAAAGGTACATCATACCGCCACACTCGGCCAGAGCATAACCTCCCGACTCGATATAGTCCCGTACCCACTGCTTCATGGAGGCGTTGGCACTCAATGCCGGCAGGTAAAACTCCGGATAACCGCCGGGCAGATACAGGAAATCGCAATCAGCGGGCAGACGATTGTCTCGCAAAGGACTGAATCGAACAACTCTTCCCCGGCTTTCGAGCCGACGAATATTCTCCCGATAGGTGAAGTTAAATGCTTCGTCATCCGCCATCGCAATACATTTCCTCCCGCGCAAAGAAGACTCCGTAAAGCTCTCTTCTTCGATAACCGGATCGACATCGGAGGCCATCAGGCCAAGCAATCTCTCCACATCCACATACTTCTCGATGGCATCTGCCACCCTGTCCGGCAAATAATCATAACGGACTAAAACCTCTACAGACAAACCCAAATGCCGCGACGGTACTTCCAAATCTTTCATTTTCGGCAAGTAACCGAGGCTGGCCACACCGGCATCCGCAGCTGCTTCTTCCAGATAGCGATAATGCGAAGCGGAGCCCACCTTATTGAAGACGATACCCACCGGAGCCACACCCGGGCGGAAGTGTTTGAAGCCATAGAGTATCGGAGCCACGGAATAGGCCGTACTGCCTGCATGGATCAGAAGCAATACGGGAATGCGCAGATTTTCGGCCAAAAGGGCACTGCTACCCGTCATACGGTCGTACCCGTCGAAGAAACCCATCACACCCTCTACGATGGAAACATCGGCTTCACTGCCGTAGCGATCATAAAGTCGGGCGATATGCTCCCGGCTCATCATGAAAGCATCCAGATTCACCGTTTCCGTTCCGCATGCAAGGCGGTGATACTTAGGATCGATATAGTCGGGACCGCATTTGAAAGGCTGCACTTTGAGACCGCGCCTTCGAAGCAATCGTAGCAATCCGAGCGTGAAAGTAGTCTTTCCACCACCCGATGAAGCAGCACTGATAAGGAGATGAGAGCGTTTGATAGGAACAGACAATTATATGAGTTAAAAGAATCGAGATTTACAGACAAAAGCCAAGGAAGAGAACGAAAGGCCTCCCGATCGGACGAACAGCTCTGCACCAACACAATCGGCAGTTACACTTCCTCTATCCATCTTCCATCACTTTAGCGATCGCTAATTTAGGAATACTTCCCCATCAATAGCACAACCGCCCCTCTTTCTCCTTTCGGAATATATTTGTTATCTCATAAAAGAAGGTAAAAGTTCTATATCTATAAATGAACAATCTTTTCTCTTCCTATAAGACAGTTTAATTTAGCCCCCACATCTGGATTGGCATAAATTGACAACCAATGATCTTCGAAGATTGGATTCCTTCTATCAGCAGTGCCATCTTTGTCAACACGATACAAAATCAACCTCTCTTTGTCGCATATTCCCATAATAGAAGAATGAAGTATTCTTGCATACGATAAAGCTTGATAATATGCCTTCTGTAATTCTTGCACAGGGGCCATATCGAGCTTAGCCTCTATTACCATTGGTGCATTCTCGAAATGTTTTTCTCCACGAGGGAAGAAAACAAAATCCGGTATTATTTTTTCTTTTCTCCCTGCTTTTTGAGCGAGTTGACGAGTCCAATCTTTTTCAGAATAACCCAGACGTTCTAGCATTGGGATAAGTATTTTCTCTTCAACATCTCTTTCCAGCTTAATTTCGCCAAAATTCATATCAATGCACTCAAAAAGTTGAGGGTAATCTGAAGCGTGGCCACCTTTGCTTTCTATTATTCGGAGTAATTCAAAATATTCTTTAGCAGACAACTCTATGCCATTTATTCCTTGTAGATTTTTTTTTCACAATCGGCACTTGAGACATAAATTTGTCTTTTTTTAGCTCATTGAATGAAATCTGCGGAGTGCGAATTCCATCGCAGACAGTAGTCCGGCAATGATAGTAGTCGAAAGGATTGAAAAAACCACCTGTATCGGAACGCCAAATGGAATGAATATAACTCCTCGGAGATGTACAGTAGATAATGATAATGTCCCCTCTTCTTGTTCGCTCATTACAGGCCCAAATAGTTTTTTCTTTATCACTTGATTTTTTCCCTAAAGAATCAAGGAAAAGAAAATCCTCTTTACCAGAAGCACCTGTCAACCAAACGTTAGTAGGTTTTGGCAAATTAGTATGGATAGTATTATCATAAAGCATACTGGCAAAATCATATATACAAGCACATAACTCAGCATTGGACAAGTCATTTTCTTTTTGGAACTCATTCCAAGTTGCACATAAATCATAGTAATACATCATATATTCCCTATAGTCCTTTGTTTTGGGTATAATCGGGATTTTAATTCCCAGAGCATCACAGTTTCGTTGAATAATATCAAAACGCCGAGGAAGTAAAAGCGGCTTGAATTCATCAAATATATAGTACATAAAAACAGATATAATTGGAATTAATGTTGCTTTTGCACGATATTTATCCTTCGGTATAATCAACGATTTACTATCTTCATAAAAAACGATTTCATTACCATCCATCTGGTAGACATCCCAAATTTCGTACTCCTCCATGAATCTAAAGAAAGACTCTCTATTCAATTTTTTGCTCTCAGAAATGAGACCAGTTTTATAAAGATTAGCCCAAAAGAGAAAAATCCAATCATCTATATTTTTTTCATTTGCCTTTTCTCCACTCCATTTTTCAGAATACTTGAAAATATCAACCATCCTTTGTAATGGATTTTCTCCTTCTGTACTAAAGAGCTCTATACAAATTCTACCTCTTTCATGTTCTTTATAGAGGTTCCACATTTCTCTATTCATAGAGTAATTATTCGAAATTTAGTTATGATGTGATTATTACCAAATATTATATTAAGCCAATAAAGGTGACCCACGATAAATTCAAAATCATTGCAAAGCCGATAGGTCCACTTTATAGTAGGTAGGGGCAGTATTGTCTTTCTGTAGAAACATCATCATATAAATAGGGGCATAAATCATTTGTCCATCCACTTTTAGGGTATCATTGTTCAAAATCAGAGCACGTGGCAATCGGTACTCCTTGTCTGCCATGATATTGGCTAAGGCACGATGCGTCTGGTAGTCCTTGCCCGATTTCACTTCGATAGGAAGCACCTGTCCCTCTGTTTCGATGACAAAATCCAATTCGCCTCGCTTCTTATTATTGTAGTAATAGGGCGTAAATCCATGAGCCACCAGTTCTTGTACAACTGCATTTTCGTATATGGAACCGAAATTAATATCCTTATCGCCCTTGATTATCCGCAGCTGGATACCCTCTGCATACTGGGCTGCAAGTAAGCCGATATCACTCTGGAAGAGTTTGAACAAATTTCGTGAACGAGCGAGCAGCAAAGGCGTCTTAGGCTCCTCTACATTGTAGACAGGCAAAGCCACTCCTGCATTCTTCAACCAAAGAAAACTGTTTTGATAATGCTCAAACTTGGCATTCTCATTTAGTCGTTTTAGGATAAAGCGTTTATTCTTTGCATTAAGTTCGGGAGGGATCAGGTCGAAAATCTCTTCTATGTATAGCTTGTTGTTCGGATCATACTGTGCAATATCACGCTTATAGAGGCGAATGATGTCTTGCTGTATGGTCATAACTTCTTGAAGGTTATTGCTTTCGATATAGCTACTGACAGCTGCAGGCATGCCGCCAACGACAAGATAGAGACGAAACAATTCCATCATTTTGGAATGAATAAACTCATCGACAACAGTATGGTTTTGCCAAGCATTGCGCAAATACCCTATTATATCCTCACTGATACCCACGCACAAAACAAACTCTTCGAAGTCAAGCGGATACATGTCTTTGACGCCCATATACCCGACAGGTTCGGAGCGTAGATCTTTCAGCTCCACCCCCAACAACGAACCACTCAATATATAGCGATACGAACCTTCGTCCACTAAAAATTTGATAGCCGTTACGATCTCGGGACACCTCTGTACTTCGTCAAAGAAGATAAGCGTATCGCCTTTGATGAGGGGAGCAGTCGTCATCAGAGACAAGCGAAGCAAAATCTCCGAACTGCTTTTGGCATCTTTGAAAACATCGACAGCCTCCGGAGTATCCACAAAGTTTATCTCCACAAAACTTTTAAAGGATTTTCCAAACTCGCGGATGGAATATGTCTTGCCGATTTGTCTCGCTCCCGTAAGAAGCAAAGCATTACGAGAACTTTCGTAATAATCCTTGAGGTACTTGTCTATCTTCCTTCTCAACATAGTCGCTTCCATTTATGCAAGACAAACATAGCTGTATTTTTCCGTTTTTCCAAGGCATAAAGAGGACGTTTATTCCGCTTTTCCAATACAGAAACGACCCTTTCGTTCCTCTTTTCCAAGATTTTGCCTGAAATGAGGGACAGAATGTATAGCTGAAAAAGCTGTATTTCGGATCGGATCGGAGAAAAGCAGAGCATGCCATTCGGGTTATTTTTTTCGCGCGAAAAAAGTTTTCAACAACGAAGCGGAGTTTGGAATGATTCTAAATAAGGGGGTAAAAAGAAGCGGATTTTGAAGTCTGAAAGTTCAAGGAACGAACTTTTTCAGGTCAAAACATGCTTTTCAGAAGAGAGGATAACGATCTGTATATAAACCGTTTTCGATCTATATATAGATTGTTTTTGATTTATATATAAATCGTTTTCCATTTATATATAGATCGGAACTCATTTATATATAAAATGCAGGCCAGAAAAGGCCCTCTCAGGAGCTGAAATAAAAGAGGCACCCGTCGAGTTGCATAGCGAACTCGGCGGGGGCCTTGTCTTTTGGAATGAGTATGGGAACCTTATTTCGGACTATTCATCATAGGAGAAAATGCTCTTTTGTCCGAAACCGGATTGGCATACGGTAGATAAGACAAAGATAATAGGAGAGTGAGGGGTAAGGAGCATAAATGGATGAATATACGCGTTCATTATTAAGCCGTTTTTAATTCGGATGATAAGTGTTAGGATAGAGATATTTAGCTTCGTTGAAGTCGTTTGTATTTTTGCAAATGTAGCCAATTCCTGCGACTTCCAAGAGGCCTAATGAACTATGTGTGTCATTTGTGTCTGTCCTGCCGATTGCTCATAAGAAGGGCTGGGGATGGCCGTTGCTCGACATGGAAATAAGAGAGCTTTGCTGTATGCTACATAAGGTGTTCTATTTGGTACGATGTACGGGGATAGGCTTTGATTTTTTCCGTAAGTTTGTATTGATATTGTTTCTTGCATACACATTCAAAACTATTGACAGCATGGCAAGCGAAAGAAAACTGAAAAAGCAGATAACCGGAGCCATTTCCGAAGTCTTTACTGATGCATTCCTGCTCAAACTCTTTGTGAAAGAGGAAAAAAACGCAGAGGTGGAAACTATCCTCAATCGTATTCTCCAACTTCAAGATACCACCATTGCCAAGATTCGTTGCAACGACGGTAAGCACAATCCTGCACTCGTAAAGAAATATTATCGCCGGCTCGTGGATGATTTCAAGGAAGAGCTGTCCGAGATCGTGAAGAGTATTTCGGCGTGTGCGTCTGATAATTGATTTGTCACTTACGTGCATTAAGCAGAAATAGCGTAACATATAGAGGTGTTTTGAAGTTTTTCTCACGATTGTTGCTCAGGATGATGGGCTGGAAAGCCCTCGTCCCATCTGCAAATCCGCTCCAAAGCGTCATTTGCGTGGCTCCTCATACCAGCAATTACGACTTTTTGCTGGGCAAACTCTACTATTGGTCTATCGGTCGGAAAGCCGGCTTCCTGATGAAAAAGGAATGGTTTTTTTTCCCTTTGGGGCCGATCTTCAGGGCTATGGGAGGTATCCCGATCGATCGCTCGAAGCGAGGTTCCACTGTCGAACAAGTACGCGAATTTTTTCAGCGGCATGCTGTTTTCAATGTTGCTATCACCCCGGAGGGTACAAGGGACTATTCTCCACAGTGGAAAACGGGATTCTATCGCATCGCCGTAGGAGCCGGAGTGCCTATTCAGCTCGCTGTGATCGACTATAGCCATAAAGAAATGAGCGTATTCGAGCTGTTCACCCCTACGGGCAATGAAGAAGCGGATATTGCCTACATCAGAAGTCGGTACAGGGCATCACAGGCACGGCACCCCCGAAACTTTGCAGAATCAGAAATATGATCAAACACGAGAGCTCTCAGCCATTGAGAGTTGCTGTAGCTCAATGCCGGATAGACTGGGAGGATAAGCACGCCAATCTACGCCGAATGGAGCGTTTGGCCGAAGAAACAGCCGGTAAGGCGGATGTCCTCTTCTTTCCCGAAATGATGACTACGGGCTTTTCGATGAACGTACAAGCTCTGGCGGAGCCTTTCGAAGAGGGCGAAACTATCATGAGCCTGAAGAGAGTGGCTGCTCGTCATGGTTTGGCTCTGTCGGCTACGATGGCCGTACGGGAGAACGGGAAATTCTATAATCGTGCCTATTTCGTGACACCGGAAGGAGAGGTCTTCCATCAGGACAAGAGGCACCTCTTCCGTGTAGGGGGAGAGCATGAGGTGATGACTCCGGCGCAAGAACGCCGGATCTTCAGCTATCGCGGTTGGAAGATCTTCATCATTCCCTGCTATGATCTGCGTTTTCCCGTCTGGTGTACCAATACGGATCTGGAATACGATCTGCTCGTCTGCATGGCCAACTGGCCTGAGCCGCGTCGCGCCGTCTGGCAAACGCTACTCCAAGCTCGTGCCATGGAGAACTATGCCTATGTGTGCGGCATCAATCGGGTGGGGGAGGACGGTATCGGTCTGCGCTATACGGGCGATTCGGCTATCCTTTCGCCTCGGGGCGAGTATCTTGCCACTTGTGCCGAAGGAGAGGAAAAGGTGCTGTACCATACGCTCGATAAGGGGGCGATGCAGCGTTTTCGCGACAAGTTCCCTGCGTGGATGGATATGGACTCTTTCGTCATCAACTATGATACCGACCTGCATCCATAGTGAGAGTAGGCATCTTACGGTTAGGATAAGGAAATGGAAACAGGCTTCGTGCTTTTTTTCTATAATTTTGTACCATGTCGTACTAAGACGATAATTACAGAAAACAAACAATGAAAACACTTGGAAAACTCATCGCCTCGAAGCTCATCGAGGTGAAAGCCATCAAACTGCAGCCGAACAACCCCTTCACATGGGCTTCGGGTTGGAAAGCTCCTATCTATTGTGACAACAGAAAAACGTTGTCTTATCCCCAAATCCGCTCTCTTATCAAATTGGAATTGGCTCGCGTGATTTCCGAAACTTTCGGTGATGTCGAGGCTATTGCAGGCGTAGCTACAGGGGCTATAGCTCAAGGAGCATTGGTGGCTGATCTGCTCGGATTGCCTTTTGTGTATGTACGCTCGTCTCCCAAGGATCACGGATTGGAGAACCTTGTGGAGGGCGAACTCAAGCCGAACAGCAAGGTGGTAGTCATCGAGGACTTGATCTCTACGGGGGGTAGCAGCCTCAAGGCAGCAGAAGCCATACGCAATTTCGGTTGCGAAGTATTGGGTATGGTCGCAGTCTATACGCATGGATTCCCGATGGCCGAGCAGAATTTCGAGAAAGCAGGAGTCAAGCTTGTGACGCTTACCGACTACGATCAGGTGATAGAAGAAGCCTTGCGGACGGGCTATATTTCTGCCGAGAATGTGGAGCTGCTTCGCGAATGGCGCAAGAGTCCCGAGACGTGGGGTATCTGATTTCTCCTCGGACTACGCACTTCGTACACAAACTATATAGACCCTAAAGTATGACAGAATACACAAGTGAAATAAAAAGTATAGCAGCACCTCTCTCGGCTGTCTATTCCAAACTGTCGGACCTCTCCAATCTCAAGGGGATGGAGGATAAACTGCCCGAGGGAAAGATTAAGCTGACGGGGATAGACAGTGATAGCTGTACGCTATCAGTGAATCCGGTGGGGCAGATTACTTTGCGAATAGTAGAGCGTCGTCAGGACGACCTGATCAAATTCGAGGCAGAACGCTCTCCCATGCCTTTCAACGTGTGGATCCAGCTCAAAGAGGCTGCACCCGATGATACCAGACTGAAGATTACCCTGCGTGCCGAGCTGAATATGTTTGTGAAGCCTATGCTGGACAAGCCTCTGCACGAAGGTGCGGATCGGCTGGCGCAGCTTTTGGCATCATTGGACTATGCATGAGCCGGTTGTTATGAGCAGAAACGTCGTTCCGAAAATGCTCTCTCTGATATTTATCGGAGGGAGCATCTTTGCTTCGTGCCGGAAACAGATTGCCGTGCAGAGCATACCGAATATGCCTGTGAACTATACCATCTATGACAATAGTGCACAGGCGATCAAATTGGCCAAGGAGGGGATGATCTCTATTACGAACGTGGAAGTAGAGAATACGGCTATAGGCTATGGGGGGCTCTTGGTGGTATCGAGGACGATTACACCTTCGGCCGAGGACCTTGCCTACGATCTCAGCTGTCCCTACGAAGTGAAACAGGATGTGAGGGTTCGACCCTCTACGGACAATCCCTTCACCGTTCGCTGTCCGGTCTGCGGCAGCGTATTCAACGTAGCGGAGAATGACGGTGCTCCTATCGCCGGCCCTGCCGCCTCATCCGATTCGCCTCGCAGGATGCGGCAGTATCGAGTGATCCGCCAGCCCGATGGTATTCGTATTATCAACTGAAGACTGTTTCATTTTCTAAATCTACATCACAGTTCCAATAAAAATCTGATGTTCGAACAGAAAAGGGAAAGTGCTAAAAATCCCGTAACCGAAAACTCCGGTTACGGGATTTTATTTGGTTTTTAGAAAGAGGTGGGACTTTCAAGTGTAGGTTTCAGTAGCAAATACCTTGAGTGACCGGCCGTAGGTTCGGATCTCAATGCGCTTACCGAACATGACAGGATCGCCATCGAGATGCATTACGCCCTCTGTCTCACGCTCAATGATCAGGTTTTCCGCCTTATAGGTGTCCAGATTGGAGTTGCTGTTGATACGCTTGGTAAAGAGTTGTAAGGCCAATTGTGGAGCTTCCAATGGATTGAAAGGACGGATAATAACTACATCCATTTTACCATCCTCCAAATCCGCTAATGGAGCGATATAGGCGTTATTGCCATACTGGGGCGCATTGGCACAAGTGACGAGGAAAGCTTTCTCTACAAAGGATTTGCCGTCTATCGTCAGTTTGTATTCTTTCGGTTCGTTTTGGAGGTAACTCTCGATCATGGTTCGCGCATAAGTGATAGGGCCTCGACTACCCGCTTGGGCGAATTTCTTGCTAACCTCGGCATCGAATCCCAATCCGCAGGTGCAAAAGAAAGGGCGACTGTCCGCTTCACAGCAGTCGATGGTGCGAACATGTCCGGCTCTGATCACTTCGAGAGCTTTCCCGACGGTGAGTGGCAGCTTGAGGGCACGTGCCAACCCGTTGCCTGATCCTTTCGGGACGATACCCAGCACTACATCGGTGTAGCGAAGGCTTTGGGCTATCTCGTTCACCGTTCCATCGCCTCCTACTGCAATGACGCAGTCGTAATGCTTCTCCACTGCTTGTGCTGCCAATTCACGTGCATGGCCAGCACGTTGCGAATAGGTGATAAAGAGTTCGTGAGGATCATGGGCGAATACATCGGCTATAAGGCTCGGTATGTTGCTTTTCGATCCGATGCCCGATATGGGATTGATAATGGCTAGAATCTTCATAGCTATGCAAGAGTTAATCTTGTCTGCCTAATGGTGTGTTTCCATTCTCTTTTCTGCCAGAAGCTCGTATCGGCTTCCCGACTTTCCGTAGTTGCAGAAAGGTACGATGCTGATACCGCCGCGAGGTGTGAAGTCGCCCCACACCTCGATATAGCGAGGTTGCATCAGGGCGATGAGATCCTTCATGATGATATTGACACAGTCCTCATGAAAAGCACCATGATTGCGGAAACTGAACAAGTAGAGTTTGAGGCTCTTGCTCTCTACCATCTTAACGTCCGGAATATAGTTGATGTAGATAGTGGCAAAGTCCGGTTGCCCTGTGATAGGGCATAGGCTTGTAAACTCGGGACAGTTGAACCTTACCCAATAGTCATTCTCCTGATGTTTGTTGGTGAATGCCTCCAAGACTTCGGGGGCATAGTCGTTGCGGTATTCTGTTTTGGAACCAAGGAGCGATAGTTCCTTTTCTCCTTCTCTTATGCCGGTCATACGAGCTCGTTCTTATAATGATTATGATACAAAGGTATTGTTTTGGTGCCAAAAAGATGGCTACATATTTTTCTGCTGAAAAGTTGCCGAAAAGACTCTGCGTTTTGGATGTTTTCCTATTCCTTCTTCGTACAAGTCAGAGCAGTTCGCGGTAGAGCTGCAGCATACGAGAGGATACTACTTCACGCGAGTAGTGCCTGAGAACAAAGGAGCGACAAGCTGAAGCAACAGCTTCGGGGGAGGTTTCTTGTAGAGCAATGGTCTTGGTTATCCCTTCTGCCAAATCGGACGGATCACGAAAAGCGGCTAAATATCCGGTACTACCCGATACGATCATCTCCGGTATACCCCCGACACGGAAAGCCACACAGGGCGTACCGACAGAGAGAGCCTCCATAATAGTATTAGGGAGGTTCTCCTCTAAAGAGGGAATTACAAAGAGATCGGTAGCACGGTACAGTTCGGCCATTCGGCTTGGTTCACGGATATAACCGATCGAAATAAGCTTATAATCGGGAAAAAGACTTCTCACCTCATCGCGGAGAGAG
>ERZ772799.464-NODE-464-length-15449-cov-7.828505_pt1 | contig 15449 bp, 19 predicted proteins | sample MGYA00511345_ERZ772799 | MGnify/ENA primary metagenome ERZ772799 (study PRJEB29015, sample SAMEA2738037) | human oral metagenome | biome: human oral; feature: human-associated habitat; material: saliva | place: China | collected 2238 ... | reverse complement strand
CTAAACACACAGAAAAATCAGAATCGCAAAAAAATTGAGGGATGAGAGAAAGAGGTATAAGTACAAAAAAAATTGAGAAGTAAACAATACCTTTATCAGTTTTTTTAATATTTTATTTTTTTATTTTGAAATTTGTGGCAAACTATAAGTAAAGATAAAAACAAGGAGGTTACATATGTATGAGCATATGTTTTTTTTTATTACAGGCCTAGTATATGAACTTGGCCCCCCAGGCATTGGTATCATTCAATTTATTTTTAAACTCAATAAACAATAAAAGGAGAAAAAACATGAAGGTTTATAAAGAGTATTTATCTAAAAAAATTTTAGAGACTGTAAAGATCGAAATTGAAACAGGTGCAGATTTTGATATTACTGTTAATTTTTGCTGTGATGAATATAATTTTTATCTAACTTTATCTCGTGAAGGAGAAGAACTAGAGTTTGATTTCATTGATGATAGGTTGAATTTGATTATTTATCACTGTTGCCATGATAAACTGTATTATAGTATTACAGAAATGAATGAGATTTTAAATTTCAAATACGCAATTGATATGTTAGTTGAGTTATTCGTGGCTAATAAATGGTATACGTTTGTACCAGATTTAACTACTCATAATCTATGGGAATTGGTTGAACAGTATAAAAAAGGTGAATTAAGAGATTATTATTAAAATTGAAACATCTAGTTATTGAAAAAGAGATAACTAGACGTTACAATAAAACATGTGAATTAGTTTTCTAAAATATTTGATAGATAGATATAGTTAAAAAGGGATTATGAAATGAAAACTCCAAAGCTATATAATGAATTGATTAATGAGAAAAAAATTACAAATGAAATTATTGCAGAATGTATATATTCTGTGAATAAACGAGCTAAAAATTATCGTGATAAAATTAAAGAATACAAAAATGGAAGCTTCCATCAGCATTTGGAGAGTAATATTGAAAAAGCGGAGGAGGAAATGGGGAAATACTATCAACTAAAAGAAGAATTTTTGAAAGTATTTACCCCGACTCTGATCCACAAACAATTCATTGGCGAAGAGAAAAAAAGAGTATATAGTTATGAAAAAAACTATGAGGAATTGTTGAAAGAAAAAATTAAAGATATTATTTGGAAAAATAGTTACTATGATTACGATAAAGATATGGAAGTCGAGTTTTTTGATTATCGTCTAGGAACAAAGAAATATCTATATTTCTTATATTACGAAATTGGGGAATATAGTTTTCATTCACCTATTACAGAGAAAATTGCTGAAAGGAATACTGGATTAGAAATTCAAGAAATCGACGAAAATTTTAAAACTCAAGGATCTAAGATTGAGGGATTGCTGTCAATGCAATTTGTAAAAAAAGTCTTGGAATTACTGCAAAACGATGATTATACAATTGTGAATCTAGTGTAAATAAAACGCACCATTTTTGGTGCGTTTTTATTTTTTGTGCTATAATAGAAATAAATAAAAGGAGGAGTTACATGATTGGAGAAAATATAAAAACGTTACGTAAAACACATAAATTAACCCAGCCTGAGTTTGCAAAGATTGTTGGTATCTCTAGAAATAGTCTGAGTCGTTATGAAAATGGGACAAGTCGAGTTTCGACAGAATTAATAGATCGTATCTGCAAGAAATTTAATGTTTCGTATATCGATATCGTAGGGGAGGAAAAAATGCTCACACCAGTCGAAGATTATCAATTAACTCTGAAAATTGAAGTGATTAAAGAACGAGGGGCGAATATTTTAGCGCAACTTTATCGTTTTCAAGATGAACAAGGGATTGCATTTGATGATACTTTGAATCCTTGGGTTCTAATGAGCGATGATTTGTCTGATTTGATAAACACGAGAATTTATCTTGTTTCAACTTTTGAGGATATTGAGCGATATAATGGCTATTTGGATGGTATTGAACGTATGCTAGAACAAGCTAGTCATCTGGTGGTGGCTTAATGAAATTAGAAGAATTTAGTCAAGATAATTTTGAACAAGCCTCCAAACGGCTTATCCGTTCTTTAACTCGTGGAAAAACAACCTCATCTCATCCTAAGGCTATTTTGCTCGGTGGACAGAGTGGTGCTGGGAAAACAACGATTCATCGTATTAAACAAAGGGAATTTCAAGGTAATATCATTATCATTGATGGGGATAGTTATCGTTCTTTTCATCCGAACTACCTTGGCCTACAGGAAAAGTATGGCAAAGATAGCGTGGATTATACCAAAGTATTCGCGGGACAAATGGTTGAATATCTTGTAGATGAGTTGAGTAAAAAAGGTTATCATTTGTTAATCGAGGGTACCTTGAGAACAACAGAAGTTCCCCGAAAAACGGCCCAATTATTGGCAACTAGAGGATATCAAGTCTCACTTGCACTGATTGCGACCAAGCCAGAATTGTCTTATCTCAGTACCTTGATACGTTATGAGGAGCTCTATGCTATAGATCCTAGTCAAGCGAGAGCGACTCCCAAAGAGCACCATGATGGAATTGTAGAACATTTAGTTGATAACTTACGAGAGTTAGAAAATGACAAAATTTTTAATCAAATTCAAATTTATCAAAGAGATCAATCGTGTGTTTATGATTCGGAAGTAGATCAAATCTCAGCAGCAGAACTTCTACACGAATGCCTATTTGGAAAATGGAGTAAGGTGGAGGAAGAGATGTTGAAGATGGGACAGGAACGGTTGAGAGGATTCCGATAAAGTATTTGAAATAAAAAAGAATGCTGATAAATCAACATTCTCTTCTTTTATTTTTTGAGAAAAAATACTTCTTTTGTCTGTTTAGCTACCAAAAAGCTACTAATAAATTTGGAATTATTTTTAATATGATTTTCAGTAATATACCTTATTACTGAGTTTCTGATAAATTGCCTATTACTGTCAACAATTTTACATGTATATCACTTATTTTCTCCTACCTTTCTATGGTATAATAGATAATAATATAATTAATCTTTAATAGGTGGGTTTTATGAGTTATACCAAAGGTCAGGTATCAAATTTTCTAGATGATAAGATTCTATTTAGATTCGGAATTTCTAGCGATTATATAATTAAATTCGACGCAAACGAAGAACTTTTTACATTTAACGAACTTGAAAAAATAATAGCAAGTAACTTTGGCTATTGGAATTCAATTTATGATGACGCTCAAAATGATTTTAAGTCAGAATGGGAAAAGTTAAAAGATAGATACAACACAATAAAAAATAATATTTTCGAACTGGAAGAATTAGATATTGAAAACATAAATAACCAAATCTGCAATAATCTAACAAATAACTATGAATCAAGAGACCCAGATACGAGAGTTTACTTATTAAGACCATTCTCACCTATTGACAAAGATATAGAGTTTCGGAAAATAAGAGACTTTGTTTCATTCTATATTCAACAGACTCAAAATAGCCTTGATGAAGCCGTCAGAAGTTTTATCTATCTATCAAAAAACAATTATCAAATAGGTTCCTATTTTTCAAGCGCCAACAAATATAATTATTATCCAGCGCTATATTTACTTAGAAAAGACTTCTCAAATATTAAAGAAAATATTTCTGATTTTGAAGCAAATATAGTAACTCCTATAACTAACAAGTTGAAAGATATTTCAGATGACTCTGACGTACAGTATAAACAAATTACAACTTTCATAGAAGATAAGCATAATCAAATTCAGATGCAATATGATGAAAAAGTTTCTGAGTTTGCCGAATTTAAAAAATCTCTCGACGACTGGCAAAAAGAAAAGCATGAAAAGATTAAAGCTTTAGAGGACACCTACGAAAATCAGCTTTCTTTAGAAGCTCCAGAAAAACTTTGGACAGAGCGTGCCGAAGAGCACCAAAAAAAAGCTAAAAAATGGACATACTTCCTTATATTTGCAATCTTATCTTTAATCTTTACTTTAGCAGTGTTAGTTGTTGTTATACATAATTATTCTTTAAATATTATCAAAAATGAACTCCCGTTTATATCTAAATCGTTTATACTTATTTCAATTATTTCGTTTTTTATCTACATTGTTAGAATATTGATAAAAATCGTTATGTCAAATCATCATTTAGCTACCGAATATAAACAAAAAGCTGCTTTGACAAGATTCTATCAAGCTCTTACCAAAGCTGGAACCGACATCGAAAAAGAAGAACGATTAATAATTATTAACTCACTATTTAGTAAAGTTGAAACTGGACTAGTAAAAACAGATACCTCAAATGATAATGATGCAATTTTAGCTCTTTTATCTAAGAATCTAAAATAAAAACACTAACTGGGGGAAATTGATAAGTGACGAAGGGCTAATTTATGAGTACATTTAAAAAAGTAATTTATTTTTGTACCAGATTTAACTACTCATAATCTCTGGGAAATGGTTGAACAGTACAAAACAGGTAAATTAAGAGACTATGAATAGGCAAAGATAACATTTTGTTATTTTCCAACTAAAAAGTATATAAAAGCAGGCCTAAGCCTGCTCTGTTTTTTGCCCTGTTTTCTACCAAAGTTCATTTTATAAAAAAGTAGAGAAAACACAAAGGATAACTAAAAGGTTAATTAAATTGATGTGTTCAGTAAGAAAGTAAATTGCACCTGTTATAGGTGCTTTTTATTTTAATAATACTGTACTTCAATACCATCCATAATATTTATTAAAGTATTACCACCAATTTTTAAAGAGATCAGATCATTGAATGACGATACCTGGTATTCCTTATCTCCAATCACCACTACAATATCATAAACAGAATTAGGAAAAATCCCACAAGTTTGACCATTATAATCAAAAGAGGCGTCCCAACCATTGTCATATAACGCTTGTAAATCATCTAATATTGCCATATAAATCTAAATCCTTTTCCGTAGCGTTTTTGCAAGTGAAAGCGTCTATATTATTCTAAACTCTATTAGATTGTTTTAATTGAGACAATCTCACTTTCAAAGAGAGAAATCTCAGTCGGTTCATCAAGGTTAGGATTGTCAATGAGGATAGTGATTTCATCCTGTTCATCATTATCAATTTCGTCAATAAAATCTGTGACAAAACCCTTTATGATTTTACCATCACTATTTACTACCTGAACCCTTGAGTGTAAGTAGTTCCAAAGTTGATTACTCATTTACGGTCTCCTTTCCCATAGTGTTTTTTTTGTAGGTGAAAGCGCCTAGAATGTACTAAGCGCTGATAATTTTGATTTCCTTGATAATGTTCTCAGGGTATGAGTGGTCACCTATAACGATTTCGTCAGAACCATCTAAATCATATCCGTCATACCAATCTATAACCTTGCCAGTGATGGAGGTGCCATCTTCTAAAACAAGGTACACTTTTTTATCTACATATTCCCATAGTCTCAATGTGTTCCTCCTTTTCAATATTTAGATTGTAAAAGCACCTAGATTGTTCTATGCGCTATGATTTACTAACTGTTTTGCCTTGTTGTAGTATGGCTCAAGGAACTTCCTACACAATTCTCTATCTTCTGTATCCTCTTCAACATAGAAATAATACATTGGTTCATCATTGATAAGATCAAAAAGGGGTTCATTCTCTGCTATCAATCCATCAGCAAAAGCCTCATCTTCGCCTAGTTTGGCAGTGAGTTCAAGAAAAAAGTCATAGTAATCATCAACATCACCATTTACACCTCTTTTTAGCATGTCTAATACTTGTTGACTGTATTTCATAACACTAGACCTCGTCTTTTGAGTTCATTCATGACAAGTTCTTCATCTTCTGGAGAAACCCATGTAAAACGCAAACGAGCGAGCTCCTCGTCAGTCATTTCAGAAGGGATTAAGGGAGCAGTCTTAAGATTCCAGCTGTTTACTTGTTTTAACGCTTCTTCCAAATTCATAGACTTTACTCCTCTCTTAAATGCATTTCTAAAATAATGATACCTTCGTTCTAGTTCTTTACTTTATACTCATTGTTCTATCTTAATTTTACCACAACTCTTGTACCTTACCAAAACTTCTCCTCTCTGAGCATGAAAAAAGCACATAGATTTCTCTAGGTGCTTATTTATTATTTAATTATTACTCTTTTACCAAGTAGATCGTCCTCGGTGTAATCAATTGCAAAAGTGTCTTGTTTTAAGATGGATTTAGGAGGCGTTGTCCTAACGAATGGAATACTATGAACTTTGTATTTTTTCCCTCCAATATCCACAAATTGGTTCATCCTCAAGTTTGAGAAATCAGGCTCTTCAACAGTGATAGACACAAGACGATTTTCAATTTTATAAACAGCAATTATCTTATTTTTCATGTTTAACTTATCCATAATTATTATTTTAATACTTGTGTTCTTGGTAATCAAAACCGATTTTAGATTTAATAGTATCGAACAAATCCAAAATAGACTTAGGAGTTCCTTGTTTAAAAGATACTAGAGTCTTATCTTGATCTGGATAAACTCGGTCAACCCACTCATCAATTTGATTATGAAAAATTAACAACTCTTTGCTTGGAATATCCATTACTTCCATTTCAGCACCTCTACACTTTATCGCTAGCATTATCTCCATTAACCATATCCGTATGAAAATTTATCTGGTAATTCTTTGCCAAGTTTGATACTTTTAGTTAAAGTATCTTTTACAAACGAATCGAACTCTCCCAAATCATCTCCAGTATAGACATATTTTAAAGTGGTTTTATCTACTGTTGCAACACCTTTACATTCACCACTTACTGCAGAGTATCGTCTCAAAACAGCGTTATCTTCTATCTTACTCATAGTAATAATTTGTTTATCAATCATCGCCATTCTTATTTAACTCCTGAAACAGCAATCTATAAAATTACTAATTCTTTCCCGTCTACATTGGAAACTTCATCAAATAAAACAGAAAGGACATTCCGTGTTTTTTCCCCAGAAGTCATCGTAACAAGGGAACCTGTGAATATATGTCCATCGATTGAAATTTTAGAATTGTTCTTAAAATCATCAGGAAGGTTTTCTTCTAAAGTCAATACTAACCTATGACCAAATTTTTTAGAACTTAGAATTTTCATCTATCAACCTCTCCACTTCTTTTTTGTAGTATTTTATATCCTTTCGGACACTGTCAACTTCAATTTCGATTTTACCATTTTAGGTTTTCTCATAGAAAAATATCGCTCTGTAAGTTGTCGCTTAGCTAATTCTAACTCAAATGCTTTAGCCTCATCTAATGAAAGTAAGTCAAGTGTAATACTTATACTCAGTAATTGTTCATCAGTAAACTCTGAAAAATCAATAGTTTTTTCATCCAAATTTAAAGAGCCAACAGTGTTTAGAGCCTCTGATAGTTCCATAAGATAACTCCTCTCTTAAATTCATTTCTAAAACAATGATACCTTTGTTCCAGTCCTTTACTTTGTACTCATTTGTTCTATCTTAATTTTACCACAACTCTTGTACCTTAGTAAAACCTTAGTATTTTTAAATACAAATCCTTATACTAATCGTATACTTTTTACATAAGTATAAATCAATCTGCATTTACAATACCTGCCAAATGTTCTATAGCCTTTTGCATAATTAGGTATACAATTGTTCTTGATTTTCTTATCTCATCCACAATGTCATCAACTAGAACATATTAGATTAAAACTTATTACAGAAAAAATCGCTCACTAAGACGAAAACAATAGAATGAAATAAACACACTGAGACAAGTATTTCAGTGCGTTTTTGTGGTAAAATATAATAGATTAATAAATGAAAAATACGTATTTTTAGAAATTCTAATTAACAAGAAGAAAGGTTGCTTTATGGCAATAGATATTAGTGAAGAACAGTTGGCTCTGGAGTCTACTGACTTATTAAAAATTCTTTTAAAAGATCGAACGACCAAGAAAAATATTGTTTGGGCGACACATTCTTATGAATTGTTAGGAAAGGGATTTGCTCCAAGTGATCGCATCACTCCAAGTAGGGTGACGGGAACCTATGCAAACTTGATTCAACCCCGATCAGAAAAGTCTAAGTATGAGCAAAAAGACCGAACCAAGATTAGAGCCGAAGTTTTTACGCCAACTTGGTTAGTTGAAAAGCAAAATGGCTACGTGGAAGCTGAACTTGAAGCTCTGGATCTTGAAGATTATATCCAAGTGCGCTGGCTAGAAATTACCTGTGGTGAAGCACCTTATATGGTAACGCGTTATGATGCAGTGACTGGTGAGGAAATTCCATTAGCTGAGCGAGTTGGTTTTGTTGATAGAAAATTGCAGCGCATTAGTCGTGAGGTCTCAGATGAAGCCACCTTCTATGAACTCGTAAAAAAAGCTTATCGAGCTTCTTATGGTTATGAGTATCAAGGAGACTCTCTGCTTTTGGCGCGTGAAAATCTTTTAGCAACATTTGAGGACTACTATCTTGCAAAGACTAGAAATCAACCGACCTTAGAGCAAAAGAAAGAAATTGCGACTATTATCTCCTACAATGTCTTTCAGATGGATGGATTGAAAAAAATCAGTCCTTACTCAGCTACACAAGAGCAATTTCAACAGCTAAGCTTGTTTTCAGATGAGCTGGAAGTCCAAGAAGTAGAAGAATCTAAAACCCAAATCAAAGACTGGAAAAAGAACAAGATGATAGGTTTTGAGCGCCTATCTAGTGAGGAAAGTGAAATGAAATTTGATGTCGTGATAGGAAATCCGCCTTACCAAGAAGAGGCACAGGGAACAAGTACGAGTGATGACCCGGTATACCATCTGTTTATCGATGAAGCGAGTAAAATTTCAGATAAATCAATCTTAATTACACCAGCAAGATTTTTATTCAATGCTGGAAAAACACCTAAATCATGGAATAAAAAAATTCTTAGTAGCAAACATTATAAGGTGTGTTATTATAAACAAAATAGTTCAGAAGTTTTCGTTGGGACTGACATAAAGGGTGGTGTAGCAATTACCTATTATGATACTCAAAAGATGCAAGGTCCTATAGGTACATTTACTCATTTTAAAGAACTTAATAGTATATTAAAAAAAGTTGAGAATCATTATGACTTTAGATCAATAATGGAAATCATTTATACACAGTCAAAATTTGATTTAGATAAACTCTACGAAGATTATCCTAATTATAAAAATTTAATTGGCAGTAATGGTAAAGATAAGCGACTAAGAAAACCAATTTTAGGAAGACTTGATATTTTTTCTGAACAAGAAACAGAGGATAGTTTTAAAATTTTAGGTAGATTAAACAATGAAAGAGTTTATCGTTATATTCCTAAAAAATATATAGCTTCATATGAAAACATTTTGAAATATAAAGTTCTAGTACCTGCTGCTAACGGCAGTGGGGCGATTGGCGAAGTCCTATCGACCCCACTCGTGGGTACCCCACTCGTGGGTTTCACAGATACTTTTATCTCTTTTGGTGCATTTGATACCGAAAGTGAAGCAAAAGCTATGTTGAAATACATAAAGTCTAAATTTGCTCGAGCAATGCTTGGGATTTTAAAAATTACCCAAGATAATACCAAAGATAAATGGCAATACGTTCCACTCCAAGACTTTACGGTCAATTCGGACATTGATTGGACACAATCAGTGGCTGATATTGACCGTCAGCTCTATCAAAAATATGACCTTTCTCCTGAGGAAATTGCCTTTATTGAGACTCATGTAAGGGAGATGGATTGATGGTAGAAATTAAAACCTCAAAAGAAATTCATCCTAAAATCTATGCCTACACCACCCCTACGGTAACTAGTAATGAGGGCTGGATTAAGATTGGTTATACGGAGCGTGATGTCACACAACGGATTAAAGAACAAACGCATACTGCTCATATAGATACGGATGTCTTATGGACTGGGGATGCAGCCTATACGGAAGAACCTGATAAGGGAAAGACTTTTAAGGACCATGATTTCCACCATTTCCTTTCTTTCCATGATGTGGAACGTCGGCCTAAGACGGAATGGTTCTATTTTAATGGAACTCCCGAGAAATCTAAAAATCTTTTTGATAAGTTTGTTCAGCATGATTTGTCAGGTTATCAGCCCGGCCAAGGACAGGACTATACTCTACGACAAGAGCAAGAAGAAGCAGTTTCTAAGACCTTAGATTATTTCAAGAATCACCCAGGAGGGAAGTTCCTCTGGAATGCCAAGCCACGCTTTGGTAAAACCTTGTCTACCTATGACCTAGCTTGGCGGATGGATGCTGTCAATGTCCTAATCGTAACCAATCGACCTGCCATTGCCAACTCATGGTATGATGATTTCGAAAAATTCATAGCAGGTCAAACGACTTATAAGTTTGTTTCTGAATCAGATAGCCTTAAAAATCGCCCAACCTTATCACGAAAAGAATTTGTTGGCATTTTAGATGACGATGTAAGACAACTTGCTTTTATCAGTCTCCAAGACTTGAAAGGCTCTGCTTATCTTGGTGGAGAGCACAATAAACTCAAATGGGTTACAGATCTCCATTGGGATTTATTGGTTATCGATGAGGCTCATGAAGGAGTTGATACCTTCAAGACAGACCAAGCCTTTAATAAAATTCGTCGAAACTTTACCTTGCATCTATCAGGAACTCCATTTAAGGCATTAGCTAAGGGAGAATTTACCGAGGAGCAGATCTACAACTGGTCTTACGCTGATGAGCAGGCAGCTAAAACGACTTGGTCGCCTGAGCAAGAAGAGGAAAATCCATATGAAAGCTTGCCTCAGTTAAATCTCTTTACCTATCAAATGTCTCAGATGATTGGTGAGGAGTTGGAAAAAGGTGCTCAACTCGACGGTGAAAATATTGACTATGCTTTTGACTTGAGTGAATTTTTCGCAACAGATGATAAAGGGAAATTTATCCATGAGCAAGATGTCAGAAATTGGTTAGATACTCTATCAAGCAATGAAAAATATCCATTTTCAACAAAAGAACTTCGGAACGAACTCAAGCATACTTTTTGGCTCTTAGAACGTGTAGCCTCAGCTAAAGCTTTAAAAGCTCTACTAGAAGAACATCCCATCTATGAGAACTACGAGATTGTGTTAGCTGCTGGTGACGGGCGTATGTCAGAGGAAGATGATAAGGTAACACTGAAATCCTTAGACTTGGTTAGAAAAGCGATAGCAGAGAATGACAAAACCATTACCTTATCCGTCGGTCAGTTGACGACAGGTGTGACTATCCCTGAATGGACAGGGGTATTGATGTTATCAAACTTGAAATCACCTGCCCTTTATATGCAAGCTGCCTTCCGTGCACAAAACCCTTATTCATGGAGCGATAGCAAAGGAAATCACTTCCGCAAAGAAAGAGCCTATGTATTTGACTTTGCACCAGAAAGAACCCTGATTCTCTTTGATGAGTTTGCGAACAATTTATCACTTGCAACTGCAGGAGGTGGAGGGACTTCCGCAACTCGTGAAGAAAACATCAGAGAACTATTGAATTTCTTCCCTGTCATAGCAGAAGACCGTGCTGGTAAGATGGTTGAAATTGATGCTAAGGCGGTTCTGACTATACCGCGACAGATAAAAGCTAGGGAAGTCCTCAAACGAGGGTTTATGTCCAATCTCCTTTTCGATAATATCAGTGGCATTTTCCAAGCCAGTCAAATAGTTCTAGACATTTTAAATGAACTTCCAGTAGAAAAGGAAGGGAAGTTACAAACATCTTCTGATTTACTAGATTTTTCAGATGTTACAGTGGATGATGAGGGCAATGCAGTGGTTGACCATGAAATAGTGATCAATCAACAAACGCGACTTTTTGGTGAAAAAATTTATGGACTTAGTCAGTCCGTTACAGATTTGGTCACTAAGGATGAGGTCAAAACTCAAAAACAACTAGTCAATGATTTGAGTGAGACAGTATCTACGGTAATTGTAGAAGAATTGAAAGCTGGATACGATCTAAAAACTCGGGAAACAGACCAGATCAAGAAACAAATTGCAGTAACATTTGAGAATGAAGTTCGAAAAAATGAGATAGAACGTAAAATTACTGAAGCCCATATCAAGGAAGAGGTGCAGCAACAGCTCAAGGAAGCAAATGATAAGGAGCAAAAAGATAAGATTCAAGAAGTTCTTGAAAAACGAATAGAAGAAAATAATCTCATTCATAAAGAAAAACTAGAACAAACACTCAAAAAAGAAGTGGAAAAGATGCCTGAGAAGTTTATCGAACAGGTTGAGTTCAAACGTGTAGAACAGTTGAAACAATCAGCCCAAGATGAAATCCGGGATCACCTTCGTGGCTTTGCGAGAACAATCCCTAGTTTTGTCATGGCCTATGGTGAACAATCTCTAACACTTGATAATTTTGACACCTTTGTTCCTGAGCATGTTTTCTTTGAAGTGACTGGTATTACGATTGACCAATTTCGTTATTTGAGAGATGGTGGGCAAGATTTTACAGGGCATCTCTTTGATCGAGCAACATTCGATGAGGCCATTCAAGAATTTCTTCGCAAGAAAGAAGAGTTGGCAGATTATTTTAAAAATCAAAAAGAAGATATCTTCGACTATATTCCACCGCAAAAAACCAACCAGATTTTCACTCCTAAACGAGTAGTGAAGAGAATGGTAGATGATCTTGAGAAAGAAAACCCAGGAATCTTTGATGATCCATCTAAGACATTTATTGATTTATACATGAAGTCAGGTCTCTATATTGCAGAGCTTGTTAAGCGACTATATAATAGCGAAGGTTTGAAAGAAGCCTTTCCAAATCCTGAAGAGCGCTTAAAACATATCCTAGAAAATCAAGTGTATGGATTTGCGCCTTCAGAAATTATCTATAACATCTCGACGAATTTTATCTTTGGAAATCTCTCACAAGAAATTAGTAGAAAGAATTTCGTTTTAGAAGATACCATTCCAGCCGCCAAAGAAGGTAGGATTCAGGAATTGGTAGATACATATTTTGGATAGGATGGTTGTTGATTGTAATTGAACCATACGAAATTGTACATAGGTTTTTCGTATTTAAAACATGAAGTAAATAGAAAAAGAGGTCAAGTTAAATCTTGACCTCTTTAGTTTATGGAGTATATGATTGTTGCTTAGGTAGAATGAATCCGAAGCAGAAAATATAAATTCTTATCTTTATTTTAATGAATTCTATTATTTTGGTTACACAATAAATAATTAATTTTACATTTACTAAATTAAAATATTATTTTGGTGTTAAATAGTCATTGTTGATGGTATAATTTAAGAGAAGTTTATATAAGGGAGTTTTTATTATGGTTATTAATAATATTAATTTAGTTATACCCAACGATATTCAAAAGGGCTTAGAATCAGGTATATACAAACAATTTGGTTCTGTTATCAGAAATAATAAGGGACAGATTATTAAGCATCTCAAAGCTGTAGATTTTTCTAAAGATACTGCAAATAAATTAATCGGCAATAAGGCTATAAAAGTTGGACTAATAGGTGCAGGAGTTTTAGCTGTAGGAGGAGTTGGTTATTACGGCTATCGTAGTATTCAGATGAATAGTGTATCAAAATCTTTAATAAAGAGGTTAACTCAGTATTTAATTACCGCTCAAAAAGGAGAATTGACTGAGAAAGATATTGATAAGTTTTTAAATTTCTTAAATAAAAATGAATCTCTGCTAAAGAAATTAGAATTAGATACATCTCTTGATGAATTATTTGAATTGGTTAAGACTTATACAGAACAGTTTGCTGAAGCAAACAACTATGTATATCATAAAGAAACTAAAAGAAAAACTAATCATAACGACAAAATTATTAATCTAAAAGAGTATCTTAAAGTACAAAAGAACATATATAGTTCAGAAGTAGTTTAGAGGAAATTAATAACTATACTGGAATTTCTCAAACATAATCTGGTTAATGTTTATTTTTTGAAATTTTTTGTATTTTACGATTCCAATAGTTGCTGGTATAAAGCAATTTTTATTCTAATAAAAACAGATTTTAAAAAATTAAATCTAAAACTATATATACTTTTTTCATATTATATGCAATATATTTAGTTTCGAGACAAACAAAAATTTAAAGGATATATTTTATGGATACAAAAAAACAAGTTACTAAAATCAACAACATAATTGGTTTATTAGGGAATTTAGCTTTACTTTTTTCAACTATTCAAGTGTTACTGAAAATATTTGGGGTAGGATTTGTGAAAGATTTCATCAATATTTTTTTTCAAGTCTTTTTAACAATAGCTTTATTTTACGTTGTATATAAACGCATACCAGAATATCATGATGGTAATTTGAAAAAAGTTAATATTAAAAAAATGGGGAAATATAGTGATAGTGTTTATCTATTACTTGAAATAGAGATTGCAAAATTATTTGAAAGAGTATATAGTGTATCTTTAGTAAATTTTGTATTACTTATAACAGAAAATGGAACATTGAGTTTACTGGGAAAAATAATTTTAACTATTCTAATAGTAATCAATATAATATTTTTGATTATTTTATGTTTTCTTAGAAATAAAAAACCAAAGAATGAATGCGCAAACAACATAATGTATGTTGTGCTAACTTCCTCTATAATTCTTATGATAGTAAATCTGATAATTCCTATTTTATTCATAGTGGAACTGGCAATCAACTTAATGAATGATTGGCAATTGTTAATGGTTTTGATATCAATTGTTACCATAGTAATTTTTGTCGTCAGAAGAAAATACTACAAAAAAAAGAATTAGACTAAACTTATTGTTTGTATTATTCAAGCCCATATTCATTCAGTTCTTTCTCACACTACTACTTACCTTGCATTAAGAAAACTCATGAAGCATCAATAGTTTTTTGATGCTTTATTTTTATCATACAATTTTAGATAATCTTATTTAATTGTAGGAATAGAATGTTACTCAGGGAAACTATAGAATTAGTTTGAGGTAACTTCTTTTGAAAGTAAATATGAAGCGTTAAATATTAGAGAACGAAAATTTAATATAAAAAAACCTCACCAGAAAAATTCTGGTGGGGTTTTTGGTGGGGAACCAATCAATTTTGATTGATTTTTAACCTTTTATAATAACTGAAAATGCTGTTAAATCAACCATTTCACTTCAAATCATGTTTATAAATCATTCCCACTCAACAGTTGCAGGTGGTTTACTTGTAATATCGTAGACGATGCGGTTAACGTGATCAACTTCGTTTACGATACGAACAGAGATTTTCTGGAGAACTTCCCAAGGGATCTTAGCGAAGTCAGCTGTCATACCATCGATAGAAGTGATAGCACGGATAGCGATGGTGTAGTCGTAAGTACGGCCATCTCCCATAACACCTACTGAACGAACGCCAGTGTTAACAGTGAAATATTGCCAGATGTCGCGGTCAAGGCCAGCTTTAGCGATTTCTTCACGAAGGATAGCATCTGACTCACGAACAGTTTCAAGTTTTTCTTCAGTAATTTCCCCCATGACACGGATAGCAAGTCCTGGTCCTGGGAATGGTTGGCGCCATACGATGT
>ERZ772799.459-NODE-459-length-15532-cov-3.224914_pt1 | contig 15532 bp, 14 predicted proteins | sample MGYA00511345_ERZ772799 | MGnify/ENA primary metagenome ERZ772799 (study PRJEB29015, sample SAMEA2738037) | human oral metagenome | biome: human oral; feature: human-associated habitat; material: saliva | place: China | collected 2238 ... | reverse complement strand
GAGGGCTTTGCCCGCCTACTTAACAACCACGCGTTCGACGCGTGGATGGTTTTTTATATGTATTTTGAGGTAGGGCATAAAAAAAACCCTGTGCAAAGCACAGGGGAAATTGCTACCTTTGGTATATCCTTAACGGATTATTCCTGAGCAGGTGCTCCTACTGGACATACATCTGCGCAAGCTCCGCAGTCAATGCAAGTATCTGCATCGATTACATAAGGTGTTCCTTCTGTAATAGCCTCTACAGGGCAACCATCCATGCAAGCACCACAGCTGATGCAATCTTCACTAATCTTATAAGCCATAATAATCCTCCTATGATAAACAATTCATTTGATTTCTTTATCAGCATTGTATCATGGTATAATGGGTTTGATAAAGTTAACTTTTTGTGAAGTTTTCAAGGAATAACGTTATATGAAGGTATATTCATTTACAGGAAAAAGTGGGACTGGCAAGAGCTATCAAGCAATTAGGGTTGCTAAGGAAAAGGGGATTCCGGCGCTGATTGATGATGGTCTTTTGATTTATAAAAATAAAATTGTGGCAGGCAGATCAGCAAAAAAATGTGAATCCAGAGCTAAAGCGATGCGCACTGCACTTTTCAATTATGAAGATCACAGAATCGATGTGCAGAAAAAGATAAAAGCCCTCAAGATTAAGAAACTACTCGTGCTCGGTACATCTGACCATATGGTGGATATAATAACCGACACACTAGAAATACCAAGGGCTATAGAGAGACTATACATTGAGGATTACACCAGTGCTGGTGAACGTGAACTTGCGGCGGAGCGTCGCTACAACCATGGTGAACACGTTATTCCAGCGCCAATGGGTGATTTAAAGAGAGATTTTGCAGGGTACTTCATGAATCCGCAGAGATTTCTCAAAAACTGGAACCTCGCTAACGATGAGACAGATAAGTATGAGAAAACTGTGGTTATGCCACAATATGTTTATAATGGAAATTACACGATTAATGAGAACGTAATCGGTGATATTATCAGGATTGTGGCTAGGAAGTATCGACGGAACATCAGGGTGACAAATTTTTATAACAATGGAAAAACTGGCAGTTTGGTAATCGAGCTGGATCTAAAAGTTAGGAAGACTGTCGACTGTATGCGCTCCTGCATTATCCTGCAAAGGGACGTTAAGCGCAGCATAGAACAGATGACATCATTTCAGGTAAAGTGTGTAAATGTTAACATTAAGGAGCTAGTGCTCGACCGCGAGATAATGCGTAATCATGGCAGGAAGCATGCGTAAGGTAAAACTGCAACTAAAATATGGGCAGTGGTTTTCAGGCCATACGATTGCTGAATAGCGAATGAGCGAGCTTTAATTATATAAATTCATTATAATAAAACAGCAGCCCACAGGATATCACCTATTGGCTGCTGATCTTATTTCTGATTGTGAAGCTATCTCTCTATATGCTCGTTAATAATATCTATGTAGCGATCAAGCCTCGGTAATAGTAGTTTTTGAATAATCTTTTCAAACCTATTACGCGTAGGTATCGCAAATACAAATGTCACAGCTATTAAGAAAGCTCCTACCATAAAGCATATCAAGGCAAGTGGCAACATTTCTGTAATAATCTGAGCCATGATACCTACTAGAAATAAAAGACCACTCTCAATAAACAAAAATATTGGCAGTGGGGCCTTGTATCCTCTAGGTTCTGCTTCATATGATAGGGTTGAAGTTTCTCCGGATGTCGATACGATGTCGAATTTTAAAGTTTTTATATTGATCAATAAACCGGAAAGATTTCTGCCTTCAGGAGTTTTTTGCAGAGCCTTTAACGCTTTACGATCTAAAGAATAACTTTGAGGGTTGTCCACACCATTGTATGAAAGGAGTCCCTTAAGAGCGATTTGTACGACTTCAGCGGAAGCGTTAATATTTACATTCCCTTTTAATATATTCATTATAAATTACTCCTCAAACTTTGATTGCTAAGCAGAGCTTTAATTATCCGTCTTTCCGCTATACATTAGACATATAATAAACGCTATTTCAGCGATTGAAGCTACTACACCTAAAATCAGAGCTAAGCTTCCGATTACAAGGATAAAAATGCAGATTAACACTCCAAATATATCTAGGAGCATAGGAATCAAGTAGAGCGATTGTCTTTTCTTTATATCAAAATTATCATTTAAATCGGCAGCGTTATTTAGACACAATGCTAATACCGTAACGGATGCGATCAATAATAATATAAAGACAAATCCCATGAACATCAGTTTGAATAGCGTAGTTATATCCTGATAGAAGAAGTAGCTACTACCGACCACGATGTCATTTGATATCGATGTTCCGAGGGTAAGATAAAGCACGATACGTGTTGCTGCGAAACAAAGGTACGCTATTAACGACCGTTTGATTGACTTTTCTAGCTTTTCTTTCGAATAAAACTTAGTCTCTATGTTTTTCATATCTCTATTTGGCAAATCTCTCTTTAGTTCAAATAAATCACGTTTAAGCTCTGATTAAGCTTCGGTGTCACCTGAAGGACTATTATCTTCAGACTTAACTTCGTAATCGACATCGACAGGTACAGCTTCAGCTTCTTGTTCAGCTGGTGCAGTCTCTGCCTTCTGTACAGGTGCAGCCTGAGTAGAATTAGCACTATCAGAAGACTTCTTAAGTTCTGCAACTGCGCCAAAATCAAGGTTGCTTTCAAAGTTGCTCTCGCCCTGTAGTTTTCTGAACTGGGTGATCGATACTCCGCAGAGAATCCATGTGATAATTCCAAGTACGAGTCCGAGTAATGCGAGTATACCGGCTATAACAGCTCCGACGATGAGCAGTATAAACCCAGTGTTCTTACCATGGTTCTTGGTCATAAGTACTGCTGAGCAAATGGTTACTACCAATGATACGATAAAGAGACCGATAAGTGTAGCTCTCTGTAAATTGAACATCTCCATGTAGTAACCGCTTAATCCGAAATTAGATGTTAGATACGAGTTAGTAATTTTAATTACTATAAACGCTACTACTGTGGCGATTATGAGTACGGTGTTGAGAATTATACCTTTCTTTGCAATGCTCTGTTCTGTCATAACTATTCCTTTCTTAACAAAAAAATCTACTTAATTGTAACATATTTGAGCAAATGCACATAGTTTTTAATCTACATTCTGTGTGTTATAATGTAAATTAATCATGAGGGTTACGGTCATTTGAAATTCGAACCGAGAAAGGGAGGTTATTAATGGCACTTGTAACAACAACAGAGATGTTTAAGAAAGCATACGATGGAGGCTACGCTATCGGAGCTTTTAATGTTAATAATATGGAAATTGTACAGGGAATCACCGAAGCTTGTAAGGAGGAGAATTCACCTGTGATACTTCAGGTGTCAAAGGGTGCTCGCTCTTATGCTAGCCATACTTATCTCATGAAGCTCGTTGAGGCAGCGGTTATGGATTGTCCTGATATTCCAATTGCACTTCACCTTGATCACGGTCCGGACTTCGAGACTTGTAAGTCATGCATAGATGGTGGGTTTACTTCTGTAATGATTGACGCTTCTTCAAGACCGTTTGAAGAGAATATTGAAATTACTAAGCAGGTTGTAGATTATGCACATAAGTATGGCGTTGTAGTTGAAGCTGAACTTGGCACACTTGCAGGCATTGAGGATGATGTGGTTGTTTCAGCAGAGGATTCATCATATACTCGACCTGAAGAGGTTGAGGAGTTTGTGCGTAGGACCGGCTGTGATTCACTTGCAATTGCTATAGGAACGAGTCATGGAGCATTTAAGTTTAAACCGGGTACTAAGCCACAGCTAAGGTTTGACGTGCTTCACGAGTGCGAGAAGAAGCTGCCAGGATTCCCAATAGTACTTCATGGAGCATCGTCTGTTCCACAGGAGTATGTGCACATGATAAATACTTATGGTGGAGCGATGAAGGATGCGATAGGTGTTCCGGAGGATCAACTAAGAGAAGCTGCTCGTTCGGCAGTATGCAAGATTAATATAGATTCAGATCTTAGACTAGCGATGACAGGTTCAGTTAGGAAGCATCTTGTTGAGTGCCCTGCAGATTTTGACCCTAGGCAGTATCTGAAGCCTGCAAGAGCTAATATCAAGGAGCTTGTAAGGCACAAGATTGTAAATGTTCTTGGCTGTTCAGGAAAAGCGCTATAATACTTGAAAAATATCATTTTACGAGGTTAAGAGCATTGCGCAGAGCGCAATGCTCTACTATTATAGACATATGAAAAAAATAATTACATTTGTTTAAGAGGTTTAGATGAAAATACTTTATTTTGACTGCGCGACTGGTATCAGTGGCAATATGGCTATTGGAGCGCTTTTAGAGATCTGTGATGGTGAGCAATATTTGAGAGATGAGCTCGCCAAGCTTGAGGTTCCAGGATATCAATTAAATGTAATTAAGAGGGATTCTCATGGAATTGACGGAACATATGTTGAGGTATTAGAGGCTAATACAGGAATACCAGTTGATGCAATACATGATGGGAACAAGAATGTAGGTAGCAGTGCTACTCTGGGGCTCCATCACGGACATACTCATAGTCATCATCACGAGCTTGATTCCAGCCCAGAACACCACTCTCATGGTCACTATCACGACCATAACCATGACCACTCTTTAGACAATCACTGTCATAATCATCAAGATGACAATGATAATAATCACAATCACAATTACGTTCATAGGACATATGCTGATATTAAGCAGATAATAGAAGACAGTGGAATTACAGAAGATGCAAAGAACCTTTCTAAATCCATGTTTCACAAAGTTGCAGTTGCTGAAGCTAAAGTTCATGGTAAGCCTATAGACGAGGTGCATTTTCACGAGGTTGGTGCTATTGATTCGATAGTTGACATTGTCAGTGTAGCAATTTTGATGGATTACATAAAGCCAGACAGAGTTATATCGAGTGTTGTTTCTGACGGATACGGCACGATTAAGTGTGCGCATGGGGTGTTAAGCGTTCCAGTGCCGGCAACATCGATGATTTATAAAAATGAACATATTAGATTTAAGCAAATCGAAGTTCCAACGGAACTCGTAACACCTACGGGAGCAGCGATTATATCTACTTTTGCCGAATCATACGGACTGATGCCTGAGATGAATCTAAATAAAATTGGTATTGGAGTAGGTAGCCGCAATATCGGTGGACCTAATACGCTGAGGGTTTTTCTCGGGGAAGATGTTACAGCAGAAGGCGAGACTCAGAATGGTGATATTATAGTTATAAATTCTAATATCGATGATTCAAGTGGAGAGGACCTCGGGTATGTGCTTGAGAAACTTATGGATGCGGGTGCTCTTGATGTTTCCTATGCTCCAATCTTCATGAAGAAGAATAGACCCGCGTATAGGCTCGAAGTTATATGTAGGGCCGAAACTAGAGAGAAACTCAGCGAAATTATCTTTGACGAAACAACTACAATTGGTGTTAGATATTATCCAGTGCAGCGTGAGGAACTTACGAGGGTTAGAACTCTGGTTGATACGGAGCTAGGGCAGATTGAAGCAAAGCAGGTATCTACGACATCTGGGCATACATACACATATCCGGAGTACGAGAGCATGAAGGCTATAGCCTCAGAGCTTGGGATATCTATAAAGTCAGTGCGAGCTGCATTTGAGAAGGGATTGAGAGATTGATGTATAAAGCTGCAATTTTTGATATGGATGGAACTATTCTTGATACCATAACGGATTTAAAGGACAGCACCAATCATGCGCTTAAAGTAAATGGGCATAGATGTGATTACAATGTGAGAGACGCGGCAAGATTTTTTGGTAGCGGAGTAAAGGTTGCCATGGCTAGGGCGCTAGCGACTGAAGCTGGATACAGCGACGATGAGGTTGATCTCATAGGTGTCGAGACATCATATGAGGGTGACGAAGCGGAACTGACAGCGGTAATTAACTCATTTGAGGAATGGTACCCTGATCATTGTGATGAGAAGACGAAGCCTTTTGAAGGCGTGATCGAAGCGATTAATGAGTTGAGGAGTAAAGGGATAAGGACAGCAGTAGTGTCCAACAAGATGCATGAGGCTGCGGTGATTCTTGCTGATAGATACTTCCCCGGAATTTTCGAATATGTTCAGGGTGTAGATGACAAAATCAGGAGGAAGCCTAATCCAGACGCAACACTGAGGATACTTGAACTCATGGGTATTGGCCAAGATGAGGCAGTGTATATAGGCGATACCGAGGTGGATATCGAAACTGCACATAATGCAGGGTTAAACTGCATAAGTGTCGATTGGGGTTTTAGAAACAGAACATTTTTAGAGAGTGCTAGAGCTAACCCGGTTTGTTCCGATATGGAGGCGCTGGTTGCAGCTATTACTAAATAACATATATTGCTGATAATTTATGGAGGAAAACGTGGGAGCGACTAAGCTGAATTGTACCGGTGAGTGCATGTTTGTCGTAAATAAAAAGGCGTCTCGAGCGAATTCATTTAATTTTGTTTGCGATTATGTTCTAATTGGAGACGATAAAGGGCTTCCAATAGATGGAGCACGAATCAACGCAAACGAACAGCTTTATGCGGTGCTATTTTACGAAAAGCGTCATTTTATATCTCTTATTGTAAAGAAACCAACACCATATGCTATATCTCTAGTGTTCCGTAATAGGGCGGATTACGATGATGTGCTTGCGCTTCTCGAGATGACTGCTAGTGAAATTAGATTTAGCCGCCAGGATTTCAAGATTTCTAGCTATGCGAATAGGATTATTGATAAGCTGCGAGATGGAGTAGAGCTTGCGATCATGGATGCCGTCGATAAATCCAATGTCACGGTCTGTCCAGAGTGCGGTGTTGAGGTGCAACCTGGAGCTTTGTACTGCATGGAGTGTGGGGCTGAGCTCTAAATATAGAATCATATATGACGATACTAATCGCATATAAAATCTACACTAATGGGATATAGAAGTGCTGCGTAAGGTTTATAGAGAGGAGACTTAAGTGGATAAAGATACAATGATGATGGAGACTTGTCATGCTAGTGACACTAGAATTACTGAAGAAATCGATAAGGATATGAGTGATTTGGCTGAGCAGCTACTAGAAGATTATAAGCAGGATCGTGACATTGATGCCATTAGAATGTATGAGCTACCCGAACAGAAAGCAATTAAGGAAATCATCCGCGAGCTGATGATGGTGCTTCTTCCAGGATATTATCGTGAGAAATCTTATCGCACTTATAGTGTAGATAAGAAAATTCTTGTCATTCTAGAAGATGTTATGTTCATGATGACTAAACAGATAGAAAAAGCATTACTTCACAGACATGAGTTTGAAGATGCATGCATAGCGGTTAGGCAGGATGAGGCTAAGAAAATTGTAAAGTTGTTTTTTAAGCAGATTCCTAAGATTAGAGAATTTCTTAATACTGATATAATTGCCACATATGAGGGAGATCCTGCGGCAAATAGCAAGGATGAAATCGTTCTCGCGTACCCGGGGCTTTATGCTACAGCTATTTATAGGCTTGCTCATGAACTTCATGAACTGGATGTTCCGTTAATTCCAAGGATTATGACTGAGTATGCGCACAGAAAAACCGGTGTGGATATCCATCCAGGAGCAACGATTGGAAAATACTTTTGTATGGACCATGCAACGGGCGTAGTAATAGGATCTACCTCCGTAATCGGCGAACACGTTAAGGTATATCAAGGGGTTACCATAGGTGCGCTTTCTACAAAGGCGGGTCAAAAGCTTCATGGAACGAAGAGGCATCCAACAATTGAGGATAATGTTACACTGTACTCTGGAGCATCCGTACTAGGTGGAAACACTGTAATCGGAGAGGGTGCCGTAATCGGAGGAAATGCATTTGTAACAAAGTCCGTAGATCCTCATACGACCGTAACAATTAAGACGCTTGAAATGGTTTATGACAAGCAGTCGCACAAGGCGGGGCAGGAGAAAGAGCGTAAGCAGGACGAGTGGTTTTACGTGATTTAACCAGATTGATTTATAAGAGAGAATTTTTAAGAGGGAGGGAGCATGAGTAAGCAGCTAACACTAGGGATATTGGCACATGTTGATGCAGGCAAGACTACGCTTAGTGAAGCTATGCTGTACTCCGCTGGAACAATAAGGAAACTAGGACGAGTCGACAATGGCGACTCGTTCTTCGACAATTATGAGGTTGAAAAAAATCGCGGAATTACCGTTTTCTCAAAGCAGGCCAGACTAAACTGGAATGATAGTCAAATCACCATACTCGATACTCCAGGTCATGATGATTTTTCAGCTGAAATGGAGAGAGCTCTCGATGTAATCGACTATGCACTACTAGTAGTGAGTGGTGTAGATGGACCTCAAAGTCATACAGAGACAGTCTGGAGGCTTCTAAGAACACGAAAAATTCCGACATTTGTATTCATCAATAAGATGGATCTTGCTATCGCTGATAGGCACGAACAGATCAGCCGCATCAAGGGCAGACTTGGTGAAGGATTCGTCGATTTTAGTGTAGGTAATAACGACGAAGATTTTATAGATGGTGTGACATTTTATTCTCCAGAGCTTGCGGAGGATTTTTTAGAAAATCTTAAATTGTCAGAAGAAGGTATTCGTAGGGCAATCCGAGAGTGCCAGATATTTCCGTGTTTATTCGGTTCTGCTCTCCACCAGGATGGAGTAGATAAATTGCTCGATGTAATATCAACATACACCTGCGGCTTTGATGAACTTAGAAGAGGAACCTCATCAGATGAAAAAATGGGGGCTTTGGTCTATAAGATAGCCCGTGACCAGAGGGATGAACGAATCTCATTTATACGAGTAATGCAAGGTGTACTTCACCTAAAGGATAACGTCGCAGTCAGAACCGAAAGCGGTGAACTACTGCATGAAAAGATCAATCAGATAAGAATTTACTCCGGTCAGAAATACACGATGATAGATTCAGCATCTCCTGGCGATATATGCGCAATAACTGGTGTAAGCTCATCAAGAGCAGGCGGGGGAATAGGAGCACTTGCGGAGGATGAGACGAGAAATGGCATAATCGAGCCATACCTTTCTTATAGAATCATTCCCGAAGAACGTGTGGAGCAAAACAAGTTTGTAGCGGATATGAGAGTGCTCGAAGAGGAAGATCCCAAACTGCATATTTCCGTAGAGCAAAGTCTCCGTGGTGTTAACATCAGGCTCATGGGTGAGGTCCAGCAAGAAATTCTTAAAACTCAGATAATGAACAGGTTTGGATATAGAGTGCGCTTTGAGGCAGGAAATATAATCTATAAGGAGACTGTAACAGAGGCAGCTGAAGGTATTGGTCACTTCGAACCGCTTAAGCATTATGCTGAAGTACATCTAATTATTAGACCAGGTGAGCGCGGAAGTGGCATCGTCACAGATAGCATTATCCAAGAGGACGTTTTAAGTAGAAATTGGCAAAATTTAATACTATCGCATCTAGATGAGAGGGTATTTCGTGGAGTGCAGATTGGAGCGCCCCTCACAGATGTGCGCATTACATTAGCTGCAGGAAAAGCTCATGAAAAACACACTGAAGGAGGAGATTTTAGACAGGCCACTTATAGAGCGGTTAGAAATGGACTTCTGCGCGGTGATTGCCGCATACTAGAACCTTGGTTTAGCTTTGAGATAAAACTGCCTAGTGCTAATATTGGAATGGCTATGACCGATATAAAGAATGCGTCCGGGTCGTTTGATGAGCCCATTATTGATGGTGATATGTCTACTTTGAAAGGGAAAGCGCCGGCAGTATCATTAATTGACTATCAGAGAAAGCTTACTTCTTACACAGGTGGTAGAGGGCATATTAGCTGCATGCTAATTGGTTATGACTTTTGTCATAATGAATCAGAAGTTATTGAAGAATCCAAGTACGAACAAGATAAGGATGAAACTGAAACGGGAGATTCAATATTCTGTTATCACGGGGCTGGAAGGACTGTCAAATGGGATGAGGTACAAGACTATATGCATCTGCCCTTTGTACTCGAGGAAGAAAAGTCTTCTAGTTTGAACGAAGATTCCGCTAGAGCTGAAACAATGGCGGCTGGCCGAAAACTTGCGAGTGATGCAGAGCTGCTAGCGATATTTGAGAAGACGTACGGGAAAATTTCAAAGGGGACTCTAGTAAAGCATAAGACAAAACCGAAAGAGTCCGAATATCGAGCTATGGAGAAGCAGAAGCGTTCGCTTCATAGGCTTGAAAGAGCGGGAAAGCCAGATACTCACTTCGTTATAGATGGCTATAACCTTATAAATGCTGATGAACATATGAAAGAGCTTTCTAAGGCTGATATTGGGGCAGCTAGGGATCATCTAATAAATATTCTTGCGAATTATCGCGGATATCTAGGGTGCAAGATGACTATCGTCTTTGATGCATACAGAGTGCCATACAGCTTTGGAAGAAAATATAAAGTAAGCGATACCGAGGTAGTATATACTAAGGAAAATGAGACAGCGGACGCATATATCGCTGAGCTTACAAAAGATATCGGTAAGCGAGAAAGTGTTACGGTGGTATCGTCTGATGCCCTTGTTCAAGAGATGTCACTCGGACACGGCGCTTTCAGGATATCATCTAGGGAGTTCCTAATTGACATCGAAACAGTTCTGCAGGAGATTAGGGAGTTCATCGATGAAAATAGTTAGGAAGATTGATTGAAGGGACAGAATTCACATTATAGTTATAAAATAATAGACATAATTGTAAGGCTAGGAGTAGAGAGAAAGGGACTGTAGATGGAAAAATATTTGGGATGCCACCTATCGTCTTCGGATGGGTTTGAAGCGATGGGAAAAGCTGCACTATCAATTGGTGCAAATACATTTGCGTTTTTTACTAGAAATCCACGTGGTGGAAAGGCGAAGGCAATAGATGAAGCCGATGCACAGGCTTTGATGAAGCTGATGGATGAGCATAACTTCGGAAAGCTTGTAGCCCATGCACCGTACACGCTAAATCCATGCTCGGGTAAGGAAAGCGTGAGGGAATTTGCACGAACATGCATGCTAGAAGATTTAAAGCGAATGGAATATTTACCAGGAAACTACTATAACTTCCATCCTGGCAGTCACGTTGGCCAAGGAAGTGAACTGGGAATAAAGATGATTGTTGATACGCTTAACCACGTGATGTGGGAGGACCAGCATACGGTAGTGCTACTCGAGACAATGGCTGGCAAGGGTAGTGAAATAGGTAAGAATTTTGAAGAGCTTCGTCAGATTATCGATGGCGTGAAAATCAAAGATAAGATAGGTGTTTGTCTTGATACATGCCATATAAGTGATGCGGGATATGATGTAAAGAACGACTTCGATGGAGTGCTGAAAGAGTTCGATAGAATTATAGGGTTAGATAGACTATGTGCGCTACACATCAATGATAGCAAGAATCCTATGGGGGCGGCAAAGGATAGACATGAGAAGATTGGTGACGGAGAAATAGGTCTTGATGCGATGCTGTCAGTAGTTAATAATCCACATATACTAGGTCTTCCATGCATCCTCGAGACTCCGCAGGAAGACCTCGAAGGCTATGCAAGAGAGATTGAGACACTTAGATGAAATATTACGAAATAAAAATTGAAGTATCGGAGCTCGGAATTGAACCGATGCTGGCAGCGCTTATCTGTGAAGGTATAGAGACTGCAGAAGTAAATGATCCAGCAGATGCTGTATTTATGAATGATCAACTTGGTGAGACAGATTATCTAGCACCAGAGGATTTTAAAAGGGAGAGTAGCAAGTCGCCAAGCATTGTAGTATATGCAGCGGATGATATGACAGCTGATAGTACTATTAATGCGGTGAAGAAGGCGGCCAAAATAGTTAGAGAAAATGCAGAAAAAGGTCTATTCGGCACTGCTACTGATCTCGGCTCATTGAAGGTAACGGTCAATACCAGGGGCGACGAAGAGTGGAAAGACCGTTGGAAGGAATTTCTTAAACCAGCTGCACTTGGATTTAGCTACATAGCTGCCCCTCCATGGGTAGATATTGCTGACTATTCACAGGAATTTGAATCTGATAGAGAGATTATACGCATAAATCCAGGCATGGCCTTTGGGACTGGTCTTCATGAAACCACTTCGCTATCAGCAGATTTGCTAGAATCGTATATCAATAAGGGCGATAAGGTGCTGGACGTAGGCTGCGGCACAGGCATATTATCTATATTAGCTAGTAAGCTCGGAGCTAGTGAAGTGCTAGGTATAGATATCGATGATGAGGCAGTGGCAGCTTCGATAGAAAATAGCGAGGCTAATGACGTGCATAATGTGGTCATTAAAAAGGCTGATTTGACAGAAGGAGTGGACTTTAAGGCAGATATAGTAGTAGCCAACCTTCTTACAAATCTTGTCATTCGTCTCACGGGTGACATCCGTAATCACCTTGATAGTGGCGGAAGATACATAATGTCTGGTATACTAACTACTCAGCAAGATAAGGTGATTGCAGCACTTAAGGAGAACGGTTTTGAAATGTTAGCAGTTGCTGAACTAGGAGAATGGTGTGCCATCGCAGCTGAACTAATATAAAAGGGGTTTTGGGAGGAGAATAAAATGCCAATTAAAGTACCAAATAATTTACCGGCGATAGAGACGCTTACTAATGAAAACGTGTTCGTAATGACGGATACGCGTGCTATGACGCAGGATATGCGTCCGCTTCACATACTTCTTCTCAACCTCATGCCGACAAAGATTGACACTGAAACGCAGATTACGCGTATGCTTAGTAACACGCCGCTTCAGGTGGAGCTTGAGCTGCTGCAGACCGCAACACATAAACCTCACGTTACTTCTCAGGAGCATATGCTGGCATTTTACAAGACGTTCAGCGACGTAAAGAATGAATATTACGATGGAATGATTATCACAGGTGCTCCGATAGAGCTACTTGAGTTTGAAGAGGTTAATTACTGGGAAGAACTCTGTGAGATAATGGAATGGTCTAAAACTCATGTTCACAGCACATTTCACATATGCTGGGGAGCTCAGGCTGGGCTTTACTATCACTATGGAATAAATAAGAAAAGACTTCCAAAGAAGCTATCAGGAGTATTCAAGCATACACTTAAAACTAAGCGTAGCATGCTATTTAGAGGGTTTGATGATGAATTCTATGTTCCACAATCCAGGAATACAACTATAGATGAAGAGGACATCGATAATACTCCAGGAATTACTGTTCTCTCTACATCTGAGGAAGGCGGTGTATTCTGTGTTAAGTCTGATAATGATAGGCAGATTTTCGTAACTGGTCACACTGAGTATGATTGGAATACGCTCCTTAAGGAGTATTTAAGAGATAAGGAAGCCGGTATTAATCCGGAGATTCCTGCAAATTATTTCCCTGATGATGACGATTCGAAAACACCTGTGGTTCGCTGGAGGTCTTCCGGGAGCTTGCTGTTTTCAAATTGGCTGAACTATTTTGTGTATCAGTCAACTCCGTACGATATAAAGCTCATACACAACGAGGATCTTGCCCCTGCGCTTAGAAACAACTCTGAACTAACAGTAGCGAAGTTTGGAGGATCGTCACTTGCAACGGCAGAGCGCATTAGGAATGCTGCGGAAGTAGTCCGTCAAAATAAAGCAAGACGCTACGTAGTCGTTTCGGCACCAGGTGTTCATGACGATGAAAAGATTAAGATTACAGATCTTCTTATTTCTGCTCACGAGAACCCTGAGTCTTTCGATGCCATAATCGAACAGGCGCGGAATCGATTCAAAAAACTTGCGGTTGAGCTTGATTCAAAGATTGATATCGATGAAATCTTCGACAAGATAATTGCAGAATATAAGGCTTCTAAAAGCCGAGATTATCTCATAAGCAGAGGTGAGTTCATAACTGCACAGCTTATGGCTGAGCAGCTTCAGTACGATTTTATAGACGCAGCTTCAGTTATTAAGTTTGATGACACGGGAAAACTGCTTGATGATATAACGAGAAATAATATCGAGAAGCTTATTAAGAATCATAAGAGAATAGTATTTCCTGGATTCTATGGTTCAAATGAAGCAGGGGAGGTTACGACGTTCTCAAGGGGTGGATCAGATATCACCGGTGCTATTATTGCAGCAGCAGCAAAGGCTGATTTATATGAGAATTGGACAGACGTCCCTGGGCTCCTGATGGCGGATCCTCGCATTGTGAAGCATCCGCTCAGCGTTCCTGTAATTATATACAAAGAACTTAGGGAGCTTGCGCTTAGAGGCGCCGAGGTTCTTCATGAAGATGCAGTTAGGCCGGTGAGCCAGTGCGGAATCCCTATCAATATTAAGAGCACGTTAGAGCCAGATAAGCCTGGAACACTTATAGTTAAGAATGCTGACTCGTATGAGAATCGCCTCGAGATTTCTAGCATAACTGGTAAGAAGGGATACTCTTCAATTCTCATCGAGCGAGAAAAACTAAATGACGATCCAAAGTATCGTGAGAGAATACAGAATATCCTCGATGAGTTTAACATCACCGTTGAAAGTGAGCAGCTCGGACTCGACTCATTCTCTGTTATCGTTGGGTCAGCAAGTGTAGCTAACTGTGAGGAAGAGTTAACGGAGAGGCTAAGAATCGCAACTGATGCTGATGAAATCACTATATCCACGGGTATTGCAGCGATAGCTGTAGTTGGAAGAAATATTTCAGGAGAAGTTTCTGTTGCGATGAAGATATTTGAAGCGTTATCTAGCGCTCATGTAAATGTAAGGTTCATCGACCATGCACCAGAGCGTATCAGCGTGCAAGTAGGCGTATCGGAATCCGATTATCAGAGAGCTATTAGGGCTATATACAATGCCTTCGTTGTGAAAGCATAATGCGAAGAAAATTAGATGCTAACTAAATCGTTATCTGAAGTGAATGAACTTCAGATAACGGTTGGAAAGCGTCTTTTTTTGCTATTATAAAGAAAATTTTCTAAATAATAATAAAATGTAACATCTGTTACGGAGATTAGAGACGTTTAATGTATAATGTATATACAGTAAAATATTACCGGATAGATTGTAGTTCGCAGACAGGATGTCTGTGAACGGTAGAAGATAAAAATATTTCGAGAGGAGATTAGGCATGGCTGTAAAGATTTTAGACATGAAGAAGAGTGTATACGATTTGGCGACAGAGTTCCCGGAGGTAATAGATATCATGGTGACGCTTGGATTTAGGGATATATCGAATCCGGTTGCTCTAAATACAATGGGCAGGGTGATGACCATACCAAAGGGTTCGAAAATTAAGGGCATTGATATGACGTCTGTCATCGCGATGTTTGAAGACAAAGGCTTTGAGATTATCAACGCACCGGAGTCGGAGCATGCAGAGTCAACAGAAGCTGCTGTTAAATCGCGCGCAGCAAGTCAGACAGAGGCGGCTGCAAAGCCTGCAAACGCCAGCGAGCGAGAGCTTCTTCTTCGCAGCTATGTAGAGAGGCTGACTAAAGGCGAGGATCTCGAGGCAGTGCGCACTGATTTTGTAGAGAATTTTAAGGAGGTCG
>ERZ772799.450-NODE-450-length-15704-cov-7.735766_pt1 | contig 15704 bp, 10 predicted proteins | sample MGYA00511345_ERZ772799 | MGnify/ENA primary metagenome ERZ772799 (study PRJEB29015, sample SAMEA2738037) | human oral metagenome | biome: human oral; feature: human-associated habitat; material: saliva | place: China | collected 2238 ... | reverse complement strand
AAGTAAGCATTCAATACGAATCAATACAGAAGAAAAACGCATTCAAGCGTTTTTTCTTTTTGTTAATTTCAGTACATTTCAATAAAAATCATTCGAATGACTATATTATTGACTATATTTTTTGTGAAATAAATTAGATGTTCGGATATATAAGAAACAGGAAGAACTAACTTCACAACAAAATTAAATGTAATACATTCTTCAATTTCTAGAAAATTGATTTTGAACTAATGTAGAAATACTGTAGTATAATAGGTTTAAAGAATTAATAGTAATAAATCAATAAAGTAGGATGGACATATCATGAAAAATCATGAAGATCAAAATTTGGAACAATTAAAATCAGATTTAGAAGATTATTTTAAAGAAATCATACCCCAAGACAACGTAGAGATTTTTTACTTTAAAGATAAGAAATTTTTTTTAGAACAGTTTAGCCCTTGGCATCAAGATAAGGGTAACAATCTGATTAATGAATTTATAAAAAAAGTTGAGAAGTCTGAAACAACTATGGACTTCTCTTGGCTGAAGATTCTATCAGATGACTTAAAAAAAGAAATAGAAAAAGCAGGTAGTCATTTGAATATGCGCTACCAAATTCCAACTCATTTTCATGGAGATATAGATACAGCTACTATTTTCCACTGTTTGGAAAATCCTAGAGGCTATTTAGGGGCTTATCAAGATAATCAAATTGATAAAGGTCTCGAGGAAACAAGCCTAAAAGGATATTATGGAAAAACCGAGATTTTGATATCTGGTACTGAAAAAAAGAAAACTATTAAAAATATTAAAAAGATCTTAAAAGGATATAAAGAAAAGGAAATTGATATTAAATCAATTATAGAAAGAAGATATAAATTAAAAAGTATTAAAGACGTCAAAGATATCATTTATAGTAATCAAAGCAATTTAATGAGTGAGATTAAACATATGTTTGATTTAAAATCTGAGTTCGATTTCAAAAACAAGTCAAAAAAAAGTCAAAAAAATCTGTTAGAAAATTATTACTATTTGAGAGAGTATTACTCTCAAATAATTCAGATAAATAAGGAATTAAATTTTAAAAAACTAGAAGAAAAGCAAAGTGAAATTGAAAAGATCGCTCAACAAATATGTAATTTAGAAATTTATCCTTTTTCATGTGCTCAACCTGATTTAGGTGAAAATGGCATTGGTGAAAAAATTATTCTCAATTCAGACTTATCTAAGTTGGGTGCGTTCATTGTACTAAGAAGAATATATAGATATTTAAGTAACAAGAAATCACAAAAACCGGTTTTTGTTTTTCGTAAATATGATACAGCATGGGAGAAATTGTTTAGAAAATTATTTAAAGAAGCAACGGACGAAGATTTTGCTAATAAAGTTATGGAAAATCTAGAAAATAATTTCTTTTATTGTCAGTTACGACCAATAGGTGGAGGAATAACCGATGGAAATGTAATATCAGTTCCAAACTATAGAAAATTTATGGATATGAAAGAGTCTGCTTTTTATGAAATTACAAAATTACTACCTCGAATTGATGTAAAAATAATTGAAAAAGATAGCTTATAGCCAAATGGAAAAATTACAAATAAGCAATACGTCTAAAATCAAAAAAGAGCAATATTGCTCTTTTTAATATACGTATAAACTCTCAATCACGGTCTTCTGGAATAAATACATGAATATCAGCTTCATCGCTTTGATTCCAATGAATGAATATTCTGCGACCTAATACCTTTTCTTCTATCTTAATTTCCTCAATTTCATAATAAACTTCTTCATTTGCATTAGTACTTTTCTCAAGATAATTTTTCACTTGTTGCTCGAATCTCAACTGTCCAGCATATTCCTTGGAGTTTCGATTAGCTCTAAAATCTTGAGGTGAGATATTGCTCTTGTTCCCTAGACCAAAAAATTGTTGAACCTCGTATTTATTTTCCTTAAGTTCATCCTCTGTAAGTAGGAATTTATCAAATGAATCGGCAATAAAATGCCCTTTGTCCTTAACACTCTCTTCTGAAATAGAATCTATTTCAGTAATATTATGATTAATAATATTTAGGCTAGAAACGAAATAGTTAGCGTTTGGTTTTTTTCTAAGTATAACCTTCCACATTATTGGATTTTCCCGATATATAGGTTTTTGGTCTACTCTATAATCCCTTTTTACTTTATTCAAAAACTTATAATATTGACCATCTAAAATCAACTGCAATTCCCATTTTTTAAACTCACAATTCCAATCACGAATGTTTAACTCATCACCATATCTATTACGAGTAATTGACATTAATGTGATTTTTGAATCTATATTCTCTGTCGTCATAATTCATTTTACCTTATTATTGATTTTTCTATTTTTATCAAGATTGATATTTCAATTTCAATATATTTTACATTAATTTTTAAATCTCTTTTTATTTATTATCAAAAACTTTTTTTGAATCAATGATTTTTTGGTAAAAATCATATTCAATCTCTGTAAAGTGACAGAATACTTCAGCACACTCAATTAAAATAGGATTTAGTTTTTCTCTTGGGGGTAATCCAACTGAAAATTTAATTTTGTCTCCTTTTTCAAAACGTTCGGTCCAAAAGGCTTCATGAAATGCGACTTCAGACAAATGAACATAACCAGATGATTTATTGTAAATTTCTTTAATCTCAGGATAATACTCCGATATCCTTTCCTTAAGATTGGCATCAGTCATCTTTCTGTTTTGATTATCTTTCAAATTTCTAATAGCTTTACCACTTAAAGTCTCTTTAATAAATAATCTTCTGTCTTCTGATATAAAAGCCGCGAAAACTCTCATAAGGTTATCAAGTTGTGTTCGTACTAAAATTCCTGCACAAGTCAGATTTCTCGTTCTTAATAAGTCTATTATTCCATCAATAAATTGAACTCGTCTGTTAAGTGCTGAAAGAAAAAATATATCATCTTCAGTAAGATTTTCACCAACAATACCTTCAGCTATTCTCTTTGATTCTTCACGATATTCTCTTAATTTATTGAAATATGTCTCTATTTCATTAAAATACTCATCATTTGTCATTAGATTTCCTCCTAATCTATCTTTCTAATATGGATTCAATCATTGGTTCAATTCCATTTTCAATCAAGTAATCTATCTTATGCTGAGCAGAAAAGCGTCCAACTTCATAGGCTATATAGCGTAAAATCTGAGCAGCTACTTCATTAACGTTGAAGGAAAATTGTCCCTTTAAAACTCTATAAGAAAGGGAAGCGAAAGGATCTGCATCTTCAAATCGTTTCAAATATTGCTCGTAGTTAGAATGAATCGTCTGAATGATATGAATCGCGTGTGTATCATCTAACTTCATAAAAATCATTAAGCTTTCAATAAAAACATTACTTTTTTTAATACATGCTTGGCATAACTCTCTTGCTGGCATTTCATAAATATAGTTTTCTATATCGTCATCAAAAATACCGCGGTCAATTTTTTCCCATATTGTTTTCTTAAAAGTTTCGTCGCTTCTAATTCTCAACCATGCATTTAATGCACTCAACATTTCAGTAGCATCTTGATACCTATAATCAGGTTCTAAATTCGTAGCTTTTTCACTAACAGAACGAAGTGAATGAGAAAAAATATTAGGATTCTTAGTCATAACAAAATTAATAATACGTCCTAGTGAATACACATCGCTTCGTTTATCAGCATCTTTTAAAAGCGTTAATTGCTCTGGTGCGCAATAAAAGAGTTGACCAAAGGAAGTTGTATCCATTGTTTGATGAGATGTCAGAGTGTTTAGGTTTTTTCCTAAACCAAAATCAGCAATCTTAATTATCCCATTCACGAAAAAAACATTGGTCGGACTTAAATCTCTATGAAGAACATCTCTTTGGTGGACGAGAGTCATAGCATAAAGTATTTGACGCAATATATTGAGCTTAGAATCCTCTGTAAGCTCACTTTCTTCAATGTAATTTGCCAATGTATAATCAGCTTTTTCCATTGTGTATGAACAATTACTACTATCGAAATCAAATACTTGAATAATACTTCCAATATCTGAACAAGATTTAGTTATTTCATACTCTCTTTTTAACCTACTTCTCAACGATTGTCGTCTAACAGATTCCTCATTTAGTTTTTTTAACACTAATCCTGTAGATTTTTGGAAATAAATATCAGCAAAACCTCCCTTTCCAATCTCAACTAAATCTAAATCAATTTCTACTAAATAAAATTCATTTCCTTTTCTTGAGAGTTTTAAAGAATAAACAGAACAAATTTTATCTAATTCATTTATTATTTTCTGCTGATGCTCTATAGCATCCACTTCACTTATCTGACGCTCTGTTAAAAGATATTGTTTGCTGAGTATAAGGTTGAAAAATGAATTGATAATGCCTCTAGATGAAAAGTCCAACAGCTTGTCATTCACATATATCCATCTTGTAGGAAAACCCTGTCCATAACTATCTTGGGTATGGAAATGGGTATTAAAAAAAGAAACTAGCTGAGGCCCTGATTTATAAGTAAATAGCTCTATCTCATCTCCACAGAATATCTTTGCTAGTCTTTTGTAAAAATCTGGATTGATCAATAACTCGTCCTCCTTATAGATGGTAATTCTTTAATTTAATAAATGTAGGTAGTAACATACAATCTACTTTCTCAATTAAACAGAGGGTGCCGTCAAGAATAGAAAAAATATAAAATCTATCTTGAAATATAGTTACAAAATAGGTATCAAATCCCTTCACTTTTAAACTTCTGTATTCAAATAGTGAGTGGAAATCATAATTTAACGCGCTTACAATAATATCATCCGAATTATTTGTCTCGAGTATATCAATTAGCTCAAACGAATATGGAAAAAATAATAAAAGGTTTTTCTGTTTTTCAAGCATTTTCAACACTTTTATGATATCTCTTTCAATACCATACTTTCTAATATTTAAAAAGTTTTCCCCTAATCGAGTGAGCTCTGATATATCTCTTGTTCGGAATGCAACATGAATCTGAGTAGCATTTACTTCACCGAACTTCTTTTTACTTTCATGAATACCAATTATACCATCGCCATAATTGCTAATGCCCGGAGAAAACAAATGACTAGCTTGTAATCTAGTGCTAGATGATAGTAGTTTAAAGTCTATTTCATAATTTTTCGATATTGCATCACATTCACCATTATTTTCATTTAACGCTTTAGAGAAAAGAGAGTGTCCTTTTTCTTTAAAATGATATGACCTATTAAGTAGCTCTAGCAAATAATGCTCATAATTACAATCAGGCTCTCCGTCAACAAAATTTTTAATAATAGTAGCTGGTGGTAGCAGTTTAAATTTTATTCGTGGATCAATATTAGGGTTTAAATTCTCTTCCATAAAAACTCCTCCAGTTTATTATAACATTAACATCTTAAAATTTTTACACTTAATACACTTACAACAAATAATTTCTTTGTTCACTAGCTTATGCTACCACCTATCCCTTAATAACAACTATGAATACCTTATGTATTAGAGTATTTTGTACTATTATGGTATAATAAGATACAAACATCTTTACCTTTCATTTATATAATTAAAAAGGAATAATTATGCCTGAAACAAATAAATATCAGTACTGTATAAGCAACAATGAAATACTTGAACTTCACGTACTAGAAGAGGAATTCTATAAAAACACACAAGTAACAAAAAACAAATACAGAGGTCAGCTACTATGTCCTGGCTGTCAACAAGTCCGATTATCTATAAAAGAGAATAGTAATGGGATTTACCTTGCTGCTTATCCAAACTCACATCATACTGAAAATTGCGACTACTTACTTAATTCTGCAACAAAACGAGAATTAAAAGTATTCTATGATCAAATCTCTCCTGATAGAGCTGAACAAATGTTAGAACATATTTTAGAAGACAGAGTAGTTGTGCTAAATCTACCTCAAAATCAGAATCCTAACGATGATGTTGATGAAGGTAATGATGAGAATTATAAATTGACAAATGAAAACGGAACTAGAAAATACTTGCCTAGAAGGTCATTACAGTTACGAAAAATGGAAGAATCTGACCACCTAGTAATGTACTATGGAGAATGCAGATTGTTTATAGCGCAAGATAAGTGGAACAACTTCTATCTGAGAATTTTTCGTAATAATGAAACTACCAATTTTCTATGTAGTCTAAAAATTCCAACAAATGTTTTCAATCACTTATCAGATGATATTCATTTTATTCCTTGTGAAAAAGATTTAGACGTAAATAACTCTATGGAGAATTCCGTTCTTGCAAGAATAGCTTTTATCTCTACAATTGAGAAAAAATCATCATTTTTTAATGGGAAAATAACCCATTCTAAGCTATTAAAGGTAATTCAACTATAAATTAAACTTCTTCATAAAACCCTGTAAGTATGGGACAATAGTCTTTCTTTTGTTAATTTCAGTACATTGCAATAAAAATCATTCGAATGACTATATTTTTGACTACATTTTTCAATTGAATTTTGATTACAAATATTCGCGTGATTTTCGCGTGAATATTTTAAAATATATCTTAGAAACACGATAAAATCAAAGATTTTAATTATCAATCAAATTTACTTTTTCGCGTGACAATCATCTTAAAAAACAAATTTAAGCAACATTATATTTTAGGAAGAAAAAATAATTCTCGGAACATTTTCGGAAACCAAAACGCAGGCTCAAATCGGCCTGCGTCTTTTCATTCTTCCTCTACTCTCTAAATCTCTTTCAACTTTTCAAGATAGGTGGTTAATTCTTCTTGGGCTTCTGGTGTTGTGCCTACTAACTGGCTGCGCATGTGTGCGAGTCTGGCTTCTACTTGTCCAATCTCTTTATCAATCTCTGCGAGTTGGTCTGCAAGGTCGGTGAGGGGAACAACGGGTTCTTCCTCAAAGGTATCAACATAGCGTGGAATGTTGAGGTTATAGTCATTTTCGACAATCTCTTCAAAGCTGGCTAGATGGGCAAACTTCTCGACATTCCCGCGTTTTTGATAGGTCTCCAAAATCTTGGCAATATGGTCTTCGGTCATATTGTTTTGATTTTTCCCTTTTTCAAACTCTTTTGAGGCATCGATAAAGAAGACATCCTTATTGGTGCGATTCTTTTTAAGGATAATAATAGTTGTCGGGATAGAGGTGTTGTAGAAGATATTTGCCGGTAAGCCGATAACTGTATCAATAGCCCCTTCTTCTAGCAGATGTTGACGAATCTTTTGCTCGGCTGCTCCTCGGAAAAGGACTCCGTGAGGAAGGACAATAGCCATGACCCCATTGTGCTTGAGGTGGTAAAAACCGTGAAGGAGGAAGGCAAAATCTGCTTTGGACTTAGGCGCAAGAACTCCATAACTTGAAAAGCGAGGATCTTTCAGGAAGCCACTATCTGCTGACCACTTCAGCGAATAGGGTGGGTTCATCAAAACCCCATCAAAGTCTGTCGGCTCGGTAGTCGGCCAATCTTCATCTAGGGTATCGTGGTTGCTGAGGTGATAATTCTCAATCGCGACCCCATGAAGCATCATGTTCATGCGCGCAAGGTTGAAGGTCGAAGTAATCAACTCTTGACCGTAGTAAGAAATCGTCGAAGCTTCCTTACTATAGCGCTTGGCATTGAGCAAGAGAGAACCAGAACCCATAGTCGGGTCATAAACCGACATCCCCTTTTGATGCTCCCGCCCTGCAAAGACAATCTGAGTCATGAGGTGAGAAACTGCTTGAGGTGTATAGAACTCGCCAGCCTTTTTCCCAGAATCACTAGCAAACTGGCCAATCAAGTATTCATAAGCATCACCCAAGATATCACCAGCATGACCAGAGACATTGAGGTCGTTGAGCTGTTTCATAACCTCAGAGATGGTCTTGTTTTGCTTTTGTGGGGTGTTGCCTAGCTTTTTCGCATAGAGGTCAATATCTTCGAAAAGATTTTCAAATTTTTCATTGGCCTGCTCGATATCACGGAAACTTTGGGCTAGGGATTCTAGCTGGAAGGTTCCTTCATGGATAGACTGAACTAGCTTGGTAAAGGTTAGAGAAGGCTCAATCACATAGCCTAGCTCGTCATTTAAGACCTCGATGAGGTCTTCACGGACATCTGCATCCGCAAAATTTTCCTCGTAGAGAAGCTGCGCCTGCTGGAAGGACTCAAAGGTCTCGTCCAAGTTATCACAGACAGCTTGGAGGATGTTGTCGGATAGGTACTTGTAGAAAATCAAGCCCAAGAGGTAGGACTTGTATTCATTGGCTTCCATCTGGCCACGCAGGATATCCGCGGCATTCCAGAGGGATTGGTAGAGTTCTCTTGATAAATCTGTTTGTGACATAGGGTCTCCTATCAATTTATGTTGTTAGTAGTATTCCATGTTTTAAAATATTTTTCTTTTTTATATTTTCCTTAAATAGTACGGACGGTAGGTAAAATTATCCAGTGGATGATTTTAGAAATCCAAGGAATTTCATCCCTAATTTTTGAGCCCAGAGTCTCAAAAATCCCGTCCTATACAATAACTTTGTTATTGTATAGGATACCACTATGGCGGAAAATATCTTCTAAAAGCTCACTTCGTTCGCGCTCATTTTACGATAAAGTCTTTTAAAACTAATTACTGGGCTTTTGACGGTCTTTGTATCTTAGATAAACATTTTTCTGAGTAGGGTTTGTTTGCTTTCTTTGAGCTGGTTGACTTTTTCCTCTTGCTTGGCAATGGCCTTGTCTAGGTCTTGGAAGAAAGAACCGATGGCTTCTTGTTCAGAGAGAGAAGGTAACATAATATTTACTTTTTTTAACACTTCCCTTGTTAATTGAGGCTGTGCCCCACCTGTAACAAAAGGTTTAAAATCAAACGATAAGCAAAAAGCATACAAAAATGGCTTAGTAATATTGTCTTGCTTTTCAACATTAACAACCATCGAATTACCTGTAATCCAAACAGGTCCTTCAACAAAGCTTGGTGTGCCTGTTCCCTCTCCCCTAGCAGAGATAGTAACTTGATTTTCTTTATGATTGTAATTTTTATAATAACCAATATAACCATTCGCGCCAAATACTGGAAATCCTTCTGTCAGTAAATCTTCACTAGATATTGTTTTCGGTTGATATAATTCCGATATATCTCCCAGCAAAACACTAGTCCACTCATCTTCAAATCCTGCGAAGCGAAGGGATGGTTTGGTTTGTCCTTTGGCTGGGAAGAGGAGCTTGAGGTAGGTTTTCTTCTGCTCTTTGAGCACCTCTAACTTACGCTGTTGAAGGCTAATAAGCTGGTCAATATCTTGGAAGAAAGAACCAATGGCAGTTTGCTCGGGGAGGGAGGGGAAAAAGATGTTATACCTTCCTAGTTGTGGCGCAGTTAACTGGGGAACCCCTGTTGACTCAATTACAATTTTTTGAGTATTTATAGCATTCTCTAAAAAAATAACATCATGTTCTGATTTTAATGATAATAAACGTACAACAGGAGTAAAATTTACATTACGAGCTTTTGCCACTCCAACATCACCTCGACCTGTTACTGTAACTGCAGGAGCTTCTATTCTATAGCTATCATTATAATATCCAACAATTCCATCACTTGTGAGAGCATTTGCAATCACTGGATACTTACCGTTATTCAATAATTTAGATTTTTCAATATCTCCACCAGCTGATATCTCTGTACATTCTCCTAACTTTCTCTGCTCCCAAGGTTCGGTATAACCCACAAAGCGATAACTTGGTTTTTTTGTCATATTACTCCCTTTCTTTAATCAAATTCATAGAATCTACATTTACTTTTAATTCTAGTTGTGCATTCCCTGGATGGATGAAATGAAACTCTTTCTCACATTCTGGCAAAATAGGTCTTGTAAAAATTGAATTTTGAATTTCTATTTCCTCTAAATTTGGGAAACCCGATAAGTCAATAGATTTTTTCTCAGTAGTCAGTCTACTATCCCAAATACGAATAGCACTGCATCTACTTCCTTTCAGATTATCGAATAAGTCATCTGTAGAAATCGAGCAATTTTTTATCCTCAATTCCGAGCAATTGCTTAATAAAACTTTAAAAGAATCTGACAAAATCAAAGTAGAAAATCCTGCATTCTCTCTCACACTTTCAAACTCAATTGGTATTTCTTTACTCTTATCATTTTCCTCAAATTCGATAAACTTCAATATCCACTCTAATCCTTCACAGTCTTCGTCACTTTTGAGTTGAATCGATCGAATATCTGAACATTCCAAGGAAGAAACTGTTATCCAAATCTTTTCAAATTCCTTATTTTTAGGAATATTCAGATTAAAAAGCTTTTGAAAAAGAAGTAATTCTTCTTCACCTTTTTCTTCTTCTGAAAGCTTTTCTCCAGACAGATTGAATTCCAAAACTTGTTCCTTATCTACTAATACATCCACAAAAGGAATCAATTGAACTTTTTCGACTACATCACGATTAAAATTTTGGAGAAGAGTTTGCATCTTTTCGCTATAATCCCGTTTATAGTAAAATAGATAAATCTTTCTTGCTTTTTCTATCAATTTACTCAAAAAGTTCAAATCCGTTCCAGCCACCGAATGCCCTAAGATATAAAGGTCAATTTCACCATCTGACTCGATGTCTTTTGTCATTTCATCTCGTTCTTTTAATAATAGATGATCCTTTTTAATTCTCACTAACTTATCATTATCCGTCGAGTTAGGTAAAACTATCTCAGAAACTCTATCGTGCTCTAGAAAACCTCCACCGAAAATAATATTGCGATTCTCTAGACTACCATGAACTTGAAAAACTTTACCTGCTAAATCCTTCAGTTCAATATCTGATAACGTATTTGTGTAATTAAAATTGAAAACCTTAGCATCTCTAAAAATCGAATGGTACACAGGATTTACTTCGCCTACTATTCGTTGTTTCCATTGACGATATTCTCGACTAAGATAGGTATAAAATTGAAGTTCTAACCTTTCCAATGCTTGATTATATGTATCAATCGTTTTACAAGTTAGTTTTTTGTCCTCAATTGAATTAGCATTAAAGATAAGATTCTCAAATAGTCCTTCGAAATCAGACCAATTATCGTTAATATCTTTTTGGAATAGTGGATTAAACTTATAAAAATCTGACAGTTCTTTCAATTTATAATTCTCACCTATATCATCCAAAAAAGACTGATAGGAAGACTTTAGTCCAATATTCATATCGAATCCATTTCCCACAACTATATATTTGTCAATCACTATATCTCCTCCTTTCTATTACTCCATTTTCTTATTTCTACACTTTAGATTGTCTCTTTTTGATTTCTATTCTTCAATTTTGCCTATTTTTACACTTTAGAATTACCATCTATCATTTCTATTGTTCAATTTTGGTCATTTTTGCACTTTAGATAGGTAACTATGCTATTCTATTCTTCAATTTTGCCTATTTTGAAACAATAGAAGGTCTGATTTGACAAGATAAAGTTAAAAATCTAGCAAATAAGAACAATTACTCCAGTATGTTATCTCCCCCTTAGCGGTAAGATATCCTCTGAAATCATGCGCATATAGTCCTCTTTGAGGGCTTTTTTGTATTTGAGTTTTGGTAGTGCCTTGTCTCCGTGGGCTTCCTTATAGGCCAGATAGTCCTGAGATTCCGTGATGGCTTTTTCGCCATTTTGCTTGTCTCGTCCGATACGATAGTTGTCCACTACGAACTGGAGTTCGTCCTCTCCTATCTGCCAATAATCTGCCGTTTCACGAATCTTTTTCTGGGTTGTTAGCTCAATCATCTCATCCAACTTATGGATGATAGACTGACCCTGATAGCTCTTGGCATCAGCTTGAACATTCTGCCAGAGTTTGGAGATGAGGCTGGATAACTTGGGATTGGATTTGTTCAAATCTTCGATATAGTTATCTACTAGACTCTTTTCCTTTTTACCTATGAGGTTTTCCCGATTTTCAATCAAGGCTTGGATGAGAGAGAGGATATAGTGATAGTTTATCTCATCGGTGCGGATGGATTCGAGCTCATACTCGATATCCAGTAGCACACCTTCATCTTCTTGGTCTTCTTTTCTGCGTCTGCGGAGTTCTTCGATGACATTTTGATACTGGCCGGCAAAGTTCTCGATGTCTTCTAGGCTGAGACCAATCTCTCTGAGGATGACTTTCTCATCATAGTCCGAATAAACTTGTATAGAAGATAGGAGCTTGTCAAATTCTTGGAAGGCCTTGGCAAAGCGTTTTAATTCTGCATCTGTCGCTGTATCCAAATCAGGTACCTGCTCTGGACTTGGAGCGATGGCTAATAGTTGATGAACCTTCTCCAGAAACTTGGCCTTCTCCTCCTGCCATTCTGGGGCTAAGACACTGGTTTCACCACCATTTGAGTAGAGGCTCAGAGCTTCATCCACCTTTTCTTTAAAGCGGTCAGGCGTTTGGAAGGTGACGATTTGGCCGAATTTCTTGCCTTCATCAAAGAGGCGATTGGTTCGTGAAAAGGCCTGAATGATATGCTGAGGTTTCATAGGCTGACGATCCATGAACAGGGTCGATAGGCAAGGGGCATCAAAGCCCGTCAACAAGCGGTCCACAACGATAACCAGATCCAGCTGTTCCTCACGGAAGGCAAAGCGTTCTTTCTTACGGGCCAAACGGTCGTTGAGGTCACTATTGTAGGAAGCAATGGTTGCTAGGCTAAAGTGGGTACCAAACATGGTATTGTAGTCTTCTAAACTCTCCTCCATGTAGGCTTGGTTGAGATAGGAGTCTGCTTCATTTTCTGTCACAGAGTAAGTAATAGCAACCTTAGGAAAGTCTGGCAAGACCTTTTTAACATTTTCCGAGATGCTTAGAGACTTTTCTCCATTTTTGACTTGCTTAATCAAGTTATAATAGGCCTGCGCACGGGCAATACTTTTGACGGTCAAAATGGCTTCATAGGTTTTTCCTACCCCATTTTGGAAACCGAGTTTGCGTCTTGAGCGATTGAGAATGGCATCTAAAACGGCAAGCATATGGCCTTCGTCATCATAACGCTCCTCGTCAATCTCATCTTCTGCCCAACCAGGCATGGTTGTCTGATACTCCACATTAAAGCCAAGAACCGCCTTGTCATGGATGGCTTCTTTTACGGTATATTGGTGGAGGCAGTCACCGTACTGCTCTTCGGTCGTCTGAGCAAGGTCTCCTTTTTGTTCACGTTTATTTTCTGTAAAGATAGGCGTTCCTGTAAAACCATACCAGAGAGAATTTGTAAAGAAGTGCTCTAGGTGACGCTGGCGTTCAGGAGTCACTGCGCGATGGCATTCATCGACGACAAAGGCTAGTTTGAGTTGTTTGATACGATTGTAAACCTTTTGGTGACGCCCTTCATCAAACTGGCGAATCATAGCATTGATTTTCTGGATGGTCGTCACAACGACACGGCGATCATCAGAAGCTAGATTTTTAACCAATTCCTGTGTATCATCAGTCTCGTCGATATCGATCATATCGTTCTCTGCGTAAGATTGAAAAGAACTAGTCGTCTGCTGGTCAAGGTCTGTCCTATCAATCACGAAGATTGTCTTCTCGATAGATGGTATCTGAAGCAGATTGCGCGAAACCTTATAAGAGGTCAGGGTCTTTCCTGAACCAGTCGTATGCCAGATATAGCCTGACTGGCGCTTGCGACTGGCTTCACGGATAGCCTCAATAGCATGGACCTGATAGGGGCGCAATAAAATCAAGGCCTTCTTGTCATCATCGATGACAGAATACTGCATGACCATCTCATGGGCTCTCGGTATCGACAAGACAGACTCAGCAAAGTCAAATAGTTGAGGTTGGGGGCGATTTTCACTATCCACCCACTTGGTCAAGAAACGTTCATTTAACTTGTTGGCTTTGGCAGCTGCGATGTAGCGAGTATCTGTGACATTAGAGACAACAAACATCTGAAGACTTGAAAAAATGCCTCTGAATTGTCCTTCTTGGTCGTATTTCTTAATCTGACGGAAGGCATCCATGTAAGGATGAGAACGGCTTTTTAGTTCGATTTGGATCATAGGCAGACCATTGATTAACAAAGTCACATCCCCACGACGCTGGCGAATCCCTTCTCCTCCTGTGATGACTTGGTTGACAACCTCATAGCTGGATTTGCCACCAGCGACATTGTTTCTCCACAAGACTTCCAAGCGAATGGTGCCTAGACTGGCATCTTCACGTTGAACCTGCACCTTGGCAATACCGTTTTCCCCTGCTATCCACTTGGCTGCTTCATAGAAGTTGACAAAATTGAGCTGGTTTTTAATCTGATTTTTCTCTGAATTTGTAAGGGGATGGTCTTGCAAAATGCGGACATTATTGGCTTCCAGCTTGGTAAAAAAGTTTCCCCATAGGAGGTCTTCTGTATTTAACTCAGGTCGATACACCCATTGACTTTCTCCCTTTGTCAGCTGGTTTATCAAATCTCGCTCGATAGCCAATTCCTGTTTGGTTTTGGATTTGCCTGCTACAGGGATAGCAGTCTCGTCTTTAGGAGAGAGTCTCTGGCTGATATGGAAATCGTGCAAGGCTGCTTGATTGAGATGTTGCAATTTTTTGAGAAGATCTTGCTCTGTCCCTTTTATGGCTTGATAGGCTGCCGTCAGGTCTTTATCTGCATCTAGGTAGTGATGTGGGTTCTTCTTTATTTGGATATAACCCTGCACCAAATCTTCTAAACGTCTCAGCTGAATAGCAAGCTGGTTCTGGAGTTCCTGAGAATTGCTTCCAGATGCTTCTTTCTGGTTGATAGCTTCTAGGTATTCTACGATGGCAGCATAACTAGGCTGTAACTCAGGTGCTGAAACGATGAGCTCTTGTTCTAATTCTTTTGATAAAGTGTAAGCCATGTTCATACCCCATTTCTACAACGCAAAAAGCCTACCAAAAAGATTGGCAGGTTTTGAAAATGGGTATGAAAACGCGAGTTTATATATATATATATATATGCAAGTTAGTTATTTGCTTAAATCTGAAAACCATAGGGACTCTTCCTTTTCATTCATCCAAGGCGTTGCGACATCGAAAAAACAGCGCCTTTACTTCCTTCTATTGTATCATAAAAGACTAGTAGTGAAAAGGTTTTCTAGGGCATCCTCTCTGAATCTAGTAATAATTCCCTAACCTCCAAACTTCTACTAAAACAAGCAAAATCCCCTGCAAATTTACATTACAGAGGACTTGTGTTATTCTTGTACTTCTTTCTGAGCGGCCTTTCCTTGCTCTAGAAGGACTTGGACGATTTTCTCATCGCGTAGCTTGACAGAATCGTTAATCATTTCTGCGGACTTGACGATGGTTGTTTCTAGTTGGGCACGTTTTTGACGGCCCAATTCAATAGCTGCAACGATACCTTGGTTTTGAGCGACCAGACTTTCAGCCAGTTTGGTAACCGATTCGACAGCGACTGTCGGGCTTTGGGCAATTCGTTCCATCTGCGGAATCACTTCCTTACTGGTCTCAGCTAGCATCTGAAGGGCAGCATTATTGGCATTAACAATGGCATCTGCCACTACACCTGATTTCATGGATTGTTGCAAAATACCCAGTTGGGCAATGGAAAGCTTCATTGTTGGAATCGTATTACGACGAAGCATTCCCAATTTTTGGCGCATATCAGATGACACCTTCACAAGATTGCGCATCTGAGGTGTTGTTACCCAGGCAACATAGAGACGGCTGACATACTCAGTGTGCTGTTGTTCGAGGGTATT
>ERZ772799.446-NODE-446-length-15795-cov-3.768107_pt1 | contig 15795 bp, 17 predicted proteins | sample MGYA00511345_ERZ772799 | MGnify/ENA primary metagenome ERZ772799 (study PRJEB29015, sample SAMEA2738037) | human oral metagenome | biome: human oral; feature: human-associated habitat; material: saliva | place: China | collected 2238 ... | reverse complement strand
TTGCGGCGTTGGCGGCGGTAATGCGCAGTGAAATAATCAGCACCAGCAGCCCCACGCCCGCGTAGGCGGCAATCCAGGGTGCGCTCAACCCGGGGCGCACGGCGGCGCTCTTGGGGCTTGCCTCGGTTTTCTGCGGTTGTGAAGACGTAGTAGCCATAGTTCTTTTTATCTGTGGTGTGTGCGATAGGGCGTGTTAGGTATGCGCGTACATTCTGGGCGGCTAGGTGAAGAGGCTTTCGCCGATATACCCGCCTTCCTCACGTACCCCCGCGGGGATAGCGAAAACCGCCGACCCGATAGGAATCGTCCACGTGTTGAGCATATCGAGTTTTTCGAGCCGTTTCTGAATGGGCACAAATTGTTGCACCGGGTCGGTCTGGTACGCCACGAAAATCAGGCCCGCGTTGGAGATACCGCCGGATACTTCCCCGTGCCGGGACAGCCCGCCCGCGTTCGCCACGGGTTCGTCGTAGTTATAGGCGCGGCGCAGGATGCGCTCCCACGGTTTTTTATCGAGTTCTTCCCCGCGGGCCCGGCGAATATGCGCGTAGGGGGCGATCATTTCAAACCCCAGGTTGTCGGTTTTGGCGAAGTCGGGGTCGTCGAATTCTTTTGTCCCGGTCAGTGGTGCCCCGTTGGAAAGTTTACGGCCGATCGCGTCCTCACGGGCGGGGGTGTCTACCTCATCCCAGGTGTCCAGGTTCATGTGGATGCGCCGAATCACCACGGAGGTGCCGCCGGGTTCCCACGCCTGCGGGTAACCAGCGCTGGCGCTGCCTTTGCCCCACACGATGTCGTCGAGGCTGGCGCCGCCGCGTCCCGGGTTTGCGGCGGGGTCGGCGGTGGGGTTCACGGTGCCGTCTACCTGCCCGAACAGGTTACGTGGTGTGCCGGTGCCCGCCCCGAAAGCACGCAGGAACCCGTTCTGCACCCACCTAATACGCCCGAAGGAGCGGGTGTCTTTGGTGAGCATCCGCTGGGCGTGGGAGAGTACCGTGAGGTCGTCACAGCATAGCTGCAGCAGCAGGTCGCCGCCGGTGTAGGCGTCCTGCAGCTTGTCGATGGCGGGGAACGCCGGTAGGGGCGCGAGCCAGCCGGGTTTTTTCTCGGGTGCGGCGATATCGAAGATGCGGGAGCCGAACCCAATAGTGACGGTCAGGTTCGCGCTGACCTGGGCAAGTTCAGGTTCCTGGTCGGTGAGCGGGGCGGTTCCTCTCGTCAATGCCGCAGCATCGTTGGTGAGGATACGCAGGAGCCGCTGGATTGCCTCGGCGTGGAGGTTTTCGTTCAGATCAATGGCGATGAACCGGGCGTGCGCTTGGGATTCGGTGGCGATCCCCTGCTGGTGTTCACCGTAGAATCCTGCCGTGGCGTCGGTGAGGGCAATGTCGGCGGGTTTCCGCCCGGGAACCGACATGTCCGAGCGGGGCGGTGACAGCAGCGCGTGGGCGCTAGCCCCGGCAACAGCGCCGACCCCTACCCCGGCGGCGCCGGTAATGACGGTGCGGCGGCGCATCGCGCCTAGGGGTGTCTGCCCCGCAGTATCTGTGGTTTTATGTGGGTTTTCGGGTGGCATGTTTTATCCTGCGCTACTCGTGGTGGTTGTAAGGTGGTGTGCGCATTCTGGATGCTACGGCGGTAGCATCCTGCTGCACCGGTTACGGGCTTTCCTACAGTAGGTACGATAGGGCCGGTTACCGCCCGATCCGGTGCGGCTTAAGTCCATTTATTTTACCAAACAGTTTTTCGGTTCTGAGTGGTTTGCCGTTGTTTTTTCTGGGTTTCGCGGCGGGGCCGGCGCCTTGTGGTGCAGGGCTCAAAAGTCCTGCACCACAAGGCACCGTGTGATGACCTGGCGCCATCGGTTTACCCGCCTCCCATAGAGCGATTTACGGTATTAGCGCGGTGCTGCGGCTACTTGCACTCGGGCAGCGGCGATTCGGAGGCCCCTGCCGCACCGTGCGAATGCTCGTGGGATCCTTCGCCATGGTCATGGTCAGCGTGCTCATCGGCTGAGGCCGACCCGGAGGCTGAGGACCCGCCGTGCTCATGGTCATGTCCCTCATGCGAGTGGTCGTGCCCGCCATCGTGGCTGTGTGAGTGGTCGTGCCCGCCGTGTTCATGGTCATGTCCCTCATGCGAGTGGTCATGCCCGCTTGCCGAGGCATCGGCGGTGGCTGACGCTGAACCTTCACCCTTGTACTCTTCCTTCGCGCCCTGGTAGTCGCGGGCCACCGGCTTAAATTCAAGGGAAGCGCCGTCTTCGGTCTTGACCGTCACAGTGGTCGCCCCGCCTGCGGCGAGCGAGCAGCCCATATCCATGAGCATAATGTGGTCACCACCGGGCTTGAGTTCCAGGGTGGCACCGGGCTCAATGGTGAACTCGTGCACCTGCTCCATCTTGGTGCCGCCATCTGAGCCTTTGGTGGTGGTGTGCAGCTGCACGGTGTCGGTGGCGGTCGAGGAGGCGCTGGTGATCTTCACCGGCTTGTCCCCGCTATTGGTGATTTTGCCGAACACGCCGGTCATGCCGCCCTTGCTGGCTTTCACCCAGGCCCCCTCAATTTTTAGGGTGCCTGACGAGGCGCTGGCCCCCTGCCCGCCTGCCGCACTGGCCCCTGCTGAGGCCGATGAGCTTGCCGAGGAGGAGGCTGATGCGGAACCAGATGCGCCGGTGCTGGTGGAGCCCCCGCAGGCGGAGAGCAGCAGCATCCCGGCTGCGGCGGTGCAGGTAAAGGTTACGAGCTTCTGATGATTCTTGAACATGGTTGATTTTCTCTTTCTGGGCGGTACCGCCCGGTGTGTGCTGTGCGCTGCTGCGGTCGAGGGACGACCCCAGCTATTGCGCATACTTAGTGAGTGCGGCTACTTAGTAGTTCCTGAGCCGTCGTTGCGTTTGCGGATGAGCATCACCGCAATCGCCCCGACTAGCAGGATCAGCAGCCCGCCGCCGCCCCACAGCCAGGGGGCGAGTCCTTCTTTATGTTCCGTGTCCGACCCGTTCTGCGCCTCGCTGCCCTGTTCGGCGGAGGCGCTGCTTACAGGTGCCGAGGCGGTTTTACCGGCCCCCACAGTAAACCTGTAGGTACCCTGAATGGGGTGCCCGTCGGATGAGACCACGCGCCAGGTGACGGTGTACGTTTCATCCGCTGCGGGGTCTTTGAGGTTGAGGGTCTGGGTGACGGTGTTGCCGCTGACTTTAGCGTCGCCTTTCCCTTCAACAAGGGAGTTGCCGGCCGAGTCGGTCACGCGCACCCGGTTGCCGCCCTCAACGTTCATGAGGTTAGCGCTGTAGGTGAGCGTGATTTCGGTGGGTGCCTTGCTGAGGGTCGCATCGGCGGCGGGGGTGCTGCTGACGAGCTCGTCGTGCGCATAAGCGGGCGTGGCGGTGAGCGTCAGCAGCGTTGCCGTGAGCGCGGCAAGTAGGGTACGCAAAATAGTGCGCATAGTGTTTCCTTGTCTGAGTCACGGGTTGCGGTAACCCGGGTGCGGGTGCGTGCACCATCTGGCACACTGGCTTTCTCAGACGAAGGCGGGCGGGCCGCGCTCAATACGGCAGTATTTGAGGGTGGCAACCCGCCCGGTGGCGGGTGCGTTCGGAATATACAGTAGGATGCGCCGCCCCAGCAGCGGCAGCACGGCTGGCGGGGTGAAGAGCGCCACCCCCAGGGCACGCACTTTCATGGCGAGCAGGCGTATTAAGCGAGCGAGGGTGCGCTCAGCGCTGTAGAGCACCCCCAGGCTGGCGATAGCTGCCACTAGGTGCACCCCGAACATGGGCATATGCGCGTGTTCGGCCGCTGCGTGGGTGAGGGTGTGGGTGCCGTCTACCCCGCCGCCCGATGGGGCATAGCCATAGGGCGTGTTTCCTGGTAAAACGTGGTTGTGCAGCGTATGGGTATGTGCCCCGTGCGCGGCGGTGCCAGCGTGGGCTGCTGCGATGTGCTCCCCCGCTAGGGAGGGCGCGTGGGAGAGGTTAAAGAGTGTGTGCAGTAGTGCTTGTACGGCAACGGCACCTAGGGCGGTTCCAGCGGTGAGGGCTTGGGGGATGCGGTTGCGCATCCGGATCATAACCAGCAGCAGCCCCAGGCTCATGAGCGCCCCAAGCGCGGTGCACAGGATGAGGAGCATAAGGTGCGGCGCACTGGCCCCGGCAAGGGTGTGTCCGGCTGCGCCGAGGAGCACGGCGGTACCTGAGATAGCCCAGGCACGCCCCATTAGGGCGGTGCGGGTGGGGATGCACAGCGTGTGCACATCCGTTTCAGTACATGCGCAGGGGGTGTTGCAAGGAGTGAAGGCGCGCCGAGCGTAAGCGTTAGCTGCGTCGCGCATATATGCCTCCTCGCTGCTGGTACACCGTGTGTGCGGTTTTTGTGTACAGCACCCATTCTACCGGTAATACCGTGGGGCGCCGCACCCTCCGTTGGATGCGGCGCCTGTTGGGCTACCGGCCGGGGCGCGGAGCGTTACTTGTGGCCCCTGAACGGCAGCTTCCTGTGCCGAGGTGGTTGAGCCGTACGGCGCGCCTTATTTCCGCACTGACGCGCCGCTGCTCTTTCCGCACAGGTTTATGAGCTGGCGGCCTTATCGGGTCAGTTGTTCGCCTGCCGCATACGGTGGTGTAGGCGGCTTCTTTCCCGAAGGGATTATGTGAAGGCGTGACCGTCAGCTCAGCAGCGTGGAGGGGGTTCTAGTGGAGGTGGTCATGAGGGTTTTCCTCTGTGGTGGTTGGTATACGGTTTGGGGTGTACTGCCGCAGTTCGTGCACCCGCATTATTGCAGGCTTGCGGTAGTGATAGGTTCCACTATATAAAGGGTGGCTATGTTTGACCTGTGTTTATACTGTGATACCCGCCTGTGAACAGCGAGAGCACCAAAGCAGTGGGGTTTGGCGAGGCGGCTCCCGCCTCAGCTGTAGCGGGATACTGCCGCAGTGGGGATACTGTGGCGTCCCCTGCCGCAGATAAATCTCTGTCTGCTATTAGGATCGGGGCCGCCACAGGGTACACGCCGCTCCCCTGATTGTTTTTAAGGCCAACATTCGGGGAGCAGCTGTTATCCGCTCAACGGGGGGGGGAACTATTTGGAGGTCTGTGTGGGTTCTGCTGGCGCTTTTGGGGTGACATTCTGCCCGCTGGGCACAGCAGGAACCTGCGGTGTTGCGGGTTTTTCAGTGGTGGGAGACCCGTTTTTAACAACGGTGTATTCCCCGTCTACGCTCACTTCTGCAGTGTCACCGTTGGCGTAACGGGTTTCCCATGAGCCGTCTGCTTTAACCGTGGTGGTGTCACCATTGGGGTTGGTGCGGGTCCAAGACCCTGCGGTACCCACAGTGACGGTTGCCCCACCGTTTTCGGTGTTCTTCCAAGCTGGGCTGCTTGCGGAGGTTGCGGGTTTCTGCCCGCTGCCAGCCGTCTGAGCGCCGCCGTCTGCACTGGTTTCGGCGGCACTGGGACTGGTGCCGGTCTTAGGTTTTTCGTGGGGGTTCGCCTGGGTGGAGGACCCTGCCGTGCCCGGGTTTGTTTCTGCACCTGCACTGCCGGTGGTTTTGCCTGCTGCGGTTCCTTTGCTGCCGCTGGCGGTGGGCTTCGGTGTGGTATTTGCGCTGCTGGTTTCACTGGGGGTTGCGGATGCGCTGTCTTCGGAGATGGTGTTGGTGGTGCCGCAGGCGCTAAGAGTGAGCAGCCCCGCGATGCTAAGAGCAGTCAGTACAGATATTTTTGAATTTTTGAAGACGGTATTCATCTTGTCCTTTTCATGCAACGGGGCTCATATATCGGTGTGGTGCTATTAGCTTAGCAGGGTGACCTCAGTAAACGCCGGAAAATTACAGCTTATTTTTGAGAATGCGCGGCTGTTTTCCTCACGCATGGCGCTCATCCCGGGGCGCATGAGTACATTTAGTTTCCGCCGCATTGCACACCGCGAATTCTGAGGTTCACCGGGGAAAGAGGTAACGATAGCAGCCTGTTGTTTTACAGAAGGGGCGGTGCCGCTATTTTTCTACAGGTATGGCTGGGTTAATAGGGGTTTTGGGTGTTGCCGCCCCGGGTGCGCTGGCGGGCGTGGGTGTACCTGGTTTTGCGGGGAGCACGGGGGTGCCACCGCCTCCGGGGTTGTCGTAGGTTCCGTCGGTTTTAACACGCATACTGCCTTTATTAATACCGCCGATCCAGGTCCATGATCTGTCACGGTTAACGTCAATAACTCCACCTTCGGGGGATCCGGTCCACCGCCATGAGCCGTCGGCGTTTACGGTGATGGTGCCGATGTCGCTACCGGTTGCAGCCCATGACCCGTCGGGGTTAACGTGCAGCTGAGTTCCGTCAGGGTTGGTGACAAACCAAGAACCGTCTGTTTGCACAACTGCGGTGTCGGTGTTGAAGGTCAGGGCGTGCACACCGCCGGGGTTTTCGGCGGGCTCGGTGTCAGCTGCCACAGATGAGGCGGTACCGGTGGGTGCGCCCGCACCGCTGGTGGTGCACCCGGTTAGAGCGAGGGCCAGCACACCGATGAGAACCGTAACGAGAAGAACTGGTACGTTTTGAGCAGCCGTCATTGGCGAACCTTTCCGCATATCAGTCACGCACCCCTTATAGCTTGTAGTAGATAAAGGTAGCCCCGGGCCGGTGCAATTTCAGCACTGGCCCGGGACTCTAGATCGCCCTGTGCACAGGCGCTAGGTGAAGGATACTCCCCTAAGAATTAGCTGTTAACTTTCTTGGGATGCACAGGGGTCTTTGGAGAAGCCGCATCCTTTGACGGCTTCTCAGAGCTTAAATCTGAAACCTCAGGAATCCGAATATTAGCTTTACCATCTTCTGAAGTTCCGGTATTACCTGCAGCATCAGTAAGTACCCAAGTTCCATCGGCCTTCACAGTAAGAATGTTACCGTTGTTATACTTAACAACCCATGAACCATCAACAGCAGTACTGATAGTTGCTTGGGGATGATTCATAACCCAGGAACCGTCCGCAGCAACAGCTATTTTGCTACCGCTTACAGTCGCAGTCCAAGATCCATCAGGGCTCACTTTTGCGTCTTCCAGGCCCTTATCTTCAGAACCCGAGTCTGAGCCGCTCTTTGCTGAAGCTGATGATTCAGCTGCACCGCTGCTGGAGTCTGAGCCGCTGGAGCTCTCGGCGGTTGATTCGGTGCTGTCACTGTCTGCAGATGCACTGGAATCAGCTGCCCCGGAGGAGCTTGCGCTGCTGTTCGAGCTGGCGCTGCTTGACGCGGAGGAGCTTGCGCTGCTGCTCGAGTTGTTGGAGGCAGACCCTCCGCCGCAGGCGCTCAGTGCGAGCACACCAGCGAAGGCGAGGGAAAGTAGGGCTGGTGCTTTTTTGTATTTCATCGAGGGACCTTTCGGTAGTGTATATCGGTGTGTGTCCCCGCCCCAGACGCTTATCCCAACATATGTTGAGCCAGCATAAAGGCAGGGTGTGTCACTAGGCGGCTACTTTCACTGGTGCGGAACAGGTTTCACCCCTAGCAGGCCGTTAAAGCACTGCTATTCAGTGTACCTGAAAAGAACCACTGACGACGGGACGACACATTACACTTTCTAGAAACACTATCCTGGCACTCTTACGACGAGAAAATAAAGACTGTTGCCGCTGTATTTTTGAGAAATCTCAACGTTGCCATACCTCTTCCCAGTCACCAGTCAGCCATCCTGAGGATGAAAAATTACACTTACCTCAATCATTCTCCGGTTATTATTCAGAGTGGTCGGTGCCACCTTCACGTGGTAACCGCCGGAGTGTTCTATTCATGTGCAGCTAACAGCAGGTCACTTGCTCGGAGAGATGGGGGTTCGTGGGTCTTTGACGTCAGTGTTCGGCTTAGCAGGTACCTGGGGAGCAACTACTGTACCGCCCTTTGGTGAAGGGGTGCCGTCATACTCAACAGCGGTGACTTTGCCGCTGGGGTCTTTCATGGTCCACGTCCACGTGACCCGCCATAGAAGATATCCAGCTTTGCCTTGGAAGAGTCGCTATCGGCAGCGGCAGAGACTCTCCAGCTTTTCTATTGGCGCTTAGAGATACACAAACAGAAGCTGTTGTAGACGAAAGTATGAACAGTGTTTCCTCCATTCCATTGTGTATTCTGCGGCTGTGTACACAACCGCTAGAAGACACCGTTAAGAAGCTCACCCACGCCTTCAGGTTTCAGTACCTTATTAGCGTGGGTGAGATCCTTAAGCCTATTGTTTGGGCTGAACAGGAGTTGTCGGGGTGGCCGCTTTATCGTTCGGCTTAGCAGGCACCTGCGGAACGGTGGGAGTTCCATTATCAGAGTGGAATGCCCCATTCTCGTTAACAGTTGTGGTGTTACCATTAGCATCAGTCATGGACCACGCGCCACTGGCGTTAACCGTAATGTGAGTGCCGTCGGACTTCTGCAGCGCCCACGCCCCACCCGCATTAACCGTAATCTGGGTGCCGTCAGGCTTCACTAGCACCCATGCGCCGCTATCGTTCATCGTCAGTTTGCCTTCTGCCGAATCAGAAGAAGCTGCAGAGCCAGCTTTGTCGTCAGCTGATGCGGTGGAATCTTCCGAGGATTCAGCTGATGCGGCTTCCCCTGAGGATGCTGAGGCAGACACGTTCACGTCCCCGCCCTTACCAACATTCACATCTGCCGAATTGCCATTGCCATCATTACCAGAAATCTTCACATTCCCATCAGGACCAACCGACACATTCGCACCAGCAGAGGCCGACGCAGACGAAGAAGCCGAAGCCGAAGAACTAGCCGACGATGAAGCCGATGAAGAGGAAGAAGAATCAGACGACGATCCTGAAGAATTTACTGAAACACACCCACTTAACGCGAGCATGCCAGCCACAGCAAAAGACACAAAAACAGGAGCTTTTTGAACGGAAATATTCACAGTATTTTCTCTTTTCTTATTCGACAGCTAACCGACTCATCAGAGTTGGGAGTAAAGACACAGCCAACAACCCATACGCGACTGCCGGAACCTGTGCCAGCAGTACGTCGTGAAAATCTACCCGCCTGCACACAGCTACAGCTCTATGTGCTGGGCCTACCCCCTACTTACTGCTTGGGCTGGATAGGGGCTTTAGGGGTAGTTGCTTTATTGTTCGGTTTAGCAGGTACCTGCGGAGCGGTGGGGGTACCGTTCTCAGAGTCGAACGTCCCATTAGCGCTCACAGTGGTGGTGGTGTTACCGCTGGCATCGGTTGTGGACCAAGCCCCATTCGCGCTAACAGTAATCTCGGACCCGTCGGGCTTTTTCATAGTCCACGCACCGCTGGCTGAGACCACGATGTGGGTTCCGTCGGGTTTCTTCAGTTCCCATGCGCCGCTATCGTTCATCGTCAGTTTGCCTTCTGCCGAATCAGAAGAAGCTGCAGAGCCAGCTTTGTCGTCAGCTGATGCGGTGGAATCTTCCGAGGATTCAGCTGATGCGGCTTCCCCTGAGGATGCTGAGGCAGACACGTTCACGTCCCCGCCCTTACCAACATTCACATCTGCCGAATTGCCATTGCCATCATTACCAGAAATCTTCACATTCCCATCAGGACCAACCGACACATTCGCACCAGCAGAGGCCGACGCAGACGAAGAAGCCGAAGCCGAAGAACTAGCCGACGATGAAGCCGACGAAGAGGAAGAAGATTCAGGCGAAGACCCCGAAGAATTTACTGAGACACACCCACTTAACGCGAGCATGCCAGCCACAGCAAGAGACACAAAAACAGGGGCTTTTTTGGAGGTGATATTCATCGGAAGTTCTTTCTTATGTGATTGTTAGTATGCGGTTATGCTATGCCTCAACGATTCGGGGCACCATCAGTCGCCTGTGTGCCTCCATTTGGCCTGTGTGGGCGGGGTTTTCCGCATCAGTTGAGACCTTTTAATTTTACTGTCGTTTTCTATGCCCCTGCTATGAAAAGCTATGTTTTAACTGTGAAAAGCACCCCATAATGTGTGGGAAGCCTCCATGTGTACGATAACTGGGTGCCGTACCCGCAGCGCGGATACAGCACCCAGTCTCAGTAAGGTTCGTGTTTTTGAACCATTGAACGAGCCGGAGCCCTTAACCTAGTTTCTTAGTGGGCTGGACGGGGCTGACAGGGTTGGCAGCCTCAGCATTCGGCTTTGCAGGCACGTCCGGGGTGTCTGGCTTCTCTGCTTTACCGTCGTGATCAACCTGATTGTACGAGCCGTCAGGTTTCACCGTCACACTGTCACCGTCGTGTTCAGTTTTAGCCCACGAGCCGTCAGACTGCACCGATACGGTGTCACCGTCACGTTCAGTCTTGGTCCATGAACCATCTGCTGCGACTGTGATCGTGTCGCCGTCAGCCTCTGTGAGGGTCCAAGCACCGCCTTCACCCATGGTCACGTTGCCGTTTGCCCCACCGGATGCTGCACCCGAAGCTGCACCAGCCGCGCCGCTACTTGCGGCACCGGAGGCACCACCAGAAGCACTAGCAGATGCGCCGCCAGTTGCCGCGCCGGATGCGGTACCGCCCTGAGTCGCAGCCGCAGAAGAGCTGGCTGCTGATGAAGCGCTTGATGAGCTGGAGCTCGAAGAACTATTGGAAGATGATGCGTTGTTAGAACCACCGCAAGCGCTCAGCGCGAGCGCACCGGCGACCGCAATGGTCAGGAATGCGGAAGTCTTCTTGACAGATGCGTTCATTGTCTTGTCCCTTCAAGGGTGGTCGGTTGGCTACCACCGGGTGGATGCACAACCACAGCACATTATAGGATCAGGTGTGTGCGTCCCGTATGAGGAGGGAAATTGATTCTCGGCGCCGGTTCGGGTTCGTGGGGAACTGTCGCCAAATGCTAAGAATCTGCTGGACCTGATGTGATTGTATGTTGTCATCCTGTGGTGATATCCCCAGCTTATCAAGGCTTTCTATGTTTCCTCCCAGAAAACCTGTGCTTTAGCTGTGATAGTTAAATCTTAATATTCTGACTTAAGGATTTCGTTGTTGATATGAAAGGTGCTTGCTGTACCGCACCAGCATCGTGAACCTGTTATTACTGTCTGCACCCGCTGGGGGCGATGCGTCCTGTTGGTGAGAACCGGGTGCCGCATCGGCGTTAATGCGGCACCCGGGGATGGGGGTGTCAGATGGGAACGACGCTGTTCCCGTATGCTGTGGGAAGGAGATTCCCGCACAAGCAGGCTAGCTGTTGTCTGTTATGGATTTTGTGGGTTGTACGGGAGTGACAGGGGTAACTGCCGAGTTATCGGGTTTTTCGGGAGCTTTTGGAAGTTTCGGGGGCTCGTTGGATACTGCGCCCTCTTTAAGCACGCGGAAAGTGCCGTCAGCATCCACCTTCGCCGCTTCCTTTATCAGTTGTCCTTTTTCCGAGGCGGTGGTATAAGACCACGAACCATCCGCTAGCACATTTGTGCTTTCACCTTTGGGGCCAGTGATGGTCCAGCTTCCGTCCTGGAACACGACATACTTATTACCGTCAGGCTCATCTTTTGTCCAAGCAATGGTGGTCCTATCTGAGTCTGATGAGCCGCCAGCACCGCCCGAGGCTGAGGAGTTCGGGGCTGCTGCGGAGGCTGAGCTTTGAGCCGGGGTGCTTGTTGCGGCCGAGGAGGTGGCTTCTGAGGAGGAGCTGGTTGCTCCACCACCGCATGCACTGAGAATCAGCGTGCCAGCTAGGGTGGCTGCGACGAGTACGGAACCTTTGTACAGTGAGGTACGCATCAGAACTGTTGTTTCCCTTCGGTCGGTTGCGGATCGCCGCCTCTCTCGGAGGTACCCGCTGTACGGGTTACGGCGTTAGTTCCACCCTATTCACCGTTGCTGTATAGCCGCTCTAAAAATCCGGCTCGCAGCTGTGAAACCCCTAGGGTGCACCCAATAGAACCCTCAACTTTGGCTTTATATTTTATGATTGTGTGTCAATGTAAGCGTTCTTGACACACAAGGCACCCCCCTGCAGGATGCCGAGGCTAAAATACCTGCAGCACTACCAGCAGAGGGTGCATACCGTTCACAAATATGATGTTGTACCGTTCGTTGACGACGTCAATCTCTAGTGAGGCTCACCGCACCCGCCCTTAAGGTGCATGGGCATAGGTGCGGCTATTTCACTACTGCCTTAGCCCGCCCCAGAGCTACCGGGGAGATGGGCTGTGCCGGGTCTTTGGCCTTCGAGTTATCGGGTTTTGCGGGAGTACCAGGCTTGGCAGGGCCCTTAAAATCATCTTTCTTCCCGGTACTATCGTACGACCCATCAGCAGCGACGGATATATTGCCGTTCTCACCGGATAGCTCCCAGGAGCGGTCTTTATTCACAGTAATGGAGCCATCCGGGCCATCAGCCCACGACCAGGAGCCGTCTGATTTCACGTCCAGCACCTTCGTATTCTGTGAATTGCGCACCTCCCAGGCCCCCGATGAGTGCACCTTAAGAGTCATCCCCTGACCGTTATGAGTCTGCCAAGCACCGCTATCTTCAACTGTGGCGTCTTTGGTGTTAAAACCTAAATCCCGTATGCGTTCGGTTGCCTGCGCTGTCCCAGAGCTGGAGGAGCTTACTTCCGTGCCTTTAATAGTTTCACCGCCGCTGCAGGCGCTCAGTACGAGCGTTCCGGCAAGCACAATGGTGGCGCAGGTAGCGATTTTACGGGTATTCGTGGAGGTGGTATTCATAGTCGCATCCCTCAGGTAGATGTTTCAATGAGCTTCTTTAACCATAAAGTTATCCAAGCATTCATTTCACCTGTAAAGTGATGCGTGCACCTGGGAATATGCTGAATTTTACATATACACTGTTTTTACTTCAGCTGTTTCGGGGTCGCTGGAACAGCAGGGGCCACTGCCTTTTCGTTCGATGGTTTACCAATAGCAGCAGGTTTTGCCGGAATCTGCGGCTTACCTCCACTGGTCGCGCTATACGAGCCATCAACCTTCACCTCAGCGATACCGTACGGCCCGCCCGTCCAGGTCCATGAACCGTTGCGCTCAACAGTCACCATACCTCCGGATGGGTGGCTCGTCCAGGTCCACGAACCGTCGCTGTCCACCGCGAGGATGCCCTTCGTGCCGTTCACATACCATGAACCGTCGTCATCAACTTGCACCGTGGTGCCCTGGGCACTGCGCGCTTCCCAAGCACCATCGTTCTCAATAGTGGTGACTTCCTGAATCGTGCCGAACCCCAGATCGATGGTGCCCGTTTCGCTTTGTTGCGGAGATGCCGTTGATGCTTTGGTGCTGGGGGTCGCGCCGGCTGCGGCCGCACTGGCAGCAGCCGGGGAGCTGCTTGGTGTCTGCGTTGCTGATGCTGTCTTTTCAGGCTCTACAGGCTGGGCGTGGCCAGATGGGGTGTGGTCAGATGAGCTGGGGGAAATGCCCAATGTAGCACTGGTGCTAGGCGATGCACTGGAAGCAGATTCCGAAGACGCTTTCGCTTTAGAGATTTCAGCCTGCGCCGAAGCCACCGCGTCTGAAGCCTGCCGGGTTTCATTCGAGGTGCCTCCGCAGGCGCTCAACAAACAGACACCCGCTACGGTACAAGAAAGCAGCACATACAGTTTTCGTGCGGAACTCTTCATCAGGGGCTCTTTCCTCACGTGGTTGGTATGCCGCCCCAGCTAAGCGGCACAATGATTGTACCGGAAAATAGGTACCTCGCGCCTCGTGAGTCAGCGTCCCGCCATACTGTAGCGTGCCAATACTAGCGAGGCTGCACCGGTGTTTTCGGTGTGGTCGCGTTCTGGTTCGGTTTCGCGGGGAGATCAGGAACGTCCGGCCGGTCATGTGAGGGAGCCCCGTCCTCAATCATCACAAACGAGCCGTCAGAGTTGACGGTAACGGTGTCCCCGTCATTCTCACGTTTCGTCCATGAGCCATCAGAATTCACGGTCACCACGTCGCCATCAGGCTCTGTTTTCACCCACGAACCGTCCGGGTTTACTGAGACAACATCGCCGTCAGACTCGGTAGTGCTCCACCCGCCGCCAGCGGCAACTGCTTGAGTGCTGCCTCCCGAGATATTGGCAGAAGAACCGCCACCGTTCTGGGAGCCTTGCCCCTGTGACGCTCCGCCCTGTGGCTGCTGTTCACCACCGTGTGGGGCAGCGGCAGAGGGGCTGGAGCCGTTCTGGGCCGCAGGTGCAGGTGCAGCGGTACCGCCAGCACTTGCACCTGGTGCTGCGGCGGCCTCAGTATTCCCCCCGTTTGTCGTCTCATGAGCAGTATGCGCTGCTGTGCTCTCATGTACCGGTGCGGCGGTGGGCGCCTCAGAGCGGTGAGGCCCACCGCTGTGGGAGCTGCCGGATGCTGAAGCGGACGGGGAAGCCGAAGCTGATTCTGATGCCCGTTTCGCCATCTCGGCCTGGGCTGAGACCACCGCGTCCGAAGCCTGGCGAGTCTCATGGGATTTTCCGCAAGCGCCCAACACCAAAACACCTGCAAGAGCCAGGGGTACCACCGCGTAGTATGTTTTCTGTCGGGGTGTCATAGGGGAAGTCCTTTTCTTGTCCTGCGTGTGAATCGCTGGGCGTTCCCGAAAGACGGAGTATGCGCCGTGTCTCGTAGCCCAGACGGGCACTGAACTGCGTGCCCCAGCGTACGGGGTGGAGGCTTCTACCGGCGTGGCGCGGGGCCGCTGGCCGGATAGCTACCATGCGCCGCCCCATCATTACCCATATCATAGCAACGTCCACTATGCCCCAGCTAAGAAAACCTGTGTTTTCCCTGAGAAAACCATGAACGCCCGGCGTGTCACACGTTATAAACCCTGTTTTCGGCGGGTGACCCACCCGAAACCGCCTACAATATTCGCCACACGTCTATCCCGCAGCCCCACACAAAGCTACCCAGCACCTGTGGCTTTCACATCCTTTTATCTGCGGTATAGGCTGGCTCCCTGCTTCGTATGCGAACCGGCCGCACACAAACAGAGCCACCTCCCCACCGGTACGGCGGGGAGGCGGCTCTTCACAGTTTAGAGTCTCAAGAATTACTTCTTCTTGGTGGTCTTGGCGGCCTTCTTCTTGGTGGCGACTGCTGCCTTCAGCTTGGAGCCTGCGGTCAGCTTCACGCCGTGACCAGCGGGAATCTGGATGGTTTCGCCGGTCTGCGGGTTACGGCCGGTACGAGCAGCACGGTCGGTGCGCTCAATTGCCAGCCACCCGGGGATGGTGATCTTCTCGCCCTTGGAGACGGAAGTCTCGAAGACCTGGAACACTGCGTCGAGGACTGCATTAACGGTTGCCTGGCTCTTGCCAGACTTCTCTGCTACCTCTGCAACGAGTTCGGTACGGTTCTTAGCCATTAGGGTGCCCCTTCCTGAGACTTTAGATTTGCGACTAAGTCAAAGCTTTTTCCGGTGAGAAATAACTTTGCCTAGGTACAAAATACCAGAAATTACCAGCTCGACTTAGTAATGCCGGGCAGTTCGCCACGATGAGCCATCTCGCGGAAACGCACACGGGAGATACCAAACTTCTGGAAGGTACCGCGCGGGCGGCCGTCAATCTGGTCACGGTTGCGAACGCGAACGGGGGAAGCGTTACGCGGCAGCTTCTGCAGCGCCACGCGTGCTGCCTCACGCTCTTCGGGAGTAGCGTTCTCGTCGATCAGCGTCTTCTTCAGGGCAAGACGCTTCTCGTTGTAACGAGCCACAATGACCTTGCGCTGCTCATTGCGAGCAATCTTTGACTTCTTGGCCATTATTTAGCGCTCCTCTCGGAAATCAACGTGCTTACGTACGACGGGATCGTACTTCTTCAGCACCATGCGGTCGGGGTTGTTGCGGCGGTTCTTACGGGTCA
>ERZ772799.443-NODE-443-length-15853-cov-2.909735_pt1 | contig 15853 bp, 15 predicted proteins | sample MGYA00511345_ERZ772799 | MGnify/ENA primary metagenome ERZ772799 (study PRJEB29015, sample SAMEA2738037) | human oral metagenome | biome: human oral; feature: human-associated habitat; material: saliva | place: China | collected 2238 ... | reverse complement strand
GTGATTTAACGACAGCGAGTAGCTATGCTTTCCGGCGCAACCGCACGCTGACCGGCAGTCTTCTTTCCGAAATTTCGAGCCCAAGTGAACACCGCGCTGATCTTAAGTCGCCGCGCGTGCAAGCGCATACATTACGCTACCGTCGTCGTAAGCTTGTATTACGATTATTTGTGCTTTTGGCGGGCATCGCTGGTCTCGCATGGATACTTTATCAATCAGTTGTTTCGCCAAGTGTTACGCTTGTTGGTGTTGATTCGCCGCCTACCGAAGCGACGCGGCGTTATGAAAAGACGATTCAGGATTACCTCGCGGCTCGTCCATTTGAGCGGTTGCGCGCGTTAATAGATGTCAAATCCCTCGTTGATTATCTGCAGCATGATTGTCCGGAGGTTCAGTCCGTTGAGCCGACGATTGCCTTTGCCGGGTTTGGACGCGCGAAATTTTCTATCGTCGTGCGCCATCCGGTTGTGTCGTGGCAAGCGGGTGCGACTCTCGTGTTTGTCGACTCTAGCGGCGCGGCGTTTTACCGGAATGTGCCCGAGTCGCCTGTCGTGCAAGTCATTGACCGTACGGGCGTTCAAGCGACAACATAAGGTCCTTGTAAGCAATCGATTTTTGGAATTTGTCGGCAAGGTCGTTGGGTATTTCTCGGCGCAAAAGTATACTGTTTCAAGCGTGATTTTACCTGAAGGTACAACGCGTCAAATAGAGGTGAAACTTGAAGGGGTAGGGTATCCGGTTAGGATGTCGATTGATCGTGCGGCAGCAAGCCAGGTTGAAGATGCGGTACGCGCTATCCGATATTGCGCCGAACATTCAGTTGGCCCAGCGTATCTTGACGTGCGGGTGAGCAGGCGAGCTTTTTATAAATAGAAGAGGTCGCTTCTCTTGCCAATTGGGGGATGTTCTAGTTTTGTTCGTTTTATCATGATTGAGCGAGTGAGAGGAAAAACTATATAAAAATATAAAATCGTATAAAAATCAAATAGGGCAGAAAAGCCAAAAAAAGATAGTGGGGGAATGTTTTTAACAAAAATGCAAATTAGCGTTAACCAGATATTTTTGTGGATAACTTATGCGAAGACTAATTTCTAAGTATATGTTATATGTTGTTGTGAGTGCTACTAGTAGTACTTTAATGAGAGCTTTCGTATGGTTTTAATTAATTGAGGCCGCCGTTTAGGTGTATTAACGAACGTTAAGTGATAGATGCAGCAGATAAGTAAAGACAATTTTCGAGCAAATCCCCTACGAAAGATGAGAGTAGTTTTTGTAAAGTAAATTAGCGCTCACAGCAGATGGATGCTAATTCATATTCTTGCATGGTATTTTAAGTCGTAAAACGGACATTGTGCGACGTTAACTTCACCACAACCCTCATCTTTCAAAATCCCGTGTTATGATAGCCTCATCATTAACTAACCTGTACGAAAGGATGAAAATACTCGTATGGACGAAAGCACTAACTCCCCTCTAAATTCAGATAATTTGTTGTCTGTAATATCACGCGTTTGGGCTACAAAAGAAGTTTCTAAGCGTACGAACAATCCCTATTATCAAATTCATATTGCGTTTGGTGATACCTACACGTTTGAGGCGTTTCTCACTAAAGAGCAACTAGCGCTGATCGGTCTTGCGCAGGAACGTCGCAAAAAGGCTGAAATTGACGCCATGATTTAATCTAAATCATGTTCCCTTTTTGTTCTTTTACAATAATATCTCACAATTGCGGGCTTCCAGGATAAAAGCCCCTTAAACCCCTGGGTAGCCTTATTTGCGCGATAGGGCGGGCTGCTTCTCCACCATAGCATTAAGTCGCGCAAGAAAGGTGTTGGATATGTTGCAAGCTTTTGGCGCAGGTGAAGTGTTCCCTGCTGATACGATTACAACGTTCACCACTGCGGTAACGGGTGTGCTTTCGGCGAACATTGGCGTGGTGATTGGTATCTTGGCGTTTGTCTTTGGTATTAAATTTATCATGCGTCTCTTCAACAAGAGCACTCGCGGTCATATGTAGACTGTGTGCCCATAACATTAACGTTGTGGGCTAAATATCTAGATTTCGTTTTAATTAATTTAACTATGATTGTTTCTCTTTGACCTCTTTAGAAATCTAGATATTTGGCTCACAAAGAAAGAGTAACCATTAATGAGTTTTCTAATTTTATTATCACTTATCATTTTGAACTATCAGATTTATAAGTTATCGCAGCTACTTATTGCGATAGATGAGCAACGTGTTGATATTGCTCGTTTTCAAAATGATAAGTCCTCTGTGGAGTCGGACAATGGCAAACACTGAAGTTATTAACCTTATATTGCAGTTAACGAAAGAAATGCTGATATACATGCTTCCGATTATTGGTTTACTTTCTGGTCTTATGCTTATTTTGTCGTTTTTACTTCATGTCACTATTAATGCTGTAAAGAAGTTCTGATTATGTGGGATGTTGTAGTTGCACATTCGTTTGCGCAAAAAGTGGCTATTGTGATTACTTTTGCTATTGTTGCGTTCATTGTTTATCAATTTAGGTTTACGCGTCATGATTAAGCTATTTAAGTTGTTATTCCCCTACCCTTTTTCTTATACTTCTCGATTTACTCAGTTATATGTTATGTTTTGCTTTGGTTTTTTGTCTGCTTTTCTTGTCATTGGGGTTTTTAGATTTATTTTGTTGTTAGTTTTTATATTAATGTATTTGTGTTATCGTACAGAATTTTCTAGATATAGGAGTAATCATCATGACGAGCATTAAGCGGTGTATGTTAATTGCTTTAGCGGTATTGTTGTCGTTTTCTGGCGTTTTTGCCTTTTTTTCTGCTTTGACTTTCGCTGAGGAAATTAAGAAGAAAGATTATGGCATTAAGGTAACTGGTAAGCTTGAGCTTGGCGGTTCTAATGACGCTAAGCCTAATCCGAGTAAATGTGATTATGTTGATTTTTCAAGGTATTGGTCTAATTTTTTTAATCCGCGTAAAGAGGTGAAATATAGTGCGCCTAATATTTTTCTTAGTGATAATGCACAGTTTGTTGAGTTTGCTGTGAAGTTTAATCAAGAGGCGTTAAAAGGTGAAAATTATGATTGGGCTGTTGTACAAACTGGTCCTTGGGACTCTGCGATTAGCGGTGATCTTTTTCGTAATATTCGTATATTTCTTATTCCGAAAAAGGCTAATTTAGTAGTGAAAGATGGTTATATTCAATCAGATCAGCATATGTTGTTTGTCGATGTATTTATTAATCCTAATGCTGGTTGCCGTTTGCAATATTGGGACGGTTCTGGTGAGTCTTTTACTGACTATATATTAACTGCTGGTCGTTTGATGTTTTTACTTAATCATGATAATATAACTTATCCTGGTGATTATGAGGGTGATATTATTCCACAGGTGTTTGATTTTATTACCAAAATGTCTCCTCAGTGGGTGTTATCAGTTGATAGGCGTCGTGTTACTGGTCATGTGCAAGATCCGAATAAGGATGATGTAAAACGTTGTCTAACGTTGAGAATAAAAGATAAAGACGATAATATTCTTTTTGAACGGACTCAAGATCATCCTGGTATTTCTTGCGCTAAAGTTTTACCTTTTACGTGGACTGCCCCTGGGTTAGGTACATATTATTTTGAAACTGAGTTTTTTGTACCTATTCCTTTTGTTTCTCCGAGAAATGAGAAGTGGGTAAAGCAACGTGTGAAGTTTGAAATAAATGATCGATCATATATGATGTCTGATAAAACTCAGCATTGTGATGAGAATGGTAAATGTGAAGATTTTGATCCTGTGCGGTTATGTGATTTTAAGTTGGAGCAAGCTAAGAAATCTTTGTCTAAGCCTAATGTTTTTGAGGCTGCTACTCATGCATTAGATTGGTATGGTTGTTTTTTGAATGCTAAAGTGGCTGAGTTTTGGAATTTTTTGAGGGATTTGTTTATTCCTGCTTTACCTGATTTGAAAGGTCCATTCAATCAATTGTCTGATGTTTTATCTAAAAAATTAGGTTTTCTATTTTATCCATTTAAGTGGTTTATTCAGTTATTTCAAGCTTTAATAAATGCTACCTCATCGTGTTCTATTGATACGTCACAAGTTCCAGGCGCTAATGCTAATGGTTTATTTTGGGGTCGTCCCGTGCGGTTGTCTGTTTGTTCTGCTGATACTTTTTTTTTTTTTCTGTGCAGAGCTCTACCACAAGTGTACAGTGTTTCGGTATTCTTTATACGTATAGTTACTGTGTTCGGTTTGTTATATTCGTTGTACCATCGTTTGGTTAATTTACTTACGACTGATCGTATTGTGAAAGCTGCGCAGGAGGGTAGAAAGTGATATTCACCGGTTTATTTATTATTGTTGTTAATATCGTTGTTTTTATTCTTGCGCTATTTCCTGATTTACCTGCTACTCCACAGGCTATTGTTGATATTGCAAGTTTTTTATTGACGTTTTTGACTTCTGCGTTTGGTTTCATTATGCATATTTATACGCCTGTTTTGGCTGCTGTAGTGGTTTCACTAACACTTGCATTGATGTTTTTTAATCAGGGTTATGTTGTCGTCGTATGGATTCTTAAGCGGTTACATTTATGGAAATAGGAGGTTGTGATATGCTGGTTGTATAAATAATTGAAAGGTAAAATAAAAATGCAAAATGCAGTATATAATAACACCTCTGATGTAATTCGCGGTGGTTTAGATGCTAGCAATAATACAGTAAATAATATATCAAATTTATCTAGCGGCTCTCATGATACTTTTTTGATAGCGTGTGTTGTTTTTGTTTTTTGTGTTGTTTTGTTATTGTTGATTAAGTTGATGTATTTTTCAAAGATATGGGCTATGACGTCCGATATAAGCGCTATTAGGAAGTCGGTAGATAAGTTGTTAGAGAAACAGGAGTCTTTGTGTAATGCCCAATTATCTACCCCTATTAACCAAATCCAAGAAAATAACGATTCAGACGATTCTTGATGATATAAAATCTCGAAAAGATAAAGACCTTTTTCAACCGTCCGGTACACAAGTATATGTTGGTCGTCAGGGTTCTGGTAAAACTGTTTCTGCGGTGTATCATGCCATAAAATTGAAAAAGCGTTATCCGAAGTGTATTATTGTTTCAAATCTTAAATTAAATTTTCTTGAGCCGGTTAATGCTTTTGATTATTTGCGTGATTCTACCCTTTTTAATCCAAAAAAACAGTATGTACTATTTAGTTCGATGCATACGCTTGAACGTGTTCTTGTTGGTGTAAATAATGGTAAATTTGGCGTTGTTTATATCATAGATGAGATACATACGTATTTTAATGCGTTAGAGTCTAAAAATATTCCGATGTTTGTATTTACAGAAATTTCGCAACAGCGCAAGCAACGGAAGCTTATTATTGGCACTTCTCAGCTATTTATGCGTGCTGCTAAGCCGTTACGTGAGCAATGTGATAATGTTATCGTCTGTAGTACTATAATGGGCGTTCTGACGCTTCAAAAAGCTTATGATGGTGAAACGCTTGAACAAGACTATAGCGGGCGTTTAATTGGTGATAAACGTAAAACCGGTTTCTTTATTCACACAAGAGAAATCCGAAATGCTTATGATACTTATCAAAAGGTTGTATCCGGTAAAGATCAACTTGATGCAATTGAAAAACCAGTTCAAATTGAAATAAATGGAAAATTGCTAAAACGGTAAAATATTTGTCGGGTGATGTCAAGGTTACCTTGACGAGCCCGACAATGTGTTCCTACTTGATAATAGGGACACATTGTGTATAGTAGACACGCTTTGTCTACGATTCATTGCTTTAATTTGGGGGTATAAATTATGTCATACTATAGTAAAGAGTCTGATGTTCGCATTGTGACGGATGTCGTGAAAGAGTATCCTCATATGATTCGTATTTATATTTATCATAATTCATTTCCTATCAACCCTACCCCTAAAATGATTGCAAGTCGTAAAAAAGATGAACCTGATGATGTTGATATTGTTCGTTCAATTCGTCGTACGCGTACAACGATTTATGATTTGATTTTAACTAATAAGTTCGAGTACTGGTGTACCTTTACCTTTTCTGCAAAAATCGGTGATCGTTTTGATGAAAAGTATTGTCGTCATACAATGATGATTTGGTTGCATAACCAGCGTCGACACTCCCCTAGTTTGAAATATCTTGTTGTTCCTGAATATCATAAACGTTGTGAAGATTGTGTGAATTCGAAAGCTAAAACGTGTCCTCATTCTAATCGACCAAAAGCTGTGCATTTTCATGCTCTTATTGCTAATTTTAATGGTGCGCTTCGTCTTACGAAATTACGTACAAAAGCGGGTCAGAAAGTCTATAATGCTACCGGTTATCGTTCTGGTTTTACAAAGTTTGTTGAACTGTATGATACTGAAAATCCTGAAAAGCTTGCGAATTATATGACAAAATATATCACAAAAGATATGCCAAAGTTCGGTGGTAAAAAACGTTATTGGGTATCTCAAAATTTAATTCGTCCGAAAAGTACGGTTAATGGGATATTTGCGTTTCGGCTTGAAAAGCTTATTTGGAACAGGATGCCGAGATATGTCACTAACGATTTCGAGGTTTTGGAAATTCCGAAAACTTCAGGTATTGCGCTTACGCGTGATGTGCAAGGTCACTTATTAGATGTCTCCCCGACAGCCTCCACGGATGAGAAAAAACGCCTGGCTGCAATGCGCAAGAGATCGCGCGAGGGCGTGGATATATTTGCGCATTCACCAAGCGTTTGCAGTTCGATTAGCCGTTAGGCGTATTGTGAGCATGAAAAAAGGCGCTCAAGCGGTTGCCCGCTGAACGCCTAGCTTCTATTGTAAAACTTCGTACCAAATTTTTGTCGCTTGTTCTATTTGACTGCGTCGTTCTTTGCTTTCTTGATATATCCCCCATAGATCTGGTGTTATTTCTCCATAGAGCCATTCCCACCAGTCTAAGAGTAGGTTGTATAGTTCTAATTCTGTTCTTGGTTTTTCGTCTGTGTTGATGTTTATCCCCAGCCCTGTGTTCGTGAAGATTCTGATTCTCATAGCATATCCTTTCTTATTATTCTTGCTATGCAGTCGGGTTATAGGGTTTCAAAATCAAAAAACACATGTGGAGACACAGAGGATTATACAATTAAAAATATAAATTTATAATCCCCTGCTGTTCTACATTGTTTTTTATTTTAACCCTATATAATGAGTCGACAGCAAGAATAAGAAACGTTTGGTTGTAATCTCGTCAAGTACTTTTGTAAATTTTACATACTATATTATGCGACGTTACGTAACAGAGGTAATTAAGGTTATCATACCGGACATTGTGCGACGTTAAGTCTATGTGCAAAACATGAATGAAATTGCGTCCCTTTTGTTACTTGTTTGGTTGATTCCAAAGATTTATTGCCTCACAACTTTTTAGTTATTTTATATTTACCCTGCCTTTTATGTATGTATGAGATTTTGTCTTTATGCACGTATTTGTTTGTATTTTGCCATCTTTATGCTAGTTTTTCTCAAGCTTATTTTATTAGATTTCATTATGTATATATTTATTGTAACTACTTACATCTACAAAAATCCAAACTTTTGCGTTTGAGCTTCCTGAGCAAATCGTTAAAATTAAAATGTTCTATATTTGTTCTAAACCTGTTGGTTGCTGGACAAAATATAGATAGGTAGGGCTAGTCCTTGTCGCTTATCGATTAGCTTTAGCAGAGTCTCGCTTACTCATGCGATAAGGTTATACATCACAAAGACCAGATCTCTAAATAACACCCCAAATTACTATAAGCATAAGTTAGATGTTAGAGCTATCAATTTTAGGTGTACTCTGGTTTTCAATGCGGCGCTGTATTTTTTCAGTATCTTCAGCTGCTGGAAAATCCTCTGGGTTCATACCTTGCTGATTGCGAATAGTCGTTCTAACTGCGTCATTATTATCGTTATTGTCATGAAGCACAGCGTTATACGATGATATCCCGTAATTCTCTATATTAGCTGCCGTCATTTCGTTCGCCAATGTTTTACCTGCCAGCACAACGTTGTGGGCTTTATTAGCCCAAGGTTTGTTTCCGGTATTTAGCTTCTCTTTCATCTGCTTATTAGTTTTGCCACCAAAGAAGGATTTGTCGCCATCGTTTTTTATTCTAGCTAACCCTCTTGAACTAATACCCGCCTCAATGATACTAGAGGATAATCTCTTGTCTGATTCGGAAAATTCACGCCGACGAGCAAGTCTGTCCATGTCTTGTCTATATTTATCTGACATCTCCTGCTTGCGTGTTTGAATAGCAAAATATGCCTGAGCCTCCGCAATCTTAGGTTTTTTAACGGGACTACCGTTTTGAGCAATAATATAACATGCAAAACGCGTAAGCTTTATATCATCTATAGCTCTTGGGTTGCCGTACCCTATAGAAACCATTTTCGACACATCTCGAAAATGGTTTTCCACAGGAACACCTGTTTTAGATATTGCTATTTTAGCCCGTGTAATTACTGGAATGAAACCATCCCACGCCCCGTATTCAAGAGCTTCGCCAAGCTCCCTAGCATACCAAAACTCACCTTGCTTATCTTCATGCTTGATAGACTCGAAAATGCTATCACTTTGTTTGATTTTTAGCTCGCTTGCCATATCTTTATTATACCAAAAAGCTCATCGTGATTATTATAACACTACTGTAAAACATCAAGACCTCACGCTCAGCTCAGTGGGAGTTTCAGTACCATTCAATATAACACTACTGTAAAACGGTGTTTGATCATTCCTGCCGGCGATAGGTGTTTCAGTACCATTCAATATAACACTACTGTAAAACAAAATAGTTAGGTTGCCTGGCTGCACCTGCAGTTTCAGTACCATTCAATATAACACTACTGTAAAACTCCAGGTCTCAGCTCGTGCAACTTCTTGCAGTTTCAGTACCATTCAATATAACACTACTGTAAAACTAGAAAATTCTACTACATCACCACAACACCGTTTCAGTACCATTCAATATAACACTACTGTAAAACCGCGGTGGCCGCAAGCATCATTGATATGGCGTTTCAGTACCATTCAATATAACACTACTGTAAAACAAACAATTCGACCAGGTATACTCAGTCACAGTTTCAGTACCATTCAATATAACACTACTGTAAAACGCGTCTGATGGGTCAACCCCGATAAACTTGGTTTCAGTACCATTCAATATAACACTACTGTAAAACTCTAGTACTGTAACCATCACCTGCATAAACGTTTCAGTACCATTCAATATAACACTACTGTAAAACCCATGGCAGCAGTACCGCCAAAGCCTAATAGTTTCAGTACCATTCAATATAACACTACTGTAAAACAGCTGGGCGGTGATGTCCGCCATTTCGCCGGTTTCAGTACCATTCAATATAACACTACTGTAAAACCTCAATTGTGAAGTTTTACAGGGGTGAACGTGATAGCGCTTACTCCTGTTGTTATTGTGCATTGGTACTAAAATCATACAAATCGTCATCAATAGCGAGAATATTCTCCTCGTTTAACTTATCTTTACAGTTTTTCTCAATAAAAAGTACTGAAAAGTGATTGTTTTCTAGATATTGTAAAAGAGCTTGCAACTCGCTGTGCGACAATAATTGGCGCTGGTTTATCAAAATAACTAAACGTTTTGATAATAATTGCTGCGCTGAATCTATAATACCATAAAGTTTATCAAGATAGTTATTCCCTGTGTTGGCTTCTAGTCCCACGTGTGTCATTTTCAAGAGGTCATTGATAGATATTTCTGTTTGATAGTTCAGATTTTGCGAGAATCCAGTATTTATGGCGCCGAGGATATCCAAAATACCTGTCTCTATTTGTGCTAATTTTACTGCGTCGATGTCGCTGTTGTCTTGAATATTTTTGTAGAGGGCCGCCGTGATGGTTCGATTTGCTAGATCGTATGAATATATATCGGTGACAATCAGAATGTCTTTTGCGAAATTCAGAGGGTCGTGGTTGCTATCGTAAATAACGGTACGATTGTTCCCTTCCTTCTTAGTGTATGCGTCAAGAATGTCTTCAACAACTCTCCTGAAGAACAAGTCATTGCAGATTACTAAGGTTGCGATACCACCATCGCTTGGTATGAATAGTGTATTATCGAATCCTGAAATGCTAATATTCATAAAACCACTGTCCTATCGGTACTTTGAATCGATAGCTCCTCATACTCCCCTGCTAAATATTCCATTGAGGCGAATTGCCGCTCGGTTATCGTCAGTAGCTGGACGACACCGTTATCGGGTATAATTTTCCTTAGCCTGTCGTAGGTTGATTTTTCATTGGTGGAGTTGAGTACTAGCTTGCTATAGACGGATTGTTGCATCATGACAAACCCTTCTTGGGTGAGTTGCTTGCGGAATGTCGCATATATTTTGCGTTCGCGAGCACTCACCATTGGTAAGTCAAAAAATAATAACATTCTCATATAGCGTACTTTCATAATTATGTTAAATCGTATTCAGGTAGCTCTTTTTCGCTACTCTCTTCCATCGCTCTAAAAAATAACTTGACGTAGATATTGATCGCGTTTGATAAGAACTGTTCTTTGCCGAGAATGACAACTTTGTGATTGAGGTTGTCAATGAGACGGCTTTTGAAGAAGTCGTCAAATGCAAAGCTGCGGCACTTATAAACTTCGCGGTCGACGACAGGACGAAACGGCTCCATGAGGTCGCAGGTGAGGTTAAAAGGATTGTATTCATTGCAGTGGTTAACGCCCATAGTGGTTGAGTAGCCGGCTGAAGTAATTTCCCTGTTGAAGGCTGAAAGGAGAATTGCGTAACCATAGTTAAGCGCTGCGTTTATGTCGCTGGAGCTGTCGCGTGAAAATTGCGGACCAAACAGTTCTTTGAAGTATAGTTTCGCAGCATGAGCTTCGCGATTGGTAGTATCTCCGGGCAATACCGATGCGGCGAAATTCATGAGCATTTCGCAGGAGGTCTGGTTGGCGGTATCTCTATAGACTACCTGAGCTTGCTTGATGATTTTTTGAGCAACGATTCTCTGCCAGATTTTATCTTTGGTAGCTTGAGGCCATTGGCTTTGGCGGCGCATTTGCTTGCTGGCATTATGCGCACCGTAATACGGTATTATCTCGCTGTATGGATTGCGTTGGTGGTCGCAGAAAATTATTTTCACCTTGTAGCGAGACAGCTCACACAGTAAATAGGCTGTCAAATTAACGGCAGTATTTTCAATTATTAGGGTGCCGATTTCGCTAATATGGAGGGCTTTTTCCTTGCCATCGCTGATGATAAGCATGTAGTCGTTTTTATAGCTTAGCTTGCAGCGATTCTTGACGATGACGGTTCGCCAGGACACTTTATTGATCCCGTTCTAGTAATTTTCCGTCTAATTTGCGACAATGCAATCCAGTGATAGATTCGTAAACGAAAGTAAGCTTGGTTGGGTCGAGATTTTTGCCTATCATTCTACCAAAATCACTTGGTAGTTGAAGTTTTGGGAAGTTCTTTTTCATATCTACGCGCCCCGATCCAGCGTGTGTAGCCACTAAGACTAACCCTATAACCTTAATCTTATCATCTACAGACATTGCTTGGTATTTACTACTGGCAGCCTTCGCTTTTTCGACGGCGCTACCAAATTGTTGGTACTGGCTGCTCAACTTATCGGTGTAAACTTCCCAGAACCTCTCTATTCCGCTAATAACTTTATCTCTTTTTTCGATTTGTTTAGCGCGCTTATCGCGTAGGTTGTCGTCTTCTTTAGCTTGTTCCTCTGAAATTGTGACACGCGGAATTCCCCGTTTTAAGGCTATCGCTACGGCGTATTCGATATCATAAGGTAGCTTCAATTGCTTGGCGTTAGTAACTTCGCTGCTGCCAACGATGAACTGTTCATTGCCTTCATATTCAATTTTTTGATTGATTGGTATTTTAGGAAGAAGTACCGTAGCTTGCTTGTAATTGTTGCTGATATATTCATTGATTGAGTCTGATCTGGTCTTTTCTAGTGTATAAATCTGCGCTGGGACACTGACGATTTCATTGACTGAGACGTCCTTATTTCGTACCTGTTTGAGATAATTTATTGCCGCGAAATAGGCTGCTTTTTCTCCTGAATATCCGCCATATTTACCGACTGGCAAGTTTACTTTTCTGGCGATCATTGTTTTGCCAGAACTCTTGCCGTAAATCGTTTGGTCGTAAAATTGATCATCGCCAATTTTGGTTTTTCGAGTGATTAAACAGTCATTATATCGCATCGTCCGATCAATAACATCTTGCGCGGTTTTGCCCTGCCAGATAATTTCACCAGTCTCTGTGTTGGTAAAATCGTACTTCATTGAGGATAGAATAAAACTACTGCGATCTGCATCGGTTTGTTTTTTAGATTTGAACTTCATATATTCGCCGTAAATAAATGCTTTATCTAATCTAGGATAACGAACCTTTATATACTGAGCTAGAACTGCGGCCAAATAAGCATCTTTGGCATGGTGTAGGTCATTGACTTCGCGGCATTTCGGCAAGTCATGGATGTGACGGTACTCAGAACTCATACCAGCGCGGATCGTGAATACCTCTGTTGATGAATTATGGTATTTTTCGGTCAGCATTCTGGCGAGATGCTTGGTGATTTGCCGTGTCTCGACAAGCTGACGGTTTACGAAACCAGCAACGCGGTCTTCTGACAGTTGCTTTTGGCTCATTAGGCGTTGAAATTTGATCTGTGACATGAGTTTAGCGTTTTTGAGAGATATCCAAATCGGGCGCATATGGTTTTGGATATCGGACGCGATAGGATAATCATCAAGTTTTCGCTGGTTTTCTTTGCGTAGCACCAACACAGTATTGTCTAGCGAATCGTCTTTGGTTAGCGACCGCGGCAAGATGTGGTCAATCTCACTGTCTCTGAGGTCGTTTTCAATATCAAGCGGCTCGCCTGTATAAGCGCATTTGCCATTCTGGAGGAAGTATAGGTAATATTTTTTCCGATCAAGTTTATCTTTATAATCAGCTAATTGCGATTTTATATCAGATTTAGTATATTCTTTGCCGTAAAGCTCCTTGTACATTTTTTCAAGCTGGCTATATCTGCTTTTGGTCCTGACCTTTTCATCTTCATTGCGTGCCATCTCGATGCTAATCAACTTTGGTTCGTAGCCAATCGTATCGACAATCTCGTCAACAATTCTAACGCTGCGCCACAGAGCGCGTTTGATGCCAGGAGAGCCAGCAAGGTTCTTGATATCGTCGTAGGTTATCTCGGTGCGCTGGTCTGCCGACAAGATATCGTCAATAATCTTTTTGAACTCGTATCGATCGCTTTGGATGATCTGCATAAAGTTATCTTTAGAGCTACGCATCGTCTCTATGACGGTCAGCTCGCCGTAAGGCGTGTGCGCAGTAATGCCGTCAAGGAGTTTGCGAGATAGCCGTCCCCAGCCACTATAATTTAGCTTTAAAATAGTACGTAGTTGATTTTCATTAAATATGTCGCTATGCTTTTGTAGCTTCTTAGCTAGAATCTTTTTATCTTCAAATAAAGTGATCCACTTGATGACCTCTTCGATTGCTTTTTGAGTTTTTGGCGTAATCTCAATACCGATTTTGTTTGTAAAATCAAGGTAAGACTTACGTGATGAAGCAAATGATTTCTCTTTGGCCGTTCCAGAAATAATAAGAGAGTCAGTGTTGTATATTTGATTGTCATAGAGATATTTGACGAGCTTTTTGTAAGTAACTGAAGACTCTTTGGTGAATAACTCGTCAACGATGCGGTTCTGGATATCAGAGCTTAGTCTTTCGCCGTTGACGGTTACGTTCTTTAATTCATTGCGAACTTCGTATTCCTGATAAAGCAGCGAATTTTTAGGGAGAACCTCTTCGTCTGGCAGATACGTACAGTTGTTGCGCATTCGGTCAATGAATTTCTCGGCGGAAGCTTCATCGTCTATTATTTCATCGAAATTCCACGGATAGATCACGCCATCTTTCTTTTTGACTGACCATGCAAAATCACCACCAGTTTTGAGCGGTCCGATATAGTACGGTAATTTGAATGTGAATATACTAATGATTTTATCGCGATTTTGAGCCAAGAACGGGTAATATTGCGCTTGGTTGTCGATGATTCTTTCAAGCTCATATTGGTGGATTTGATGCGGAATGGCGCCGTTATCACGGATGCGTTGCCTGGCCAAGAACTCGCCTAGCTCGGCACGTTTTTCGAAGCGTTGGTATCGCGGGTCATCTTTGGCGATATTCTTCAGGATATTCTCGATGTCTTTATATAAAGGCGTTATTTTATTGTTATTTTCTGATAGATACTTTTTATGAGTATTATATAGCTCAAAGCTTGATTTTTTACCATGAAAGAATGATTTATAGTTATTTTCGTTTAGGAACTCTCGGAATAACGACTTGAGATCAGATAAATCCTGTCGGTAGGCGTCGTATTTCTCGACCATAATATCGGATAGACAACTACCTTTTCTGATGAATTGACTGAAAATTGTCCATTGGTAGACTGATTCTAAAGTCTCTACGAGCCCATAGCGATCGTCACCGATTGCAGCCGCAATTTCATCGCGTTGCTCCTCGTAATTTTTATTCGAGAATTCCTCTTTTACTTCGAGAGAGTCGTCCTCGAATAGTTTATTGGCGTTCCATTTTAGACCGATAGCTGCGCCGACGGCTTCGCTGACAGCCCTCTTGTTGTCAGGAGATGGCTGTAGTAGATTGATGATGTCTGATTTTCTGGCACTACGTGATAGGGAGCGGTCAAGCAAAATAGCTTTAACTTTTTTAGCCATTGATTCGTCAGCGCCAATAAAATCTATAAACTTCTCTAGATTTTGGTTGTCGAATGATGAAATTACATTATCTACTCCGCCCTCGACTAAGAAATTGCCGCGGTACTTGATAATGTGATGAAGAGCTAGGTAGACTAGTCGAATATCTTGTTTTGCAGAACTGTGAAATAGATCGCTGCGCAAATGATAAATTGTTGGATATTTCTCTCTATATGATTTGTCGGTGAAAGAGCGGTCGGCGAATAGAATATTGGCATTTAATTCTAACGCAGAGTTTTTGTCGCAAGAGTGGAGCATTGACTCGGATAAGCGAAGATAGAAATGTGGGTCGACTTTCTGCATCTCATTGTCAAATATTTGTTGGAGTAACGTAATACGCCGTTTTCGCCTAGCAAGCCGCCGGCGCGATGAGCGAAATGACCGTCGAGTGGCTGCTTTTTGCGCCTCATCAAACAAATGGGCACCCCACATGTTTTGGTGCTTGTATTTGCGCAGATCAAAACCTTCATTGATAACTGCCCAGCCGACGCTGTTTGTGCCAATATCTAATCCAATAGAATACGGTTGTTTCATCATAAATCCCCTTTAATTATTTTAAGTATATCGCTTATTTTTAGGGTTTACAACGTTGTTTTAATTGGCTATAATTCTTAGCGTACCGTTTCGGTACCTCAATATAACACTACAGGTTAAAATAAAGCATTAGCTAAGATGTTTCTGTAAAGATTCGGGCGGTAGGCCCGTTTTTTGTTTGTTATCTTTTTCTTTCAAATCTTTTTTATATAGCAAAAACAAAACCCCGCCCTCGCCCTCTTCCATGCGGCTGAAATAGAAGCCGTTTCCTGCCAAGAGGTTCTGTAGGCCTGGCATTTTCTGGGGCGCTAGTGTTTGTAATTGCGTTGCGCCGCGTAATGCTGCTTCAGCCTCGACTAGTTGTAATAATCGCGTACCAACTTTTCGACGGCGGTATTTTTCTCGTACGACGATTAGTTCCAAATTTGCTATTTCAGGATCGTTTGGGTCCTGGCTATAGA
>ERZ772799.440-NODE-440-length-15882-cov-3.921590_pt1 | contig 15882 bp, 10 predicted proteins | sample MGYA00511345_ERZ772799 | MGnify/ENA primary metagenome ERZ772799 (study PRJEB29015, sample SAMEA2738037) | human oral metagenome | biome: human oral; feature: human-associated habitat; material: saliva | place: China | collected 2238 ... | reverse complement strand
ATTCAGTCCACAACCCCCAACCCCCGACCAACACCCGCTCACCCACACTCAACTCGGAAGAGCCTGAAAAGGCCTACGCCAGATCATCGACAGCTCCATCCACTACAAACTGAAACACGGCGGAACCGTACGCAGCTCATGGAAAGAACATGCTTTTGATGGTTCGCATGTACACCGGAACGCGACCTACAACGAAGTGCTCGACGCGATAGAAAGCATCATCTTCTTCCGTCTCTCTAACTCTCTAACTACTTCCTTCGATTCTCCAACGATTTCAAACGGAAAACCGGCCTAGAGCAGTTCCCCAACGACTGGTAAGAGTACGTCGAGTACGGCACCGACAACCCCATCACCATCGGTCTACAACGACTGGGATTCAGCCGCGAGTCAGCCGCTTACCTGCGTACCCACACAAACCGCGGCTACTACACCGTCGACAAGGCTAACCAAGTATTCCTCAACCCGCGCATACTCGAGTGCGACAACCCCGAAGTGCGCATGGAAGCAAAGGAAATACAATACAACGTTCCCGAGTTCATGCTCCCGGGCAACTAACCTGACGTTTCCGCCGTTGGCTCACTCACTTGCAGGCTGAGCACTTAGCCTGTGGCGAGTCAAAAGCCGACGCGAACAACGATACCTTTTCAGGCATGGATGATGGCGATCTCCTTGGCAGCAAGCGAAAGATCCACAACTGCGAGACGGTGAGCCTGACGCTCACGCGAAGGCCACTTCGGGAAAACAGCTGGGCCAGGGAGACTCTGCACCCCGATTGGAGCCACGATCTCTGATTTCGACGGCGCTTCCGCATTCAGTGCTGGCTTCGTGATGCTAAATTTGAGAAGCAGTCATTGTGCGCAGCACGCAAAGAACCCGATTGCATCTACGTCAGTGGATTTCCCCGAGAATGGCGAGGTGCCCGACCAGGAGCAGGACGATGAGGCACGACAACAACCTCGTGAGACCCCCACAACGGGTCGGCGGCGATCGTTCTCGACTTCTTCGGAGCCCGTTGAGGGCGTCCTGGTGCAAATCGGCGTCGCTCGATCGATAGCGTCGGCTGGTGCCACATTGCCACACAGAGTTACAGAAGCTTCTGGTGTAACAAGGAAAAGATGGAATGAACGATCAGATTGTGAATCGCGAGGGCACGGTTGATCCGATGTGGGATGACGCTCCGGTAAGCGTGGCCAACGAAGTTAGTTTCATCTGGTCAATCGCGAACAAGCTGCGGGGAACCTACAGCTCGGACAAGTACAAGGACGTCATCATCCCGATGACGATCATCCGTCGCTTCGAGTGCGCGCTCGCACCCACCAAGGACAAAGTGGTTGCCCAGCACGAGAAGATGCCCAGCTACCCGTACAAGGCCATGTGCCGGATTGCCGGGTTCTCCTTCTACAACACCTCACGCTTCACCCTTGAGCGACTGCTGGACGATCCGGACAACATTGCAGCCAACTTCAAGGCCTACATAGAGGGCTTCTCACCCAACGTCAACGACCTGCTCATGTCTGTGGAGAAAGGCCTGGACTTCGCCAAGCAGATCGACAAGATGGACAAGGGCAACCGCCTTTACAGCGTGGTGAAAGCCTTCTCCGAATTGGATCTAGACCCGCGCTCGATCGATTCGATCAAGATGGGCTACATCTTCGAAGAACTCATCCGGAAGTTCTCCGAAAACGCCGAGGCCGGTGAGCACTACACCGGCAGAGACATCATCAAGCTCATGGTGTCGATCCTGCTGGCTGAGGGATGCGATGACATCTTCGACGACGGCAAGGTCATCACCATCCTGGACCAGGCCTGCGGCACAGGCGGCATGCTCTCCACCGCCTTCAACTACATCCACCGTTTCAACCCAACCGCGGACATTCGACTCTTTGGCCAGGAGAACAACCCTGAGTCCTACGCCATGTGCCTCGCCGAGATGCTCATCAAGGACCAGGACGCAGACAGCATCCGTTTCCAAGACACGATGATTGCGGACTGCTTCACGGATATCAAGATGCGATTCGTGATTGAGAACCCACCCTTCGGACAGGCATGGGGCGGCAAAGACGCCGCCGACGGTGTTGAGAACGCCGTCATCGCTGAACACCAAAAAGGCTTCTCCGGCCGTTGGGGGGCCGGGACGCCCGGTGCAGGAGATATGCAGATGCTCTTCTTGCAGTCAGCCGTAGACAAGATGGATCCCGAGCACGGCCGCGCCGCGATCATTGAGAACGGCAGTCCTCTCTACACGGGTGGAGTGGCCTCTGGTGAGAGTCAGATCCGCCGGTGGCTGCTCGAACAGGACCTCATTGAGGCGATCATTGCCTTGCCGGTGGACCTGTTCTACAACACGGGAATTGCCACCTACATCTGGGTATTGTCAAAGAACAAGCGCGCTGAACGCAAGGGCAAAGTCCAGCTCATCGATGCCAGCCAAATCTTCCACAAACTCCGTAAGGGCCTCGGCAATAAGAAAAATGAAATCGCCCCCGAGGATCGTGAACAGATCACCCGCCTATACGCGGACTTCGCGGAGAGCGATCTGTGTCAGATCTACCCGAACGAAGAGTTCATCTACCGTGAGTACACCGTCATGCAGCCGCTGCAGCGGTCCTACGGTATCACCGAGGAACGCATCGAGAACCTCATCAACAGCGGCAACCTCAAATCACTGTTCAATCCAGCAAAAGTGGCGGAACTTGAGCAGAAGGAAGAACTAACCGCAAAGGAAGAGCGGGACCTCGCTAAGCACCGCCAGGGCGAACCGCTCTACACCACCATCATCGATACCCTCCGGGCAACAATCACTGACCACGTGTGGCTTGCTCCCAAGCCTTTCAATGCTCACCTACAAGGTCTGCTGCAAGAGACCACTGTAGACAGCAAGCTCCTTGCCAAGATTGCCGACGGCCTCTCACTCATGGACAAATCCGCTGAGATTCAGTGCGACCGCAAGGGCAACACCATTTACGACCCAACAACAAAGGATGTAGAACGAGTCCCCTCTCAAGAAGACATCACCACATACATGGATCGTGAAGTACTTCCATACTTACCGGACGCAAAGGCATTCTTCGAAGAAGACCTATCCAAGAAGAAGCCGGTAGTGAAGACCGGCGCGGAAATACCATTCACGAGATATTTCTATTCCTACGAGACGCCTGTAACGGCAGAAATATATTCCCAAGAGTTTATGCGCCTAGAACAAGAAATCTCTGCCTCCATCGTTTCCCTCTTTGGAGGGCGACTGTGAAGACAGTTGGGTCTCACTGGATCGCCGACGTACCATCAGGGTGGCGAATTGACACTCCTCGCTTCGCATTTAGCGTTCGTGGTGAGCGTGCAAAGCCGGGCATGGAACAGATGACTGCCTCCCAACAGTATGGGGTCATTCCACAGTCCGAGTATGTCAAGAAGACTGGCAGTCACGTAGTAGTTGTCGAGAAGGACTTCACCATTCTCAAGGCCGTTTACCCTGGCGATTTTGTTATTCACATGCGCAGCTTTCAGGGTGGATTAGAACTCAGCGAAGTTAAGGGTTGCACAAGTTCCGCTTACGTAATGCTGATTCCTGGACCGCAGATCCACTCAGCACGCTATTATCGATGGGTTTTTAAGTGTGATGGCTATATCAATGAACTGAGAAGCACATCAAATCTAGTTCGCGACGGTCAGGCGATGAGATGGGCGAATTTTATCCAAGTTCCAATCCCATTCCCACCACCCGAAGTACAAGACAGTATTGCAAAATATCTCGACCGTGAAACTGAGCGAATTGAGGAACTGAAAGATTCGATCCGAGCGCAGATTGATGCACTGGAAGCTTACAAGCGATCTTTGATTCTCAGAACTGTGACCAAGGGGCTTCGCCCTAATGCAGAGCTGATCGACTCAAATGTCGATTGGATCGGAGACATTCCAGCACACTGGTCCCTTCGGCGACTGGGGACGCTCTTTAGGGTTCGTAACGAAAGAGTGAGCGCTTTATCCTTCGAACCATTATCCGTCACGAAGAATGGCATTCTGCCACAGCTTGAGCATGTCGCAAAGACTGATTACGTCGACAATCGTAAATTAGTCAAAGCTGGCGATTTTGTTATCAATAGTCGTTCAGATCGAAGGGGCTCCTGCGGTATTTCTCCGCGAGATGGATCGGTCTCCCTAATCAATACTGTACTTGCCTCACGTGACTCGAATGAAGTGCCTCCGTATTTCGGCTGGCTATTGCACAGCGAGGCATTTTCAGATGAGTTCTACCGGTGGGGTCATGGGATCGTGGCAGATTTGTGGACCACGAACTGGGACGACATGCGGCGTATTGTCGTTCCCGTACCGTCAGCTGAGGAACAGGACGAAATTTGTAACTTTCTTGAAAATTGCACAATGGATCTTAGCTCAACTATTCGGGCAAAGCGCCGACAGTTGGAAGTTCTTGAATCCTATAAGCAGTCGCTGATCTATGAAGCCGTGACTGGTAAGAAAGAGGTGCCGGTGCAATGAGGCCAATTCTCACTGAGCGGGACTATCAAGAGTTCATTGTCGAAGAGCTCGGGATGCGGCATGGTTACCTTGAGCGTGACGATTCTGATTTTGATCGCCGGTACATGATTGACGCCGGCATCCTGATGGAGTTCCTCTCCGAGACACAGAAGGACACAATTAAGGCGCTGGCCAAGATCTATAAACAGGATCTTCAGGAAACTATCCTTGGGGCCATCAACAATGAGGCGACTAAGCGTGGCGGCAGTCTGCTCTCGGTTTTCAAGCGGGGTATTGAGCTGTCTAATCGCACGCTGACCTTGATGTACCCGAAGCCTGCAACGAGCTTCAACGCAGAATTGTCTGCGAAGTATCGGGCCAATCGCTTCACGGTCGTGCAGGAGGTGTGGACGACCGAGGAAGAGAAAGAACGGATCGACCTCGTCATCTGCCTCAATGGCCTGCCGATTGTCAGTTTCGAGCTCAAGTGCAACGCTTCCGGACAGTCCGTTGAGGACGCGATGTGGCAGTACCGCAAGGAACGCGACCCTAAGAGCCGTCTGTTCTTGTTCAAGGCCGGGACCCTGGTCAATTTCGCGATGGACCTCAACGAGGTCTACATGACCACCAAACTCGATGAGGAGAAGACCTTTTTCTTGCCCTTCAACATGGGCAGCGGCGAAGGTGTCTACGCAGGCAAAGGCAACCCACCCAGCAAGGACGACTATCCGGTCTCTTACATGTGGAAGGAGATCCTGGCACCCGACTCCATTATCGAGCTGATCTCCAAGTTCATCTTTATCCAGACCAAGGAGAGTGTGGATGAGGCGACCGGGAGGAAAAAGCGCAGCGAAGCGATTATCTTCCCCCGCTACCACCAGTTGCGCGCCGTCCGTCGCATTCTTGCTGACGTTGTGGACAACGGCTCGACCCGCAACTACCTGATCCAGCACTCGGCAGGTTCGGGCAAGACAAACTCGATCGCTTGGCTGGCTCACCGTCTTGCTTCGCAGCATGACGCGAACGATGAGGTCATCTTCAACAACGTCATCATCGTGACCGACCGTGTCGTTGTCGACCGGCAGTTACAGAAGGCCGTGATGGGACTGGAGCACAAGTCTGGCCTCATCCAGGTAATGGGCGACAAGGCCACCTCGGCAGACCTTGCCAAAGCACTGATGGGTAACACGAAGATCGTGGCCACCACGATCCAGAAGTTCCCCTACATCGTTGACACCGTCAGTGGGCTGAAAGCTAAGCGCTTCGCCGTCATCATCGACGAAGCCCACTCATCCACCTCCGGCAAAGACATGTCCGCTATCACCCAGACCCTAGGCTCTGGTGACACAGGTGAAGTGGATGTTGAGGACATGCTTGCGGATGAGATCCGCAAGAACGGCAAGCAAGACAACGTCTCCATCTTCGCCTTCACCGCCACCCCCAAGCCCACAACCCTGCAGCTGTTTGGCACCCAGACGCCTAAGGGCCTGTGGGAGGCCTTCGATGTCTACTCCATGAAGCAGGCTATCGAAGAAGGCTTCATCCTGGACGTGCTGACGAACTACACCACTTACGACACCTTCTACCGCCTGAACAAGGCCATCGAAGAAGACCCGCGTTGCAAAACCAACGACGCCAAGCGGCAGATCGCACGATTCGTGGCACTGCATGAGACGAACATCCAGCAGCGCATCGAAGTCATCATCGAACACTTCCGCACCACCGTTGCCAGGGAACTCGGAGGTACAGCGAAGGCCATGGTGATCACCGGGTCTCGCCAGGAAGCCGTGAAATACCGGCAAGCCCTCGAAGACTACGTGACTCGCAAGGGATACCAAGACATTCACGCCCTGGTCGCCTTCTCGGGCAAAGTTACCCTTGAAGGAGACAAGACGGAGTACACCGAAGCCGGGATGAATGGCTTTCCTGATGTACGTCTGACCAGTGAATTCGATAAGGACGACTACCGAGTCTTACTAGTGGCCAATAAATACCAGACCGGCTTCGATCAGCCCAAGCTGTGCGCGATGTACGTGCTCAAGACGCTGCGCGGCGTATCAGCAGTGCAGACCCTGTCACGCTTGAACCGGATCTGCCCGCCCTATGACAAGCGCACTTTTGTGCTCGATTTCGTCAACGACTACGAGGCCATCAAGAACTCTTTTGCCCCGTATTACACCACCACGATGCTGTCGAACACCGTCACCTCCGACGGCATCTACGAGCTCGAAGCCAAGATCGATGGCTACCTCGTCCTTGACCCTGACGATGTGGAGAAAGCTAACGATCTCATCTATTCAGGTAGCACGACTGCCAAGACGCAGCAGCGCATCATCTACTACCTGCAGCGAGCAAAAGCGGCCATTGAGCGGCTCCCGATTGAGGAGCAACTCGAGATCCAAGGCTTGATGAAGTCCTTCGTCCGCTTCTACGAGTTCCTCATTCAAGCCACCTCGTTCGAGGACACCGATCTACACCGCAAGTACAACTTCATCACCTATCTGCTGCGTTTCTTCGCCGTCAAGCACCCCGGTAGCGGCTTCGACTTGAAGGGGAAGATCCAGGCCAGCAACTTCGTACAGAAGAAGACCGGCGAGCACGCTACACCAAACCTGGTCGCTAAGCCTGTAGTGAGCCTTCCCCTGGCTGGGGGCCTTGGCATGAGTGAGGATGAGGAACAAGAACTGTCCAAGATCCTCGCTGAGATCAACGCACGCACGGGCCAGAACCTCGACCAGGACGTCGCCGTCAAGGCCCTGCTGCAAATCAGGGACCTTCTCCTGAAATCTGAAGCCCTCAAGACCAGCGCACGCAACAACACCGAGTCCGACTTCAAGTTCAGCTACTACTCGGCCATCGATGACGCCCTCCTGGCTGGCCTTGGCCAGAACCAAGAGTTCTTCTCGCATCTCCTCAACAATGACGATGCCAAGAAGCAACTCATGGGTCTCTTCAGCCGTGACATCTACCAGAACCTCCGAAATGGCGAGTGAACATGGGAACTCCTTTAGACCCTCAGACCATTAGACAATTCACTCGCTTGCTGAACAAGGGTGGCTACGTCCTCGACTTCAGTGACCATGGGTTCGCGCTATTTACTAAGGGGGTTGTAGGTGTCTCGATTCAGGAACGATATGGGCTTTCGAAGGGTAAATCTCTTGAACAGTACCTTTACGAGGCTGATCGTGAGGACTCCATCAAACTCCTCAACGCACTGATGGGCGAATGGGAAGTTCGCGAGCGAGAGAATGCTCCTGATTGTATGCAATCGATTGCAGACAAGTGCTGGCAAATACTCAAGGAACTCGGCCCCGTAAGTGCGACATTCCGAACCAGACACGAGTACCTGGATTCTCGCGGTTTCACGAGTGAGTACCTCAGTAAGCAACGCGAGCTTCTAATGAGGGATGTCCAAGACGATCCCACTATGGCGATCGGTCTCGCTAAGGAACTCGTGGAATCCTGCTGCCACTCGATTCTTGAGGCACGCGCCGTCCAACCCGAGCCCTCCATCAGCTTGCCAAAGCTCGTGGTATTGACGCAGAAGACCCTTCAAATTGCACCGAAGGAAGTCAATGCAACTATTCCGCAAGCTGATGAGGTTAAGCGGCTTCTGGGGTCTCTAACGAATACGGTCATAAGCCTTGCGGAGCTACGCAATTCGTACGGTTCGGGCCACGGGAAGAGCATGTCGTATGTGGCTTTGTCCCCTCGGCATGCCAGGCTTGCTGCTGGTGCTGCGCTGAGTGTCGTTGAATATCTCTGGGACACCCATCTACAGCGTCTTTCGGAGGGCGACCCTGGGACTGTCTGAGATTGAATTCCAATCTTCGGAAGACATGACCAACTTCTGGGCACCCGCAAGGCATCCCAGACGCGTGTCCGTTCTCGAACTTTTCGACGCCCACGCACACCAGCAGATACAGAAAAAGGCCTGTTACCAGGCCGATCAAGCAGCGAGGGCGAAGCCACGCACACCGTCATTTTGTATCAACTGGCGCGTACTACGTTTCATGACGATGACGGTGATCGCGGAATCCTTCTCCGCCTTCGCACGCCCGTTGTTGGCGGCCAGGCCCTCAAAGTCCTCGGTGATCGTGCCGTCGCCCTCGTGCAGCTGGAAGGTGTCCGTCAGGGTCATGCCCGGAAACTCAACATAACCCTCATCCACGCCCTGCTCCGCGCGCACCTGGTGGTACACCTGCTCAATATTGATAGAGGCAATATAGTAGGAGAGTAGCACCACCTCGTTGGCAAAAATCTCCTGCAAATACTTGCGCTCCAAAGCCTCAGCTGGAATCACACCCAATTGCAACAGACGCGCCACAAATGTACCCGTGCCAGCAAAAGGTTCAATAATAGCCACACCAGGATTAGCTAAAGTTTGCTTAAAAGCAGTGTCCATAGCGTCGTTGGCACTGCGAATAATAAAGTCCACTACCTCCACGGGCGTGAAGACGATACACAGGCGCTCACTCATGCTTGGGAAGGCCTGCGAGAAGAAGCGGTCATAAAGCGTGCGCATGATATCTTGCTTGTCAGCCAAGGTGTGCACTGCCTCAATACACTCAATCATTGCCTGATAGAAGGCATCCAGAGAGGCGCGCTCATTTTCAAACATCGAGTGTGAAGCCAGCATCTCCACCGCAGCGTTACGGTCTACAGCCGGATTCAAAGTAGTTTGCAGGGCCTTAACGAAATCCTGGAACGCACTTTGACGTTGAGGATCCTCAAGCAGCTGGTTAATCAAACGAATGTAGCAGTTTATTACCGTGGCAATCGAGTTGATCGCTGCGTCCAGGCGCTCGTCGTGTGCTCGCAGAGCCTTTAAAACCTGCCACACGACCTGGAAGCGCTTGTTGTCGTCCAGCGCGCGCTCTGGAGCCATGCCCGCCGGCACGGCCACGGGCAGGATGATGTAGCCAAAGTCCTTACCCTCAGCGCGACGCATTACGCGTCCCACCGCCTGGATCACGTCCACCTGAGAGTTGCGCGGCGATAGGAAAAGCACTGCGTCCAGCGTGGGAACATCTACGCCCTCGCTCAAGCAACACGCATTAGTGAGAATCCGGCAAACCGGCTCCTCATCTGTGCCCGCGCCCTCCGTCAGCCAATCCATCTCGCGCGCACGCACCGCCGCGTTCATCGTGTCGTCCACGTGACGGCACTCGACCTGCAGATTATCGCTGGCATCGGCATTAGTCAGATTACTAAGCCCACTGGTGCCATTTACCAGGTCAGGGAACTGATCCGTTACCTGCTTAGAAGCTTTAATGTCACGGCAGAAAGCCACAGCGCGGCGCATAGGGGAGCAGTCACTGCCATAGTCCACATTTGAGCCAGGGTTTTTACGCTTAGCCAGAGCATTCCAGCAGCCAGTTAGCTTTGCGGCAGTATCGAGATTTAGCTCGCCATCCATCTCAGCGATCAACTGATACTTCTGGGAGACCTCCTCCTCACTAACCGTCAAGATAATTACTTTGTAGTCCGTCAGCAGGTTCTCCTTCACCGCTTGGCCAAAGCCCAGGCGGAAGAACACCGGCCCATAGGTGTCCTTATCATCCATTGAAGTGAGGATTACATCCTTCTGAGATGCCTTACTCTTAGCGTTCTCCGCGAAAATACGCGGGGTTGCCGTCATGTAGAGAGTCTTAGAGCGGCGAATAAAAGCGTCATCATGAATCTTGGTGAAGGCACTCTCGTTTGCGGTGGTTAGCTTTGCGCCGGTGGTGCGGTGAGCCTCATCGCAAATAACCAAATCGAAATCATGCCAAGTCTCACCAGCTAGCTCCTGGGCCTGGTGGATAACCTCAATGGACTGGTAGGTGGCAAATACAACCTGCAACCCTTCAGCGTCATTATTGGCGCCAAGTGAAAGCGCTAAACGCTGAGCATCCGTGGTGGCCGGGATAGGTAGATCCACTGTTGAATCTGCCGGGGCATCAGAGCGAGCAGAAACTTTAGTGTCAGAGCATACAGCCCAAGCGGTGAAAGCAGAATCAACCTCAACAGACCAGTCATCTAGCGTCTGCTTCAACAAAGCCAAAGAAGGCACCGCAAACAGAATCCGGGCACTACCGCCCTCACGCTCCATAAACTCGCGTGCAATGATCAAAGAGGTGAAAGTTTTACCGGTGCCGCAGGCCATAATCAGCTGGCCTCGATCACTGGTATCAAAACCAGCCATTACCGCACTACGGGCACGCACCTGGTGATCGCGAGGCACCTTACGTTCACGTGTAGTAGGGGGCTGCCTTGAACCCAGCGAATAGGTGCGCCAGTCAATATCCGAATTGCGCAGGTCAGCTAGGGTAATGCGGGAAACCGGGATGTGCTGGTCCTCAATAGCATCCTGAGAATTCTTACCCTAATCAGTGCCTGAAGTATCAACCAAAATACGTCGGGTAAAAGGCGCCTTACCTGAAGCAGCCAAGAAAGAGTCAATATCGCGCTTATGGACCGTGTGACCAGGGGCGTAGAACTTACACTGAATCGCTACCAGGCCAGCTTTTTCATCTTCATCGCCAGGAATAGCCACCAAATCAATGCCAGTATCGCCAGTTTGGCGCTCAGGCCACTCGTCCCACAGATAAACCTTTTTGAACTTGTAGCGCGCATCGTGAAGCAAAAACTGGCGCGTGAGCTCCTCAAACATGGTGCCCTTTTCACGTTCACTGGTTGCCAGAGTGCGGTACTCACTTAAAAGTGAATCTAGGGCAGAAGCCGAACTTGCGGTGGGCAGAGCTTCAGGCGCGCATTCGTCATAAGCCTGAAGTTAGTGGTCAAAGACGCTACTAGCAACCCAGAAACAGTAGATTAGGTAACAAGTTGAGTAATGGTTTAGGTTTTGGCGGTAGCTATAGCGCAGACTGAGTTGGTGGGGTTAGCTGGAGTTTGCGCCCGTGCCAGTGTTGGATCAGCCAGCGGTCATGGCTAGCCAAGATCAATGTGCCACGCCAGGCGCGCAGCGCATCCTCAAGCACATGCATAGTTTCCAAGTCGAGGTAGTTTGTGGGTTCATCCATGATCAAAACAGCTGGGCTATTAGCAAGCGCAACAGCTAGCTGCGCGCGCCTTTGATTACCCGCCGAAAGCTGCCAGATAGGGGTTGACCACATAGAAGGGTGCAATATGCCCTTACCACGCTCACCAATACCCTCACGCCAAGACAGCGGCCCAAACCCCGCATCGCTCTCAAGCGGTAAACGTTGCGGAATGAAACTAACCGGCTCGGCGCGAGAAATAACGCCGCTAGCTTGCGCACCTACAGCAGGCGCCGTCGTCGCAATCCAATTAAGCAAAGTAGATTTACCAGCCCCATTAGGGCCAGTGACAAGCAAATGCTCGCCAGCAGACAAATCAAAACTAACCGGGCTCAGCCTGCCACAAACACTCGCCTGCCTAGCACACACCGCTAAAGCACCGCCAACGCGCCCCTCAAAGCGAGGAAAATCAAGCTGATAGAAACGCGGCTTACGAACCTCCTGCTCAGCAAGCCGGCTAAGGCGCACGTCGTCATTGCGGGTACGTTTAACAGAAGTAGCCGCAGCCCTATCGGCAAAAAACTTCTTAGCCATGCCAGAAGCAGTTTTTAAACGTACCCCGCCCTTAGCGATATGCATACTTTCCTGCCGGTGCTCGCGCAGACCACGCTTTTGGGCCTGCTGATCAGCATAGATGCGGGAGCGTTTAGCTTGGGCAGTAGTTTTTGCTTCAAGATAGGCGCTGTAATTACCCGCATTACGCACCAGGCCTACCAGCTCACCTTTGCCCTCGGCCCTAGCTAGCTGCTGCCACACACTTATATCCAGGTCATAAATGACAGTGGCGCTCTCTTCAATAAAAGCTCGGTCATGGCTGGTGGCAAGCACCGGGCCAGGCCAATTTTTAAGAGTATGCACCAAAAAACTAGTGGCCTGCTCATCAAGGTGATTCGTGGGCTCATCCAAAATCAACACTTCAGGGGCCAACAGCAACAAAGCCGCAAGCCGCACGCGCGAGCGCTGCCCAGGAGACAAGGTAGCTAACTGCCGGTTAAAACCTGACTCTTTAAGATCACTTAAGCCAAGGCCGCTAAGAGTCTCACCAATACGCGCCGCCAGCGACCACACGTCACGGGCACTCATCTGCGCCAGCAGCTCGTCATATTCGCCTTCACAGCCAGTCTCGCCACTAGCAAGCGCCGCTGTGACCTGCTCAAAACGCGCCGCCAAAGACTTTAGCGGCGCCAGAGCCACATCAATAAACTGCTCTACCGTTCCCTCAAAACCTTCATCAGGGATGGATTGCGGGAAAGGGCCAGAAACTAGCTGCCCGCTATCAGGGGCAAGCTGGCCGGTCAGTAGCTTTAAAAAAGTAGTTTTGCCGCTACCATTTGGGCCCACCAAAAAAGCCCGCTCGCCGGGGCCAACCTGCAAACTTACGCGGTCAAGTACCAGGTGAGAGCCGTAAGAAAAAGAAACGTCAGTAATAATGATTGAGGGCATAGTGATCTTCCAGACGCGAAAAAACTTCTGACACGTCTCAGCAAAGCTGAGTGAAGATCACTTGATCATGGCGCCGAAAACCCCTTAAAAACATGTTCCCTCAGGCAAAACCAGTATAGCTGGTGCGGCGCCTGAGGGAACAGGGTGTTTATTGGCTAGTTGAGTGGGGGAGCCTCGCGCTAGCGGGGCGCCCGTCGCGCTCGCTGTCCTGGCCATCGCCTGGCAGTGGGGACGCCGCTGTGTGATGATAGTGGCTGTCTTGGCGGAGATCCCGCCGCGTGCATTCGGGGAGACCGTGAGGGGGTGTCGTGTTGGATCGGAGTATTTCCTCGACTATTACGGTGGGTGGCGCGACGAATGCTGGGACGTTTGAGGCAGCGGAGCTGATGGTTGCCGGTATGAGTGCCCGCGAGGCGAGTGGCGTGTTGTTCGAGCAGAATCTGGTGGTTGCGGATTCAGAATCGACAAGGAGGCGCTTGGCGACTGCGACGACGAAGCATCTGTCGTTCCTTGAGGATGATGCTCTTCGTTTCGTTGCGAATCGCGACTGACCTGAAGTGGGCCCGTGGGGAAATCAAGAAGAACAACGTGTGGTGGTCCTGACAGTGCCTCCACCCCGTGGGACACTGGAGAGGCACCCGGTCTGGCAACGAAAGGACACAACGTGAAGCTGACGCACATCGCCATCACGAACTGGCGCAACTTCGCCCACATCGAGTTCGACCTGTCCTCGCGCCTCTTCGTCGTCGGCCCCAACTCCTCAGGAAAGACCAACCTTCTCGGCGCACTGCGATTCCTGGGTGATATTGGGCGCCGTGGGCTTGTGGCCGCTTCGGAGGATCTGGGTGGCCCAGACCGATACTTTCGTTCTGGCGCGGATTCTGCCGCTTTCGTCGCGACATTTAACGACACCCAGAACTCGACGGAATTCGCTTTGTTTCTTCGGCTGATGTCGGCGGGTTCCGAGTCGACGAAACGCGGCAGTGATGCCGATCAAACGTTCGCGTTTCCGATGACGGATCCACTCACTGGTGAGCCCAACGACAGGTATCTGGACGTTCATCAAACAATCACGGCAGGGGGCAAGAAGCCTGCAGACGAAGGCGAGTCCTTCCCGGTTGAAGATGAGGAAGCGCAGCGAACAAGAGTTCGTCAAACCCTCGCGGGTATCCGATACATCCATCCGAATCCCAAGAAGATGCTTGAGCGTTCAGATCGCTACGACCCCGACCACGGGACGGGCTTCTTCCAGCACGTGGGGCGCTTCTCGGATCAGCAGCTGGATGCCGTGGTCGATCGTATTCGCCCGATCATGGCCTCGGTGGTTCCGGAAATCCCAAACCTGTCTTACCAGCGGATGGGGCTCGGCACGGAGGTAGTGTTTTACAGCGATACTCCCGTTCGTGGGGCGAGCGGCGTCTACTCGCACGAGCAGTTCTCCGAGGGAACGCTGCGCCTGCTTGGCATGCTTTTTGACCTGGCGACGCTACCGCGCGACACGAGCGTCGTCCTCATCGAAGAACCCGAGACCTTCCTGCAGGCCTCCGTCGTCCGTTCGCTCCCCTCGCTGCTGGCAGAGGTCGCCATGAACCGTGACGTGCAGATGGTCATCAGCACCCATTCGCCGGAACTCATCGACTCCGAGCTGGTGCTCCCCAGCCAGGTCCTGATGTTGCGCTCGGAGAACGGGGAGACGACGGGTGAGCTGCTGTCGGAGTCGAACGACCCGCGCATCAAAGCCGTGGTTAGCGCTGGCCTGCCCAAGTCGCAGGGCATCGACGCTGTCAATGGTCGCACGATTCCCCTGGGAACCTGGTAAGCGATGGAGGGCTACGTCTACGCCCAGGTCATCGTCGAGGGCTCGACTGACATACCGGTTGTTACCGCGCTGATGTACGCGGCGGGATGGGCCGATAGTGAATTCTCTGTCACGAGCGCCAACGGCAAGGGTGCGATTGACAGGGATATCAAGAAGTACTGGGAAGCCGCTCGCGTTCTCCCATACGTCATCTTTCGTGACCTCGATCAGGACGGTGAGGGATGCCCCGTGACACTTCGTGCGGAACTCGTCGAACACACTCCGGGTGAGTCACCGGATCTGCTAATTCGGATCGTCGACCAGTGTATCGAGTCGTGGATCCTGGCGGATCGGCAGGGCGTCGCAGAGTTCTGCGGCAGATCGGTGGCGAGTGTAAAGCCGCCCGCCTCCCACCACAAGCCCTACCTGCTCCGCATGATGAAGGACGCGAAGCTCAAGGATGCTGTCGAAGAAAAAGGACGCGAGCTGGATTTTGGTCCCGCTTACGCGCTACACCTACAGCGCCTCATGACGCGCCATTGGAGCATCGAGCGTGCCGCCGTCGAAAGCGATAGCCTCAGGCGTGCACTGGAGCGCCTGACGGACCTGCATGACCGACTCGGAGGAGGCACACAAGGAGCGGAATCGATGCCTCTCGGCTGGCAGAGGAACTGAACGCCTTGCTCGAGCAGGGGCGTATCGTCACGTGGTTGGATCGCAACAGCGAATATGCGGACGACCTTGACGCCGTCCAAGAACTGCTCGACGGCGCCACCCTGATCACCATCAACGCCAACCTCTTCAAGACCAAACTCCGCATCTTTGCAGAAGACACCAAGTCTCGCTACGCGCCCTTCTTCAAATCCAGCGCGCGTGTTGCCGACCTCAAGAAGCACCTCGCTGGCATCGCTGACGCCGACAAACGATCTGACCGCAAGACCTTCCTCGCCGCAATGAGCGCTGTCCTGCTCAAAACCCAGCAGCGTTCCTTCTCCGTCCTCTTCGCTAAGCTCGCCACGGCCTCCTCCGTGGATGGCAATGATCCCCTCAAGGCCCTTAAATGGGGTCTTGACGCGTACTTCTGGGAAGGCGCTCACGCCATCTGGGGATACGATGGCAAGCACA
>ERZ772799.438-NODE-438-length-15909-cov-3.794500_pt1 | contig 15909 bp, 20 predicted proteins | sample MGYA00511345_ERZ772799 | MGnify/ENA primary metagenome ERZ772799 (study PRJEB29015, sample SAMEA2738037) | human oral metagenome | biome: human oral; feature: human-associated habitat; material: saliva | place: China | collected 2238 ... | reverse complement strand
GCTCCAGCAGCTCCAGCAGCTCCAGCAGCTCCAGCAGCTCCAGCAGCTCCAGCAGCTCCAGCAATCACAATCGAGCAGCTCAGAAGTATTCTTGCTTCTAAAGTTGCAACTCACAGAGAGGAAATCAAAGCTAAACTTAACAGCTTAGGGGCTCCTTCTGTAACAAAGCTGGACCCTTCGAAGTATCAAGAATTATTCATGTTTCTTAACAGTCTTGCGTAATGGGTAGGTCACAGCAAAAGCGACTCGAGCTCGCTTCAAGAAAGTTTAAGAAGGAATACAATGTTGTAGTCGGTGTTACTTCAATTAATGATGACGGGAATTATATTTCTCGCATAAGATACAAGAAGAAAGAATGATTATGCACACAGAAAAAAGTATTAATCATAGCAAAAGAGACCACGCACTGTTGAGCGCTTCAGGCGCTCACAGGTGGCTCAATTGTACTCCAAGTGCCGTTTTAGAAGATAAGTACGGAACTACTGTTAGTCAATCAACCTCTTTTGCAGAAGAAGGAACTCTAGCTCATGAGCTGTCTGAATTGTATATTCGGCACGATGTTTTGGAATCTATAGACGACCAAGCGTTTTCCGATGAGATTGATAACATAATGAATAATCCTCTTTTTTCAGAAGAGATGCTTGATTATGTTCCAGTCTATGTGGATTATTGTTTAGAAGAATTGCAAGAAGCAAAAGCTTCAGGAAGTATGGCTGTTATGGAAATCGAGCAAAAACTCGATTTAACAGAATTTGTTCCAGAAAGCTTTGGAACAGCGGACTGCATAATTATTTCTGATGGCGTAATGCAGATTATAGACCTTAAGTATGGAAAAGGGATTCCTGTATACGCTGAATGGAATAAACAGGAAATGCTTTATGCTCTTGGGGCTTTGCGAAAATATGATACTCTTTTCGATATAGAACAAGTAAAATTGACAATAGTTCAACCCAGGTTGAATAATATCTCAACATGGTGTATATCTGTACACGACTTACTTGATTGGGCTAATAATGAACTTAAGCCTAAAGCTGCATTAGCTTTTTCAGGTGAAGGAGAACTACAAGCAGGAAATTGGTGTCAATTTTGCGCAGTTAAAAATAGGTGTAGAGCTTTATATGAGCAACAAATAGAAGTTGCGAAATATGAGTTCAAAGAACCTAGTCTTTTGACAGACGAAGAGATATCAGATATTCTACGGAGAACTCCGAAACTCGTAGAGTGGGCTAATGCTGTTAGCGATTATGCTCTTCAATCATCTATACGAGATGGAAAAACGTGGCCTGGGTTTAAATTAGTAGAAGGAATTAGTAGAAGGAAATGGGTCGATGATGATAAAGTATCAGAAGCCATATTTTCAAGAATACCTGATGCTACAGAAGACCAAGTGTTCGACATGAAGTTGAAGACTATAACGCAGATAGAAAAGCAGTTTGGCAAAAAGACTGTTGAGAATATTCTATCTGATGTTATAGTAAAACCTCAAGGCAAACCTACTCTTGTCACACTTGATGATAAAAGACCTGCTCTCAGCATTGAAGACGCAAAAATTGATTTTAGCTAGTTATAATTATTAATGTTAAATTTACAAAAAAATGGAAAATTCAATAAAGGTAGTAACAGGAAAGGTTAGATTCTGTTATACACACGTATTCGAACCCTCTGCTATGGATGAGGGCGACGCTCCTAAGTACAGCGTGTGCATTCTTATTCCTAAAACGGACACTAAGACAATAACAGCCATTAATAAGGCTATCGAGGCTGCTAAAATTGCAGGAAAATCGAAAATCGCCGACAAAAATGGCAAAATTCCAGCATCGCTTAAAATTCCTTTGAGAGACGGAGATGAGGAACGCTCTGATGACCCAGCATTCGAGGGTATGTATTTTATTAATGCTAATACAACTCGAAGGCCTGCAATTGTAGATAAAAGCCTTAATCCGATTATGGACAAGGAAGAATTTTACTCCGGTTGCTATGGCAGAGCTTCTGTTAGCTTCTATGCTTTCAACGTTCAATCGAAAGGTATAGCTGCTGGTCTTCAAAATCTCCAAAAGCTTGAAGACGGTGAGCCGCTATCAGGTGGTTCTACTGCTGACGAAGATTTTGGTGGAGAAAATGAATGGGACGATGAGCTGATGTAAAGTTTCTTTTCTGAAAAGTACTCTAGTGTAAATGGGTTAGCACGGCTTCATACAATACAATATATGAAGACAGAGGTGTTCGAATCACCGAGTACTACGTAGGTATTACTTATCAGAAAAGAAAATATGAAAGAAAAGAAAATTTGCTCAGTTTATGACAACCTTTCAGAGAAATTTATATACTCAGGAACTTTAGAAGAGTGTAGAGCTATGATACTTAAAAGCAATAATCCTTTTTTAGAACTCACAATATGAAAAAATTATTTATTGATATAGAAACTTATTCATCTGTTGATATTAAAGAAAGCGGAGCTTATAAATATATAGCTTCTCAGGATTTTGAGATTCTAATCATAGGCTACGCATTTGACGAAGAAGACGTAAATATAATCGATTTAGTAAGAGGAGACAGCATACCGAAAGAATTTATAGAAGCTTTTGGGAACAGTAACGTTCTAAAAATAGCTCACAATGCTGTATTTGAACGTGTAAGTTTTGAACGAATTGGCTTACATTCCGATATAGAAGAATGGTATTGTACCTCTGTTAAAGCAGCATATTGTGGGTTGCCTTTATCACTCGACGCGGTTTCTAAATGTTTAGACTTAGAAGATAAAAAGCTTGATACAGGAAAAGCTTTGATTAAGTATTTTTCATGTCCTTGTAAACCTACTCGCATAAATGGAGGAAGAACACGAAATTTTCCAGAACACACTGAGGATAAATGGGAGATGTATAAAGAATATAACAAATTCGACGTTTTAGCTGAACGTGAAATATTTCACAGACTTGAAAAATATACTATTCCACGTATAGAGCGAGAACTTTATGCTCTTGACCAGAGAATAAATGACAGAGGCATTATGATAGATAGAGAGCTAGCAAATTCAGCCATATTTATTGATAATGCTAATACTGAGTTTTTAACCACAAAAGCTAAAGCTCTCACTGGACTTGAAAATCCAAGTTCACCTACTCAGATAAGAAGATGGATTCAGTTGGTTACTCAACAGAAAGTTGAATCTTTATCAAAAGCTGTTATGCCTGATGTTCTTGAGCAAGTAAAAGATTATCCTAAAGTATTAGAAGTTTTAGATATATATCAAAAACTCAGTAAAACTTCTATAAAAAAGTTTTACGCTATGATTAACTGTGCTACAGATGATGATAGGGTAAGAGGAACATTTCAGTTTTACGGAGCAAACAGAACAGGAAGATGGGCAGGAAGGCTTTTACAACTTCAGAATTTATCAAAGAATCATCTTAGCGATATAGATTTACCAAGAAACTTGGTGAGAAGTAGAGATAAAGAGACACTCGATATGTTGTATGGTGATATATCAGATGTGTTGTCTCAATTAGTTAGAACAGGTCTTATTGCTCCTAAAGATTATACCTTCTCAGTAGCAGATTTTTCAGCCATTGAGGCGCGAGTAGTGTCATGGCTTGCAAATGAGCACTGGAGAATGGAAGTTTTTCGAGGCGACGGTAAAATATATGAAGCAACTGGAGCAAAAATGTTCGGAGTTCCTATTTCTGCTATAACAAAAGGTTCAGTTTTGAGAGACAAATCTAAAATTTCTGAACTTGCTCTTGGTTACGGAGGCTCACTAGGAGCTCTCAAACGAATGGGTGGTGAAAGAATGGGACTTTCAGACACAGAAATGATTAGTCTTGTTAAAAAGTGGAGAAATGCCAACACAGCTATAGTTGATATGTGGCAAGAAATAGAAGATGCAGCTATGGAGGCAGTAAAATATCAACGTAAAACAAAATGTACTTGCCGAAATATTGTTATAGACAGTGATGGAGATTTTATGACCATTATGCTTCCTTCTGGGCGTCAACTGTTTTATGCACAACCTCATTTCAAGAATAAAACTATAGGGAAATCTACAAAGCCTGTTCAAGTTCTATGCTATTATGGCCTCGACCAGGTAACAAAACAGTGGATGGAAATAGATACATACGGAGGAAAACTTGTAGAGAATATAGTCCAAGCTATTTCTAGAGATTTGTTAGGCCATGCTATGCTTCAGTTATACAGAGCTGGATATAGGATTGTTGCTCACATACACGACGAATGTATAGCAGAAATTCCAGCTGATGGAAATGAACAGGCACATTATGATATGATGGTGGCTTTGATGAGCTTACCACCAACTTGGGCTTCGGATTTACCTTTGAGAGCTGATGGATATATAACACCTTATTATAAGAAGGATTAATCTGTTTATGGAAAAAACAATAGTAAGTAACATAGTTTATGATGGGAATTTAGATATAGCCACAGGTTTTAGTGCTACCACTAAAATTTGGAAAAATACTCGAATTAAGTGGAGTAACTTACTTAATAAGCTAGCTAATCCCGTTGTTACAGCTGAGACATACAAGCAGTTTATGTCTGCTAATAAAACTGACCAAGGAAAAATAAAAGATGTAGGCGGTTTTGTCGGCGGCTATCTTACAAAAGGAATTAGGAGAAAAACATCTGTTCAGTATAAACAGCTTGTATCTTTGGATATAGACTTTTCATACCAAGATTTTTGGTGGGATTTCACTATGCTGTTTGGTTGTGCAGCTGCTATACACAGTACTCATAAATCTAGTTCTCAAAAACCTCGGCACCGTTTAATAATACCTCTTAGTCGTGAAGTCACAATAGAAGAATACCAGGCTATTTCTAGAAAAATAGCTGGGGACATGAATATAGAACTGTTTGACCAGTCTACTTTTGAGCCAGAAAGACTTATGTTTTGGCCAAGTATTTCTTCAGATGCTGAATACTATTTTGAGTATCAAGATGGAGAATGGCTTGATGCTGATTATGTTTTAGGACTCTATGATGATTGGAAAGACGCTACAGAATGGCCATCTAATGCTTCTTCTCTTGATTCTATAAAAGCTGATATAAAAAAGCAAGAAGAACCAGATGAGAAGAAAGGCATTATTGGCACATTCTGTAGAACTTACGGAATTGAAGAAGCTATACAGGAGTTTTTACAAGACGTGTATGATTCCGCAGGAGACAGTAGGTTCACATATAAGCTAGGCTCAACTGCTGCAGGGTTAATAGTGTACGATAATAAATTTGCGTACTCACACCATGGGTCTGACCCAGCAGGAGGAAGGTTGTGCAATTCATTCGACTTAGTTCGTATTCATAAATTTGGCCACTTAGACTCAGGGAAAGAGAAAAATGAACGAGAGCTGAAATCTCTTAAAGCTATGGAAGAATTCGCAGCTAATGATTCGAATATCAAGCATACCATAGCAAAAGAAAAATTCGAAAATGCAAAAATTGATTTTATAGAAGATATAGAACAGTTAGAAGTCAATAACTGTGATGATTCTTGGGTCGAACAGCTCGTAGCTAATACAAAAGGAGAATATGAGAATTCGGCCACTAATATAAATACAATAATCCAGAATGACAGATTTATAAAATCAGCATTTAAACTAAATAGATTTGATAATAGGAGATATATTCTTAAATCTATGCCTTGGCGTAAGATAGATAAAGAAGAACCTATGCGCGATGTTGACTACTCTGGGGTGAGAAATTATATAGAATGTGTATACGGAATTGTATCTTCTCAGAAAATAGATGATGCTCTTGCTCTTGATGTAGAAAAGCACAGCTTTCATCCTATAAGAGATTATATAAGCAAGTTGGTTTGGGACGGAATTCCAAGAATAAACTCACTTCTGGTTGATTACTTTGGAGCTGAGAATAACTCATATACATCAGCAGCTATCCGTAAAACGCTGTGTGCAGCTGTAGCAAGAGTATTTAAACCTGGGACAAAATTCGACATGGTGTTAGTTCTCGTAGGGGAACAGGCGACATATAAAAGCACTTTTGTTAGAAAACTAGGAATGAATTGGTTTTCTGATACATTCTCTACATTCCAGGGAAAAGAATCATTCGAGCAATTACAGGGAGCATGGCTTATAGAAATGGCCGAGTTGTCAGGATTAAAAAAAGCAGAAGTTGAGACCATTAAGCAGTTTATATCAAAATGCGAAGATATGTTTAGGCCTGCTTATGGAAGAACTGTAGAAATATATCCAAGGCAATGTGTATTTTTTGGAACAACTAATGACTCTGAATTTTTGCATGACCCGACAGGTAACAGACGATTTAACCCTGTGACTGTTTGTAAAGAACGAATAACGAAATCTGTCAAAAATGATTTGACACAAGATGAAGTAAATCAAATTTGGGCAGAAGCTTATACGTTATGGAAAAATGGAGAAAAATTATACTTCGAAGAAGAAGAAGCTCAGATAGCAAAAGAAAACCAAGCTAATCATGCATCTGTTGACGAAAGAAGAGGTATAGTCGAAGAATATCTAGACAAGCTATATCCAGAGGACTGGGATGAAAAAGATTTATACGATAGAAGAGCTTGGCTAGACGACCCTCTATCAAAAACTGGAGTTTTGAAAAAGCAAGTTGTCTGTACAGCTGAAATATGGTGCGAATGCCTAGGAAAAGATAAAAATGATATGACTAGGTATAACACCAGAGATATTAATAATTTGATGCTTTCGTTACAAGACTGGGAGTTTGTCAGTTCAACAAGAACTTTTTCTTTTTACGGAAAACAAAGATATTATAAACGGAAAAATTAAAAGAGTATGGAAAAAGAATTAAAAGAAGAAAAGTATCTTGTACACAAGATGCAAGTTACTTTTAAAGACGGGAGAGTACGCTTATACAGCATGAGCGGAACAGCTTCTCATGATATTGAAGCACTCAGGAAGTATATCATAGGAAAAAGATTTGGAAAAAATGCTACGAGTATTAAGTTTGTGTATACTTATACTCCAGAAAACAAAATAATAGATGAGAGAGAGTGAAAAAGATATAGAAAGGCATCTTGTGAAAATGTGTAAACTAAATGGAGGAATGTGTATTAAGCTTCTGAGCTTTCATACAGTAGGACTTCCTGATAGGCTGTGTTTGTTTGCAGGTGCGAAAATAGCTTTTGTGGAGCTTAAAACGACTGGGCAAAAAATTAGGCCAATTCAAAAATTTATGCATGACAAATTACAAGCCATAGGCTTTTCTGTTGAAGTTATAGACTCCGTAGAAAAAGTAAACAGTTTTATAGAAAAAATGATATTATGCTGAAAGAAATAAACTTGCACAATTATCAAAGAGCGTGTGTACAACACATAATAAACAATCCATACTGTGGAGTATTCTTAGAGATGGGTCTTGGAAAAACTATCTCAACTCTTACTGCTATTGAAGCTCTTATGTATGATTATTGTGAAGTTAGCTCAGTTCTTGTTATAGCTCCTAAAAGAGTAGCAGAAACAGTATGGGCAGAAGAAGCAGTAAACTGGGAGCATACTAAAAAGTTAAAGATAGTAAAGATAATAGGAACAGAAAAACAGCGGTTAGCAGCCGTAAAGAAAAAAGCCGATATACATATAGTGTCGCGTGATAACGTAGTATGGCTCTGTTCTTTGTTTGCAGCTAGGCTTCCGTATGATATGGTTGTGATAGATGAGCTAAGCAGCTTCAAATCTTATAAATCACAAAGGTTTAAGTCTTTACGCTTAGCAAGACCAGGAATCAAAAGAGTGGTTGGCTTAACAGGAACGCCTGCACCGAACAGCTTAATTGATTTGTGGCCACAAATGTATCTTATAGATAGAGGCGAAAGACTTGAAAAAACTGTTTCTGCATATAGGGCTAAATATTTTACTCCTGGGCAAAGTAACGGGTATGTTACATATTCGTACAATATAATAAAAGGAGCAGCAGATATGATTCAAAGCAGAATTAGTGATATATGCATAAGCATGAAATCTAAAGACTATTTGGAGATGCCTCTTCGCACAGATAATATGATAAGTGTGAAAATGCCTGATAAACTAAAAAAGCAGTATAAAGATTTTGAAAAGAACAGCATCATACAACTTATAAATCATGTAGAAAATGAATCTGCTCAGATAAATGCAGTGAATGCTGCAGCTTTATCAAACAAACTTCTCCAATTTGCAAACGGTGCTATGTATGATGATGAGAAGCGCATATACCCAATACATGATTTGAAACTAGAAGCTTTATCTGAAATAATAGAAGCTTCAAACGGTCAACCTGTTCTTGTAGCATGGACCTACCAATTTGATAGAGACCGTATAAAGACGTATTTTAAACATTTGTCTCCTCGGGAGCTTAAAACTCCACAAGATATAAACGATTGGAACTGTGGCAAGATAAGACTTCTTTTAGCTCATCCTGCTTCAGCTGGACACGGCCTTAATCTTCAATCTGGAGGCTCAACAATAGTCTGGTTTGGTCTTACGTGGTCGCTAGAATTATACGAGCAATTCAATGCGAGATTATATAGACAAGGACAATCTAGGCACGTTATAATACACCACATAATTGTTAAAGATACTCACGATGAAGACGTAATATCTGCTTTAAAAACTAAAGCTTTAGGCCAAAGTCGTTTAATGGATAGTATAAAAGCTAAAGTAGAAAAATATAAGCTGTTTATGAAAAACTAAACGCTTTCTATTATTTAAAAACAAGTGTTAAAAACTCGCAAATATATTAAAATAATTTTCACGTTAAAAATATTATTTGTATATTTGCATAGAATTAAAAATTATGAATATATTGAGAAAAGCAGATGAAATTGTCAATCAGCGCTCAGAGGAAAAAGAGCGTATGTATGGACCATTTACTGAGAGTATGAAGCGAGCAGCTGCCATATATAATGCAAGCTCTCCAGAAAATGAACAAATTTCTGTAAAAGGAATGTATAGAGCTTTGGTAGCTCTTAAACTCGCAAGAGAATCATTTTCACACAGAGAAGATAACTTGTTAGATGCTGTTGCTTACATCGGAGCTCTCAATAATTTCATAGAAGAAGAGAACAATAAAGACACATTACTTTAATTAAATTCAAATTTTATGGCAACAGCAAAATGTTACAACACGACAGACCTTTCTCCAGACCAAGCTATGGAGAGACATGTATTCCACAGAGACCAATTTGCACACTATTTAAGATGGTCACACATCTTAAAAGTCGCAAAAATTGGAGAGAATATTGTTGATTTTGGATGTGGACAGGCTAATCTGTTAGAGGTATTTTATCGTAACAGATATAAGTGCAAATCTTATATCGGTATTGATATTCGCCAAAAAACGATAGAGCATGCAGAAGATAAGTTTCACAATGTTCCATGGGCAAAGTTCTATGTGCAAGACCTCATTAAGCCAACAATTGATTTCAACCAATTCAATGGTGACAAAGTATGCTCGTTTGAGGTTATGGAGCATGTTGGCAAACAAAATGCAGATGTGTTTCTTGAGCACTTCAAAGCTTGTGGAAACAATAATGCTACTTATTATTTATCTACTCCTAACTATGACCCATCTGTAGGAGCCGCAGGTAATCATACCTACGATTCAGGCGATGGAAGAGGCGTAGACGTGCAAGAGTTTGACCACTGGGAACTAGAAGCTATTCTTAAAAAGCATTTCCAGATAGTGGCAAAATATGGTACATTTGCTTCAAAAAAAGACTATAAGCCTCTTTTGAATGATTGGCAGAAGAAAATGCTTGAGGCTCTTGATAAGTATTACGATTCAAACCTTATAGCTAACATAATGGCTCCTATGTTTCCAGATGTTGCTCGTAATACTCTGTGGGTGTTAAAGCGTAAACCTGGAGATGTAAAAGAGCCTCAGGTTATAAACGCTAAAGCTGTTCAGCAAGAATTTCAATGTGACAAAGATGATGATTTGTTCTAATAAAAACAACTTGTAAAAGTATGATACATTTTTCAGAATTCGTGTCACCAGGACACCCAGATAAAATTGCTGATTACATATCACAGTATCTGTTAGATAGGTATATCGAGCAAGACCCGAATGTACGATATGCTGTTGAGGTGCAAATAAAAAGCAACATGGTTGTTTTGGCTGGTGAAATATCAAGCAAAGTTACTTTTTCAAATGGCTACATTGAGGAACTTGTGCGAAAAGCAGTACGTGATATTGGTTATACAAGAGGCTATCAAAACTACTGGGGAAGCCAAAATACAATTTGTGCAGATGAACTTAAAGTTTATATAAACATTTCTCAGCAAAGTCCAGATATTGCTCAAGGGCTGTCTGGATGGGGAGACCAAGGCATATTTTACGGAATGGCAGAATATAACTGTGAAACTGAATATATGCCGACAGATTATACATATGCAAGAAGGCTATGTAAAGATTTGTTTGAGATGAAAAATACTGGGCTCGATATTAAAACACAGATTGTGATGAGAGGCCAGTATATACTTAGAGTTATTGCTGCAGTTCCTGTTATAGGCCAAGTATTTACAGAAACAGCCATTTATGAGTTGATAAAAGAGAAGATAAAAGGTGATTATCAACTTATAGTGAATGGTACTGGTAAGTATGTGCAACACGGGCCTATTGCTGATTGCGGCACAACAGGTCGAAAACTTGCAGTCGATTTCTATGGAGGTAATTGCCTAATAGGTGGAGGCTCTCCATGGACTAAAGATGGAAGTAAAGCAGACCTTGCATTAAACCTTTATGCTCGTAAATTAGCGAAACAAGCTGCAAAGGAAAATCACATATCGGTGTATACATCTCTGGCTTGTTGTATAGGAAAGCAAGAAGTTAACTACAATATAAGAACCGCAAACGGTGAAACTATTGAAGAAGGCTTAATGACTCTTCCACCAAGTGAGATAATTCAAGAATTAGGACTTAATAAACCAATATACGCTTCTATGTGCAAATGGGGGCTATTTGGAGAATATCAACAAGATAAAAATTGGGAAAAATGACAACAGAAGAAGTGATTAAGAAATTAGCCAGCCTTGATAGATATATGAAGAGATGCGGGCTAGGTTATGTGGTTACAGGAACTGCAGGATTAATGATTCAGGGAGCTCTTCCTGAGAATTATGATGTCCATGATATAGACATCATTGTTCCAGTAATCCCTAAGCTGCAATCTAAAGAAAAAATAGAAGAAGAGCTGAAAAAGGTAGAATCTTTAGGAAATGTAACGACTCGGCCTAGTTTTGGAGCCGAAGAATATCGTGATAAAGTTTATTTCTTTTGCGTAGAGGGAATTGTAGTAAACGCCTTCATAAGCGAAGAGGAAAATTCTGAAAATCTCAGATTCAACAAGATAGAACCTTATGTCACTTATCTTCTAGATGGCAATTACAAGGATAATTTCACACTGGCTGTACATTTCGTAAATGACATCCTTGAGGCTAAGTTCAAAATAGGGCGTAAAAAAGACTACGAATTCTATGTCCGCCTTGTAGACTCTTTAGGCAAAAAACTTAACTAAACAAAAAAATTTATAAAATATGAAGATTTCAATAGTAAGAGACGTTAAATGCCCAGTAAGAGGAACTGAAAAATCTGCTGGCTTAGACTTCTATGTTCCAAGAGATTTTAACAAAGGTAAAGCTTTCACATTGCACCCAGGTAAAGACGTTCTTATACCTTCAGGGATTATAGCTAGTGTACCTGAAAACTGTATGTTGATGTGCGCAGATAAGTCAGGAGTTGCAACGACGTTTTTTGCTGCTAAAAAAGCAGGAAGAACTCCTAAAAAAGAAGCTCTTAAAAGCAACATAATTGTTGGAGCCAAAATTGTGGACGAAGACTACCAAGGTGAAATACACATTCATGTGGTGAACGTCGGCAATAGGGTTGTTTCGATACAACCTGATTTTAAAATAGCCCAATTTATTGTAGTACCTGTCGTTTATGAAAACGTAATGGTTGTAGAAAAAGAAGAGCTTTTTTCCGTTAAAACGGAAAGAGGGGATAAGGGGATAGGCCTAGGAACTGGAAATAAATAATTCTCAGAACTCCAGAGTTTCCTTCTAGGAAATCAAAATAATCATGGATATATAAATATATAAAATAAATAGTTTAACATGATAGAGGATAACTCTGGAGTTCTTTCTTTAAAAATAATCATAAGATGGCAATAATATGCAAAGAAGCTTTTGATGTTATAGCCTCTCCTTATTTTTTGAAATTTGCTCAAGTCTATATTGATAAGTTTCTTCGAGGAGAAGCTGGCTTAGGGCGATGGATAAAAGAGTGGGATGTTATGATGCAACAAGGCTTACTTACTCCTAAAATAGTAAGAGCTTTATACATAAAAATTCTTACAAAGACAGCTCGTTTGAACTTTCATGTAGACCTAGTAATATACTATGTTGGGATTAATGCTCAAGATGCTGCTCAACGGTTTATAGAAGAGCAGATAAATTCTTTATATGAGATAAGGCTTATAACTGGAGAATTGATGTTTGATGACGATGATGAGCCTTATACGGGGTTAGAATACGAAGAAGCTAAACAAATATGCGAGGCTCTTAACATAGAAGCTGAGGAAGAATTATTTAAAATAAAAAGAATATGAAGAAGCGTAGTGCATTTTGTGGAAAGCCTGTGTATTTAAATGCTCAAGCTGCTTTTGAAGATTACTACAATGTAATTATGGCCTCAGGAATTGATACACCTGTAGGTACAAAAGCTTTATACAATGAAGGCTTTTATATATTACGTCCAGAAGATAACATCATAAATACTCCTTGGCGCAAGTGGAAAAAAGATTATGCTGACGCGGAATGGGATTGGTACTTGTCGGGAAATCGGTCTGTTGAAGAAATCAAAAAACTGGCCAAGATTTGGGACACAATGCATAGTGGAGACAACATAGTAAATTCCAACTATGGATGGCAATGGCAAAGAAATAATCAACTGGACGAGTGTATAGCCCAGCTCAAAAAGAATAAAGCTACTAGGCAAGCTTGGATAAGCATATACGACGGAAAAGAAAAAAACTCGTATAGCTTTGATACTCCTTGTACGATAGGAATTGGTTTTAATGTACATCCTTTAGACCCTACTAGCTTAAATATGTCTGTTATTATGAGGTCCAATGATTTGGTATACGGATTTTGTAATGACCAATATTGTTTTAGTCGACTTCAAAAAATGGTTGCCGATAAAGTCGGATTGCAAGTAGGAACGTATTTCCATTTCGCACAAGACTTGCACATTTATAAAAAACACTTTAGCATGAAGAAAAACTATGAAAAAGATGTTTAGTATTATAACAGCTATCACAGGCTTTGCAGCTATTACTTTTATAATAGCGGCTGATTTTACTTCAAAGCTTAATGCTTTATCCGATAGAATAGAAGAACAAGAACAGACTATAGAAATCCTAGAGAGTTATACTAAGTCAAATTTCTATGAGCGTGACGCAATATTGTATCTAATGAACTCTAAAGGAGGAAATAGTGAAAAGATAAAACGGATTCTTGCGGATTCTTGTAAACAGAGATGCGTAGATTTTAAAAAAGAGAATTTATATAAAAATTAACACTTGTTTATCAATTGTTAACTAAATATGTTTTTATATATAAAATAAAATAGGTAATTTTGCAATATAAATAATAATACATAATTTTATGAAAGAAAATTTTTACAAGACCGGTTTTTATAGCTTGATAGCTTTAATGTTCGGATTCGTAATAGGAAATATATACTGCTCATACTTCTCGAGTAAACAGTATAATCTTGTTAGAGAAGATACAATGCCTAAGAGCATTTTAAAAGTCGATTCTGCGAAAAGTGAAAATCTTACAAAAGAATCAGTCTATAAAGAGCTTAAATCTCAAAATGTAGCTTTTCCTGAGATTGTATTAGCTCAATCTATTCTTGAAACTGGGCACTATACTTCTCGGATTTGCAATGAGTACAATAATTTATTTGGGCTTAGAAAAGGTAAAGCTTATATGAAGTTTAGCCATTGGAAACATAGTATAAAAAGTTATAAAAACTGTATACAGTATAAATATAAAGGAGGCGACTACTATAAGTTTCTAAAAAATCTTGGTTATGCAGAAGATAAAAACTATATAAATAAAATAAAACAATTAGTATAAACCTATTATTAAAAAAGTTATTTATGGAAAAAATGTTTGTAGAAAAAATGTATTGCTTCAGGTCAAAAGAAGGTGAAATAATTCCTATGGAGCTTGTGAATGATTTACCTAACGGTCAAATGCTTTTGCACAGCGAGAAACATGGAGTTTATGCACTTTGCGACGCAGGAAAAAATAATCCACGTTTTCTTGATGTTGAAGAAGAGATTGACGTTGTTGCGGTCTTCGAGTGTAAAAAAGACAACACTATATCTCTTCTACCATCTATGGAGAGTATCTTGTAAAAAACACTTTGCAACAAGCGGTTGTGTAAAACATGGCTGCTTATTGCATTACAAAGTTAAAAAATCAATTTATGAAAAAGTTTAAAATAAGTATATATTTGCTTTCATGGATTTTAGCCGGAATAGCATATTTTCCTATATTTGTTTGTGCATGGTTGCTTCACATAATAGCTAGAATCTTATTAGGCATAGCTTATATACTAATGCTTAGGTGGGAAATTGGAAAAAACGTTTTATCGTCAATATTCGTAACAAATTTAAATCTATAAGATATGGATGAGAAAAGCTTTAACTCCGTACTAGATAATCATAGCTATGATGAAGAGTACAAATATTCAGAAGAAGAGCTGTTATCTTTTCTTAATGAGATTGATGATGATGATGCAAACTTAGCAAAAGCTGAGCTTGACGCATTTGAATCTATTGAAGATGATAAGCCTGAAGAAGAAATAAACCAGATAGCTGATGAGTTAGAACATGATTCTGATGGATGGTACACAAAAAACGGAGTAAAGCTTCAAGCTCATCAAAAGCAACTTATTAAAGGACAAAATCAACTAAGAGATTCACTTAAACAGTGGAGAGATAGACGAGAAATTAGAAAACGTGAAATATACCGTTGGGCTTTTGACCAAACCATTCTTCCTTTAAATGAGCACATGACAGTGGAGCGTAAAAAAATGGTTATAGAAATTCTTACTAGGCCTATTCGTAATCTTATAAAGCAGTATGAAGAGTATATCAATAGCAGAGTGACAAAACTTTTATTACCTGCGATACCTGCTTCTTTAAAAGTTGCACGAACAAAATGGCCTTGGTCTTTTGTAGCCAACCCAGGTTTTTTGTACAAAGTTCCATCAAAAGATGATTCTCAAAAAACATTTTGGGTAATTCCTGATGTTCCATACTATTTTAGACAAGGAACAGAGCAAGAAATTTTGGAAGAGAGAAATAAACTATCAGGATATGACTTTCTCAAAGGCCTTAACCGAGCAATAGAAAGATGGTACTCAGCTAGAACTAATTTAGCAAGGCGTGAAGTAAAATATGCCTCTAAGCTTATAAACATAAAAGGAAATTCTTACTATCATTTGCTTCTACTAGACCCTTTGTGGTTTGAAAAACTATACATTGAGGTAGAAAAAGAAAAACAAGCGAAGGCCTTATAAATATGGCCCCTCGTTTTATTGAAAGTCTGCTATTGAAAAGTCTGCATAAGAGAAAAAAACTATAATTAAAATTTGATAAAAAGCCTGCTGTGAAGTATGCTTATTAGACAGAACGTTGTTATCATATTCGGATTGTCAAACATTGCATTTAAAGTTAAAAGCGTTTAACTTGGAACCTCAGAAGTTAAAAACTTCTGAGGTTTTTTAACTTAAGTATGTAACAATAAAAAGCACAAATGTTTTTTTATCTTAGTCTGTATAAGCTTTATATTAAACTTTGTATTTTAAATCTATGCTAATTATACATACCATATTATTTTTTATATA
>ERZ772799.436-NODE-436-length-15926-cov-3.592779_pt1 | contig 15926 bp, 9 predicted proteins | sample MGYA00511345_ERZ772799 | MGnify/ENA primary metagenome ERZ772799 (study PRJEB29015, sample SAMEA2738037) | human oral metagenome | biome: human oral; feature: human-associated habitat; material: saliva | place: China | collected 2238 ... | reverse complement strand
CTCGATCACCTTAATATCGTTACCCTTGGCAAGGAACTGGATATTGAAGGGGCCTGATATTTTCAGAGCTTTTGCTATCTCACGACTGATCCGTTTGATTCGGCGGACAGTCTCTACATACAATTTCTGTGCAGGGAACTGGATAGTGGCATCTCCCGAGTGCACACCTGCAAATTCGATATGCTCGCTGATCGCATAGGCTATGATCTCACCATCACGCGCCACGGCATCCATCTCGACCTCCTTGGCATGCTCGATAAACTGGCTGACAACGACAGGATGTTGCTTGGACACATTGGCAGCCAATTCGAGGAAACGATGAAGTTCTTCATCATTGGAGCACACATTCATAGCTGCACCGGAAAGGACGTAGCTCGGACGAACCAAAACGGGATAACCGACTTCGGCAACGAATCCATCAATGTCGTCCATCGAAGAAAGCTCCTGCCAACGGGGCTGATCGATACCCAATTTATCCAACATGGCTGAGAATTTATGACGATCCTCGGCATTGTCAATACTCTGTGCGGAAGTACCCAAGATGGGCACATGCTGTTCATCGAGACGAACTGCAAGGTTGTTCGGGATTTGTCCCCCTGTGGAAACAATAACGCCATGAGGATTTTCCAGTTCAAGAATATCCATTACGCGCTCGAATGTCAGTTCGTCGAAGTAGAGCCTGTCACTAATATCATAGTCCGTACTCACCGTCTCGGGATTATAGTTGATCATGACGGAGCGATAGCCTTCCTTACGGATGGTAGCCAGAGCATTGACACCACACCAGTCAAACTCCACCGAGCTACCGATACGGTATGCACCCGAACCGAGTACAACTACGGAACGTTTGTCGTTCTCATAGGCTACATCATGACGATCGCCACTATACGTCAGGTAGAGATAGTTCGTATGAGCAGGATACTCCGCTGCAAGCGTATCGATACGCTTGACCACCGGTAGGATTCCCAGCTCCTTTCGCATGGCACGTACCTGATTGGTTGCGCTTTCCATCGAAGTAGCATCCGGCTTGAGTACAGCACGAGCTACCTGAAAATCGGAAAACCCGCGCAATTTGGCCTCAGCCAAAAGAGCAGGTGAAAGATCTTCGAGCTTGTCGAACTCTTCCATTTCCTCTGCAAGGGTAACGATACCATAGAGTTTTTCCAGAAACCAGCGATCGATCTTAGTCAGTTCATGTATTTTATCTACCGTGTAACCTTGACGGAATGCCTTGCTTATGACGAAAATGCGTCTGTCGGTCGGCTCATTCAGTGCCTTGTCTATATTGGGAATCACGAGCTCTTTGTTCTCTACGAAACCGTGCATGCCCTGACCGATCATACGCAATCCCTTCTGGATAGCCTCCTCGAAGGTGCGACCGATGGCCATAACCTCTCCGACAGACTTCATAGAAGAACCTAATTGGCGACTTACACCGTGGAATTTACCCAAGTCCCAACGGGGAATTTTGCAGACTACATAGTCAAGAGCCGGCTCGAAGAAAGCCGAAGTAGTCTGTGTCACCGAGTTTTTGAGGTCGAACAAGCCGTAACCCAACCCTAACTTGGCAGCGACGAAAGCGAGAGGATAACCCGTTGCCTTGGATGCCAAAGCAGACGAACGGCTCAGACGAGCATTTACTTCGATGACGCGGTAGTCCTCGCTATCGGGATCGAGTGCATACTGCACATTGCATTCTCCGACAATACCGATGTGGCGAATGATCCGAATGGCCAGCTCGCGGAGTTTGTGATATTCACTGTTGGTGAGTGTCTGCGAGGGAGCGATGACGATACTCTCTCCCGTATGGATGCCGAGAGGATCGAAATTCTCCATATTGCACACGGTGATACAATTGTCGAAACGGTCGCGTACAACTTCATATTCTACCTCTTTCCAGCCTTTGAGGCTCTTCTCCACAAGAACTTGAGGGCTGAAAGAAAAAGCTTTTTCACAAAGGATATTCAGTTCGTCTTCGTCGTCGCAGAAACCGCTACCCAAACCGCCTAAGGCATAAGCAGCGCGAATAATGACGGGATAGCCCAATTCGCGAGCAGCTTTGCGCGCTTCCTCCACGCTTTCTACAGCTTGGCTCTGGATCGTTTTCACGTTGATCTCATCGAGCTTGCGAACAAAAAGTTCGCGATCCTCGGTATCCATGATAGCTTGTACAGGCGTACCGAGTACTTCTACCCCATACTTTTCCAAGACACCGCTTCGATACAATTCGACTCCACAGTTCAGAGCAGTCTGACCACCGAATGCCAAGAGAATCCCATCGGGACGTTCTTTCTCAATAACTTTCTCTACGAAATAAGGCGTTACGGGCAGGAAATATATTTCGTCGGCTATCCCTTCGGACGTTTGGACTGTGGCAATATTCGGATTGACGAGCACCGTCCTGATACCTTCTTCGCGAATGGCTTTCAACGCCTGAGAACCGGAATAATCGAATTCACCGGCTTCCCCTATTTTAAGTGCGCCCGAACCGAGCAGCAGTACCTTCTTTATTTTGCTCTTGTCTATCATATTCGTATGCTACTTTGCTTAGAGGTTTTTCAAGAATTCATCGAAAATGAACATTGTATCTACAGGGCCACCGCATGCTTCGGGATGAAACTGTGCAGAGAAGAAAGGCTTGCTCTTGTGGCGAATACCTTCGTTCGTGCCATCATTCAGGTTGATATAAAGCTCCTCCCAATCACTTCCGAGAGATGCCGGATCTACAGCAAATCCGTGATTCTGGCTCGTTATATAGCACTTATTAGTACCTACCTCACGTACCGGCTGGTTGTGACTGCGGTGTCCGTATTTGAGCTTGAAGATGCTTGCGCCGGCAGCTTTCGCCAAAAGCTGATTGCCCATGCAAATACCGCAGATAGGTTTGTCGCCGGCCACAGCCCGACGAATATGTTCCACTGTGACGCTACACATATTGGGGTCGCCCGGGCCGTTGCTGATGAAGAGACCGTCGTATGCTATTCGATGAAAGTCGTAATCCCATGGTACACGGTAGAGCGTTATATCTTCACGGAGAAGCGAGCGAATAATGTTGTCCTTCACTCCACAATCGACGAGTACCACCTTTTTGCTTCCAGTGCCGTAGACGATTACTTCACGACAAGAAGCCTCCGCTACCTGATTGACTGTGTAAGGATCGGCGAAGCCAATGTCTTCGCCTCCTTCGAGAATTATCTTTCCTTTCATCGAACCGTGTTCGCGGAGGTGCTTGGCCAATGCCCTCGTGTCGATCCCCGTCAGACCGAATACCTGCTCACGTTTGAGCCAATCGCCAAGGCTTTCGACAGCATTCCAGTGACTATAAGAACGGGAATAGTCGGACACAACGATTCCTTCCATGTGTATTCTGTCGCTTTCCATAAAGCAAGATACGCCGTTTGGCTCAGCTGCTTTCATCGGAACGCCATAATTGCCCACCAAAGGATAGGTCATAACCATGATTTGTCCGCGATAACTCGGATCCGTCAGACTCTCCACATAGCCGGTCATAGCCGTATTGAAAACGACCTCTCCGGCCACAGCTCGTTCGCAACCGAAAGAATAGCCTTCGAAACGGCTACCATCGTCCAATATCAATGTCGCTTTTCTTTGCTCTCTCATACGTTCTTAATACTCTTTCGATTCTGGAAATAATTATTTGCCATAGTCCTCTTCCATGTAGCTGATAAAAGCTTCATTTACCAAATGAGCACCTCCGGGTGTCGGATAATCGCCGGAGAAATACCAGTCTCCCGGATGATTCGGTATCGCCTGATGCAAGCCTTCCAAACTTTGATATACAATCTCCACCTTGGCACGCACGCCTTCCGGCTTCAATAGCTCTACCATCTTGGCTGAAATCTCCTCGGCCGTGAAAGGCTTATAGATAGTCTTAACTACATTTTCGACCTCCTGTCCGGAACTCAACTTCCGAAGCTCTAAAGCTTTTGCATAGGCATCGTGCAACACTTGCTCCATACCGCGCTCCTGAAGAAGTGCCACAGCGGAGCGGAAAGCGACAAATTCGCGCATCTTACGCATATCGATACCATAGTAGTCCGGATAACGAATCTGCGGAGAGCTGGAAACAATGACGATCTTCTTAGGTTGCAACCTATCCATGATACCGATGATGCTCTGCCGCAGAGTAGTCCCACGGACGATACTGTCATCGATCACGACCAAATTGTCTACGCCGGCTCGTACCGTGCCATAGGTAATATCATAAACATGAGCCGCCAAATCGTTGCGGCTATTGCCTTCCGTAATAAAAGTTCTGAGCTTGATGTCTTTGATCGCCACCTTCTCTGACCGAACCTTTCGTCCTAGAATCTCACGCAACTTGGCTTCACTCATATTCGGGTTCTCGCGAATCTCTCGAATCTTGCATTCATCCAAATAATGATCTATGCCCTCCAACATACCATAATATGCCACTTCGGCTGTATTCGGGATGAATGAAAAGACAGTATGGGAGATGTCGTAATCGATCGCTCGGAGGATGCGTTCCGAAAGCAGATACCCCAGAGCCTTTCTCTCACGATATATATCCTGATCACTGCCACGAGAGAAATAGATACGCTCGAACGAACAGGCCTGATAATTCTTAGGCTCCAAGATACGCTCGATACGAGGTTCTCCCTTGCTATTGACAAAGATAGCTTCTCCGGGCATCAACTCCCGAACGGCCTCTGCCGACAGATTCATCACAGTTTGGATAACGGGACGCTCCGAGGCCGTGACCACGATCTCATCGTCTATATAATAGAATGCAGGTCGGATGCCCCAAGGATCGCGCACGGCATAGCTCTCTCCACTTCCGGTGAGGCCACACATGACATATCCGCCATCCCAGAAGGGACTACACTTCTTGAGCACATTGGACAAATCGATACGCTCTTCTATAAAATGCGTGATGTCCATTCCTTTCAGATTCTGTTCTTTCCCGATACGGAACAAACGCTCCACCTCGCGATCCAGACGATGACCGATTTGCTCCAGCAGGATATGCGTATCGGACATATTGCGCGGATGCTGTCCGACAGAGGTAATTTCGTCAAAGATGCCATCCACATTGGTCAGATTGAAATTGCCGCAAATGGACAAGCACTTGGCACGCCAGTTGCTGCGGCGTATCATCGGATGGACGAAAGTCAGACCGCTCTTTCCGGTAGTGCTGTAGCGCAAGTGTCCCATGTAGCACTCTCCGGCATACGGTATCTGAGAGGCAGCAAATTCGGCATCGCCCAACTCTTCTCGAGAATAAGCCTGAAAATCCTTGTGTACCGAGTCGAATATCTCCGAGATGGCATTTGCCCCAAGTGCTCTTTCTCTGAAGAGGTATTCTTCTCCGGGACGGCTATTGAGCTTCACCACAGCGAGCCCGGCACCTTCCTGACCTCGATTGTGCTGCTTCTCCATCAGGAGGTATAGCTTGTTCAGGCCATACATCCATGTGCCATACTTATCGTGATAATAACTCAGCGGTTTGCGCAGTCGCACCATGGCGATACCGCATTCATGTTTCAGAGGTTCCATCTTGTTTGTTCTATATGAGAAAATTGGCAACAGCCATACCTACCCATATCGTAAGTCATGATCTCTGTTGCCAATTCCATATCGTTCTGTCTATTTTCTCTTTTGTTGTTGGCGTCGCATCGCTTCCTGCTGCCGCTGTGCCTCTTCGAGTCTTGCCATCCATTTCGATTTCTTTCGAGGCTTCGTCTTGTTCGCTTCCAACTTAGCCATCAGCTTCTCTTCGTTGATGATAAAACGTGAAGACATGTACTGGATGACAGTAATAATAGAAGAGAGGAAATAATAGTAGCAAAGCCCCGATGCATTCTGATTGAAGAAGAACAGGAACATCACCGTAGTGATATAAGGCATCCATTTGAGCATAGCCATACCCTCCTGTCCCGTATCCGACTGATTCATCGTATAGCGGATATAGAGGATATTGGAAATGGACATGAGCAGGCAGAAGAGACTGACGTGATTGCCATAGAACTGAGACAACAAAGGAATATCGGCCGTCCAGCTGAGAACAGCATCATAGGAGGAGAGGTCTTCCGCCCAGAGGAAACTCTGCTGACGAATGTCGATAGTCGTAGGGAAATACATGTACATGGCTATGAGGAAAGGGAACTGCAAAAGCATAGGCAAGCACCCACTCATCGGACCTGCACCGGCTGCACGATAGAGATTCATGGTAGCAGACTGCCGCTTCATCATGGATTCCTGATCCTTGCCCGGGTACTTGGCATTGATCTCTTGTACCTGCGGCCGTAGCAATCGCATTTTGGCAGAGGAGAGATACCCCTTGTAAGCGAGAGGAGAGATGAGGAGTTTGATCCCCAGCGTGAGCAAAAGAATGATCAGCCCCCAGTTGCTAAAATACTGCTGCAAGAACGTAGAGGCCGGAATGATCATATAACGATTGATCCATCGGAAGATACTGGCACCCAAGTAGACCAAGTGATCGAGATCGAGGTTGTCCTCGGCTTTCATCCCTTTGTCGTAAGCGCGTAGCATATTGTATTTGAGCGGGCCGAAGAAGAAAGTGAATCCGGCTTTTGTTCCCGGGCGAACATCCAACGGAAAGGTGGCAGACATGGTACAATTCTTCAGATAGTCGGACCCGGCCGCTGCCGTCTTCTGCGCCAGTTTATTGTTTTCGAAATAACCATCGCACACCAAAACGGAGGCGAAGTACTTATCCTTGAAAGACACCCAGTGCAACGGCTCCTCCAAAGTCTTCTTGTCTTCCTGCTTACTGTCGCTCAGACGATCCACCTCATCGCCCGAATACTTATAATAAATAGAGGTATATTGATTCTCAAACTTCCATGATTTCTCCTGACGGCGAATGCGCTGCGACCATTCTATGTCCTGCATCGTCATATTGGCAGGGAAGAGCGATTGCAAGTTCTGTCCGCTTACCGTCATTCGCAAGCGGTAGTCATCCGGAAGGAGGACGTAGGCCAAATCAAGATAAGAAGCACTGTCCACAGCCAGACGCATCACAACGGAGGAATCCGTTCGGCTGACGGGAGAAAAGTACAGATCGCGTGTATCGACCAGCCTGTTGTCCAGGGTTCGCAGTGGCAAGTTGAAATCCGACTCTCCCTCTCGGAAGAGATAGAGAGGTTTGCCATCGTACGTTTTATAGTCCCGAAGCAAAACTTCCCGAATGGCTCCCCCCTTGGTACTGAGCTTGAGAGCGATCTTGTCGTTGGCCAGCTCCACCTGCTCCTCTGCACCGGCTGTCGCGGCTGCCAGTAGTCCATACTGATTATATCCGGCTGCCTGTTTGATCGAATCGGGTGTGGCCTCCTGGGTTTGGGCTGCAAGGAGTTCGGCTTCGGCTTTCGCTATGGAATCCTGCCGAGCTGCTTCTATCGCAGCCTTACGCTGCGCTTCTATTTCCTGCGGATCGGGACGATTGAGCCATGAAAACCCAAAGATCACCAGTCCGATCAGAACTAAACCTATAACTGTATTTTTATCCATATATGTTCGTTGCGTAGGGATTCTTCGGCACCGACATCGGCACCCCTATCTTGTTGCCTGTTCGCTACGGTATGTCAGAGGGGAGGAAAAATTTCACACCCCCCCAAAGAACCGACAGGCAAAGCGATTATTCTTTATCTTTTTTTCTCGTTTTGATTGCTTCACGGATGAAAGCCATGAACAAGGGGTTGGGATTGACCACCGTACTATTGTATTCGGGATGGAACTGTACCCCCACGAACCAGCGGCAGGCAGGTACTTCCACGGCTTCTACCAAGCCCGTTTCCGGATTCTCGCCCACACATTGCATACCGGCTTTTTCGAAAGCTTCGCGATACTGGCTGTTGAATTCGAAGCGATGGCGATGGCGTTCGCGCACGAATTCCTTGCCATAGGCAGCAGCCAATTTCGATCCTTTGCGCAGAGCACAGTCGTATGCACCCAAACGCATGGAACCGCCCATGTCCGTAACCGTCTTCTGTTCGTCCATCAGGTCGATGACCTTGTGCTCGATATTGGATTCGATCTCCGTCGTATTGGCGTCCTTGAAGCCCAATACATTGCGAGCATATTCGATCACCATACACTGCATACCCAGACAGATACCCAGCGTGGGCAGATCGTTCTCACGTGCATATTTCAGTGCTATGAGCTTGCCTTCGACCCCTCTGGAACCGAATCCGGGGGCGATCACGATGCCGTCCATATCTTTCAGGGTCTCGGCCACGTTAGCCTCCGTCACCTTTTCGCTGTGAACGGATATGAGGTTCAGCTTCTTCCTATTATATATAGCCGCCTGCATCAGCGATTCGTCTATGGACTTGTACGCATCCTGAAGCTCCACATACTTACCCACCAAAGCGATCGTAACCGTTTCTTGGGCCGTATGCTTCATTTCCAAAAACTCATGCCACTGACGCATCTCGGGCACAGGCCCCACTTGCAGCCCCACTTTCCGAAGTACCGTCTCGTCCATGTGCTGCTGCTGCAAGACCAGAGGCACCTCATAGATAGTAGGCACGTCCACACTCTGTACCACCGAATCGGGAGCCACGTTGCAGAAGAGGGCTACCTTCTTCAAAATGTCGGGCTGAAGCTCGTGCTCCGTTCTCAATACAAGGATGTCGGGCTGAATACCCACTTCCTGCAACTGCTTCACGGAGTGCTGAGTCGGCTTGGTCTTCACCTCGCCGGCAGCAGCAATGTAGGGTACATAGGTCAAGTGAACGCAGAGGCAATTCTGCCCCAACTCCCACTTGAGCTGACGCACGCTTTCAAGGAAGGGCAGGGATTCGATGTCCCCTACCGTACCGCCTATCTCTGTGATGACAAAGTCGTACTGACTCTTTTGTCCCAAGAGTTTGACGTTGCGCTTGATCTCATCTGTTATATGGGGCACCACTTGCACGGTCTTGCCCAAGTACTCGCCCTTGCGTTCCTTGCGGATTACGTTCTGATAGATCCTACCTGTCGTGATATTATTGGCACGAGTAGTGGGCGTATTGAGGAAACGCTCATAGTGGCCGAGGTCCAAATCGGCCTCATGTCCGTCCTCGGTGACATAGCATTCACCGTGCTCATAAGGATTGAGCGTACCGGGATCGATATTGATATAGGGGTCGAACTTCTGAAGAGCTACGTTGAAACCGCGAGCTTGGAGGAGTTTGCCGAGAGATGCTGCTACGATGCCTTTTCCAAGAGAGGAAACCACACCACCGGTCACGAAGATATACTTAGTATCTGCCATAGCGCGAAAAGATAGTATTGTTGATACTTTGATCGATAAATCAGGGGTACGGAAAGCTACCCCGAACGGACCAGCCTCCTCCGATTCGTGCGCAAATATACAAAAAGAACGCCTGCTAAAAGAGGCAAATACGACAGCTCTTGCCCGATGCCGGCACATCAAAATGAGAAATGAGGCATCCGACGAACGGCGATAAGGCTATCCGAGGCAAATTTACGCGCCGGAAATGCTCCGATTGCGGTTCGTAAATTCTCGAAAACACGCGCGAGATTTTTTCCGTTTTGGTTCGGGAAATAAAAAATTTACGCGCCAAAGCGAAAATTTTCTCGCGCCACGTTTTTACGAACGACAATGGAGCCGATTTTGGAACCGAGACGGCAATATGAGCAGCATGCCCCACGAGTCGTTTTTTCTTCTCGCAGGATAAGATATTTCCTTAGCCGGATAAGAAGGAAATGACACCAACCGATTCATAGCAAAAAGCATGGTTTTCATTCCGACAACAAGGTGTCACATGATGAGGGCAAACTCGATCGTAATGCTGCCGGCACGTTGTTCGAATCTGCACCTGCGATCAAAGATTGGCTGTTTGGGAAAAAGCATATAAATTTGGCAGGAAATTTCAGAGTTTCACTCCTAACACTACATCAGAACATGGCTGTCTTCATCAATGAAGTTTCCAGGACGTTCGGCGAATATCTTCTTATTCCCGGCCTCACAACAGAACAGTGCACTCCCCAAAACATCTCTCTTCAGACTCCTCTCATTAAGTTCAATCGCGATGAGAGTCCCCGTATCAAGCTGAATATCCCGTTTGTTTCGGCCATCATGCAGTCGGTCTCCAATGATACGCTGGCCATCGAATTGGCACGCAACGGGGGACTTTCGTTTATCTTCGGATCGCAGAGCATAGAGAGTCAGGCCGAAATGGTTCGTCGTGTAAAGAAATTCAAGGCCGGATTTGTCACCAGCGATTCCAATCTCAGACCGGACAATACGCTGGCCGATGTATTGGATCTGGTCAAAAGGACAGGACATAATAATATAGGTATCACTCACGACGGTTCGTCCAATGGCCGTCTGATGGGTATCGTCACGAGCAGAGACTATCGCGTCAGCACGGACTCGCCCTCGAAGCCGGTCAAAGATTTTATGACGCCGTTCGAGAGACTTACGGTGGGCAAGGTCGGTATTACGCTGAGCGAAGCCAACGATATTATTTGGGAAAACAAACTCAATACGCTGCCGATCATCGACGAAAATCAGAATCTGCAGTATTTCGTCTTCCGTAAAGATTACGACAGCCACAAGAACAATCCGCTCGAACTCTCCAACTACACGGACAAGACCCTCCTCGTGGGTGCCGGTATCAATACGCGCGACTATAAGGAGCGAGTACCTGCATTGGTGGAGGCCGGTGTGGATGTGGTGTGCATCGACTCATCGGACGGCTATTCCGACTGGCAGAGCAATACGATCCGTTGGATCAAGGAGAAATACGGGGACAGTTTGCCCGTAGGTGCAGGGAATGTGGTCGATCGCGATGGGTTCAACTTCTTGACCGAGGCCGGTGCGGACTTCATCAAAGTAGGGATCGGAGGAGGCTCCATCTGTATCACACGCGAGCAGAAAGGGATCGGTCGCGGTCAGGCAACGGCTGTAATAGACGTAGCCAAGGCACGTGACGACTATTACCGACGAACGGGCACTTACGTTCCCATCTGTAGCGATGGAGGGCTCGTACATGACTACCACATGGTGCTGGCATTGGCCATGGGTGCCGATTTCCTGATGATGGGACGCTATTTCGCTCGATTCGACGAGTCGCCGACCAAGAAGATGAAGATAGGCAGCAATATCGTCAAAGAATACTGGGGCGAAGGATCGAACCGCGCTCAGAACTGGCAACGCTACGACAGCGGCGGCACCGAGACGCTCAAGTTCGAAGAAGGGGTGGACAGCTACGTTCCATATGCCGGTAAGATGAAGGACAACCTGCTCATCACACTCGGCAAGATCAAGGCTACGATGTGCAGTTGCGGTGTCATTACCATTCCCGAGCTGCAAGAGAAAGCCAAGATTACCCTCGTGAGCAGTACCAGTATCGTCGAAGGCGGTGCTCACGACGTCATACTCAAAGATCGCGGATGATAACGATCCTGGGGCCTACGGCATGCGGCAAGACTCGTCTGGCCGTAAGCCTCGCATATCGGTTGGGAACCGAGATCATCAGTGCCGACTCGCGACAGATATACCGTGGCATGGACATCGGCACAGGCAAAGACTTGGCCGACTATCAGGTGGGAGGGACTACAATCCCTTGCCACCTGATCGATATAAGACCGGCAGGGGACAAATACAACCTCTTTGCTTATCAGCACGACTTTCACCAAGCCTACGCATCGATCCTCGCTCGTGGCATGGATCCGATCCTCTGCGGAGGTACGGGTATGTATATCGAAGCCGTGCTCAAAGGCTACCACCTCCCCGATGTTCCGCCCAACCCGACGCTTCGTGATCGCCTGCAAGGAAAGAGTTTGGCAGAGCTGACTCTTATACTGGCTGCATACGGCCCTCTGCACAATAAGACGGACGTGGACTCGGCACAGCGAGCTATCAGGGCTATCGAAATAGCCGAATACATCAAGAACAATCCGGCCGAAAGCACCGAGTTTCCTCCTATCGACAGTCTGATCATCAGTCTCGATCTGGATCGCGACACCCGACGCAAAAGGATAACGGACAGGCTCCATGCCCGTATGCACGAGGGTATGATAGAGGAAGTCAAGGGACTTCTCGACAGTGGCATTCCGGCCGATGATCTGATCTATTACGGGCTGGAATACAAATTCATCACCCTGTATCTGACGGGGCAGACGGACTACGAGTCCATGTTTACCGGACTCGAAACGGCCATTCACCAATTCGCCAAACGCCAGATGACATGGTTCCGTGGCATGGAGCGTCGCGGATTCCTCATTCATTGGATAGATGCCCTGCACCCAGCGGACGAACAGTGCGAAGCCGTTATGAAGCTCTACACCGCCAACGGATAACACCTTTTTTCCGGCCGACTCCTCCTTTTTTCTGCCACGTGCAAATGACAGTTTGCACAATCCTGCCATTCTGACAGCGAAAAAAGTATATTCCGACAGGAATCAGTCAGGAAATCGGCATTGGTATAGCTATTGACATAAAAATTGCGGAGCTACATAAGAAGCTTCCCATTTGTACAAGCAAACAATCAACTAACAATAACAAACCAAGCAACAATGAACATCAAACCATTGGCAGACCGCGTACTCGTAAAGCCGGCTGCAGCAGAAGAAAAAACAGTGAGCGGTATCATTATTCCGGATTCGGCCAAAGAGAAACCTCTCAAGGGTGAAGTAATCGCTGTCGGGAACGGCACGAAAGACGAAGAGATGGTGCTCAAAGCAGGAGACACCGTACTCTACGGCAAATATGCCGGCACTGAAATAGAGCTGGAGGGCGAAAAATATATCATCATGCGCCAAAACGATGTCTTGGCAATCATCTAATTCTCAGAGACAATAACCTACAATAAATAATAAAGACTATGGCAAAAGAAATCAAATTCGATATGGAATCTCGCGACCTTCTGAAGAAGGGCGTAGATGCACTGGCAAATGCCGTTAAAGTTACCCTCGGGCCGAAAGGTCGTAACGTTATCCTTAGCAAGACGTACGGAGCTCCGCACATTACCAAGGACGGTGTGAGCGTAGCGAAAGAGATAGAATTGGAGTGCCCGTTCGAGAACATGGGTGCCCAGTTGGTGAAAGAAGTAGCCTCCAAGACCAATGACGATGCCGGTGACGGTACGACTACGGCTACGATCCTCGCCCAGAGCATTATCGGCGTGGGTCTGAAGAACGTTACGGCAGGAGCCAATCCGATGGATTTGAAGCGTGGTATCGACAAGGCTGTAAAGGCTGTGGTAACTCACATCGCAGGTATGGCTAAGGAAGTGGGCGACGACTTCCAGAAGATCGAGCACGTAGCCAAGATCTCTGCCAACGGAGACGAAAACATCGGTAGCCTCATTGCCGAAGCCATGCGCAAGGTAAAGAAAGAAGGCGTTATCACGGTAGAAGAAGCCAAGGGAACCGACACTACGGTAGAAGTGGTGGAAGGTATGCAGTTCGACCGCGGCTACATCTCTCCCTACTTCGTGACGAATACGGATAAGATGGAGGTGCAAATGGAAAATCCTTTCATCCTCATCTACGACAAGAAAATATCCGTGCTGAAAGAGATGCTCCCGATCCTCGAACAAACGGTTCAGACGGGCAAGCCCCTCCTCATCATTGCAGAAGACATCGACAGCGAAGCACTCGCTACCTTGGTTGTAAACCGTCTGCGCGGCAGCCTCAAGATCTGTGCAGTGAAGGCTCCGGGATTCGGCGATCGTCGCAAGGCTATGCTCGAAGACATTGCTATCCTGACGGGCGGAACGGTTATCAGCGAAGAGACCGGTCTGAAGCTCGAAAATGCTACGATGGATATGCTCGGTACAGCTGAGAAAGTAACGGTTGATAAGGACAATACTACTATCGTTAACGGAGCCGGAAACAAGGAAGGCATCGCTTCACGTATCACGCAGATCAAATCTCAGATCGAGAATACGACCAGCGACTACGACCGCGAAAAGCTGCAAGAACGTTTGGCCAAGCTCGCCGGCGGCGTAGCTGTTCTTTACGTGGGTGCTGCCAGCGAAGTGGAAATGAAGGAAAAGAAGGATCGCGTAGAAGATGCCTTGAGTGCAACGCGTGCTGCAATCGAAGAGGGTACAGTACCCGGTGGCGGTACGGCATACATTCGTGCCATAGCTGCTTTGGAAGGTCTCAAGGGTGAGAACGAAGACGAAACCACAGGTATCGAGATCGTGAAACGCGCCATCGAGGAGCCGCTTCGTCAGATCGTAGCGAACGCCGGTAAAGAGGGTGCCGTTGTGGTACAGAAGGTGAAAGAAGGCAAGGACGACTTCGGCTACAATGCCCGTACGGATGTTTTCGAAAACCTCTACACCACCGGTGTTATCGACCCGGCCAAAGTAACACGTGTAGCATTGGAAAATGCAGCGTCTATCGCAGGTATGTTCCTGACTACGGAGTGCGTTATCGCTGACAAGAAAGAAGATAATCCTGCCGCACCGACCATGCCCGGAGGTATGGGAGGAATGGGCGGCATGATGTAAACATCGGTGCGAACAGGATGCGTTTTTTGATTCCTTTCGAAAAAAATATCCTGTAGGACATTCATATCACATTACAAGCCGAAGGCTGTGCAGAGGGTTCTCCCTCACCGCACAGCCTTCATTTTGCACTTAACGCACGGTCCTCTCAATACATTGCAACGAACAAATCCGGCACAGTTACTCCAAGAGAGGACACTCGCATTCGAGCATACATTGATGCAGATTAGGACAGAAGACCATGAAATCTCTTGGGCTATCGCTCAGAATCAGATCCTTTCAAACTCTTTGACCAAAAATTCGAGTGAAATTACGCACCTGCAAGGGTTGTGTAAATCAAAAGATATAGTATCTTTGCAGTCGTATTCGGGCAACCCCCGTGTACTACGGAAGTGTGGGTGAGTGGCTGAAACCAACAGTTTGCTAAACTGTCGTACGGGTAACTGTACCACGAGTTCGAATCTCGTCGCTTCCGCATCAGAGAGAGAAGGTCGGTTTTTATCGGCCTTTTTCTCTTTTTTATCGGTCTTTTCCTTGGGTTTTCCGTCAAGCAAAGCACTAACAATTGTCCCTTATTTCTCTACTATTGGTATCGATCTATAGCCATTGGCCGTATTCTTATTGAGAAATGCTCTTTCTGAGGCTTTGGCTTTGTTGAGTTTCCATCGTATTTTTGTAAGCAATGAAAAAGGCTCTTTTTAAAGATTGGCCTATACTCAGTCATCTTGCTCTGATACTGATTATTGGCTATCTCCTGATCTCTGTACTTCACTTAGCCCCTACTCTATTCGGGTACGGACAGGAAGGCTTGCCGTTGCTATTGGCGACAAGCTTATTCAGCGTCGTGGTATTCGGGGGAGGGGCTGTATGGCAAGCCTTTTTATTTTCTGACAGGCCTACATCTTTTTTGGGCCTACAACCGTATCAGACCGATTGGCGCAAAGCAGTACTGCTGTTACTCTCTTATGCCGGATGTCTTTTGGCCGTAGTATTAACGACCAAGAGTGTAAAGCTCCTTCTGCCCTTTCTCCCTCCGGCTTGGCAAGAAGAAATCGACCGTAGCGGTGCCCATTATACAAGCCTGATAAAGGAGATGCTGCAGGGAGGCAAGGGTTGGGCTTTGCTTGCTATTGCAATAATACCGGGCATTACGGAAGAATTGTTTTTTAGAGGAGCCGTATTACGCTTGATGCGCCGTGTTACCCACAATAGATGGCATGCTGCAGTTTGGCTGACTGCCATCGTTTTCAGCATTGCACATCTCGATCTGATGGGATTTTTTCCCCGAATCGTCTTGGGTGCTTATTTGGGTTATGTCTATTATCATACGCGCAGTATATATGTTCCCATGGCTCTACATGTTTTGAATAATGCTATCGCCTTATGCTCCCTTTCCTTAGACAGATAGCTGCCCACTACTACAAAGAGTACGGCGAAGATATTCACCGACTT